>Ga0208544_10000709_pt1 | contig 24900 bp, 20 predicted proteins | sample DEB08_DNA_9_FD_184526 | JGI IMG/M metagenome (GOLD analysis project Ga0208544, IMG submission 184526) | Aqueous microbial communities from the Delaware River and Bay under freshwater to marine salinity gradient to study organic matter... | ecosystem: Environmental > Aquatic > Marine > Coastal ... | reverse complement strand
GAACACGCTCTAAGTCGCTAAGACGAACGATGTATTTCTTGTTCATCCAATATTGTATTTATCAGATATAAAAATAGGCTTTTATAACATTAACCAACCGGAATCTTTAAGCTTGACAGACCACTAGCATGGCTGGCGTTTTACCCATTTCGTAAACGAAATCACGGAAATTGCCCAGCCCGTAGGTTTGCAGCAACTGGTGGTAGTTGAATAGCCACGAGGGGCAAAAATAATCTTCGAAGCGGGTCACAAAGTGGTTGTGCCAGAAAAGGGTTATCTTTTCTTTGGCACTGCTGGTGAGCATAGCGGCTATCCAGTCGTTGCTGTACGCGACGAGTTGGGCGGCACTCTGCGCGCCAAAATCCGAATAATCACCAATGGTCCACTCCGACCAGGCCGGTTCGGCGAGGTGAGGTGTGGCCAGGATTTCGTCAATTAATTGATCCACCAAAAGGACGGGGCTATTGGCCAGGCTGGCAACGATCGTCGGTTCGGAAGCACCAAAGCCCAGGCGGCGGTGCAGGTGCTGAACCCGGATTCGGTTCCAGGGATGGGCTGGTGTAGGCACGTAGGGCAATAAGGTGCCCGTTGCACAATTGGGTGGCGGAGCTGTTAGCATATCGGGAAGGGGTTTTGTGATCAATTGCAGACCCGTAAGGCGGTTCTTTGGGGAAACGCTTTTTTAGACTGGTAGCGGATAAAAGGGTTTAAAAGAAGTTCAATGTTTAACGTTTTAAATTTCCCAGGTAGGTAAGCAAAGAAAAAAGATGATATTTATATTATCCGTGTATATTTGTATTAAGCACTCCCACACGAATCAGCTTACCTTTTGTTTACTAAAGGTAAAGCCTGATTAATAGACTTGATCATCCTCATCTAATTGAATTGTAGCCTTTTCTTTTCGCTAATTGAGGATTATCTCTATGAAAGACACTATTTTAAAAACAATAGAAGCCATCGTTACCGAAGGTGCTTCTAAGCAGGTTGGTCATTTGTGGGCAAATGACGAAAACCTCGATCTCCCGCAAATTCACATTGAGGACGAGCAACTGACATCGTTTGTTTTTTGCGACTACCTGGGCCTGTCGCAAGACGAGCGGCTCATTGCCGGTGCCACCGAGATGCTGCGTCGTTACGGGACCTACACGGCGGTTTCCCGTGCTTTTTTGAGCCTGAATCTGACCCGCACAACGGAAGAGTTGCTGGCCAGGGTTTTCCGGCAACCCGTAGCGGTGCTCGCCCGAACTTCCCTGGCGCACATTGCGGTTTTGCCGGTAATTACCCACATCGACGATGCCATTGTGCTGGACCATCAGGTACACGCCAGCGTGCGCAACGCGACGGATATGCTGCGTTCCTACGGGAATAAAGTGGAAGTTATCCGCCACAACCGGATGGATCAGCTGGAGGAGCGCATCCAAAAGCTGGGCGAGATTCACCCCAAGGTCTGGTACCTGGCCGACGGGGTGTATTCCATGTACGGCGATACGTTACCCGCAGCAGAAATCGCAGTGCTCCTGGATCGCTACCCCAAGCTTCACCTCTACGTAGACGACGCCCACGGCATGAGTTGGATGGGCAAGCACGGCAGCGGTTACCTCCTGGAGGCGCTGCCGCGCCACGAGCGGGTTTTTCTGGTTACTTCCCTGGGCAAAGGCTTTGGGAGTGGCGGCGCGGCGATCGTCTGCCCGGACGAAGCCACCAAGGAGCGAATCATCTATTGTGGTAGTCCGTACATCTTTACCAGTCCGGCCGAACCACCGATGCTGGGTGCTATCCAGGCATCCGCTCATATCCACCTGAGCGATGAACTCCCCATCCGGCAAGCAGCGTTGATGGAGAAGATTACCCACTTTCGGGATTATGCATTGCAGTTGGGGTTGCCACTCATCAAGCCATCCTATCTGACGCCCATCTTTTTTATCGGCGTGGGTAAAACAGAAGTAGGTTACGAAGTGTGCCGCCGGATGAAGGCTGCGGGTTATTTTGTTAGTATTGGCATTTACCCTGCGGTTCCGGTGAACAACACCGGCATGCGGGCAACGGTAACGGTTAGCCATACGGAAGCCCAAATTAAAGGAATGCTCGAGGCCCTGGCCAATATTTTACCCGAGGTTTTGCACGAAAACAACTCCAGTTTGGAACAGGTTTATCGTGCTTTCCGAATTAAAGTGGCGAACAACGTCCGCAAGATGATATAGGCTGGCCGCTCCTTTGGCGAGCCTGTTTCTTGACGCGCATGGAATCCCAGTAAAGAAAATTTATCTTTACCGGGATTCTTTTCTATCTTCCGAATCACCAAATTGATCCTAACTTATGAGGTTGCTGGCCTTTCTTCTTTTCGTGGGCTTCCTGTTCTTTGCCGTTTTTGCCCGGTGGTTTTTTATCTGCGACATCCTGGGCTCATGCCAGGAAGAGATAACGGCGCCTGTAAACGAACGGCCGCGAACCCTGGAACTCACCAATAATGATACCATCGTACTCCGTGGTTACGAGGAATTTGCCTTTGCTCCTGGTGATTATACGCCCATCCTGACGGCCGGCAATGATTTTTTTCTCGATACCATTGCCACGATCATGCTGGCCGACACCACCATAAGACTCCAACTGACCGGCAAGTATACGGCCGAAGAATTGGAAATGCTGGCGGGTTTTTACGAAAGTATGGGGATGGCGCGGGCGGCGGCCGTGCGGGATTTGCTGGAAAAACGAGGTATTGTTGCTGAACGTTTCGAACTGGAGCAAGAACTTGTTGCAGGAACCACCGTACCAGAACCCCTGCGCTTCGCCCTGCTGCCACCGGTCGGGCCCAGTAGCTACGCCAAGGTGGTTTATACGTTCACGAATATGACCTATTCCGATGCTAACTTTCCCAGCAATGGGGATGTTTTTCAACCGGGCGATGCCTTCAAGTCCTACGCCGATTCGGTAAAGACCTACCTGCAACGCTATCCGGAAAACACAATCCGTATTGTTGGCCATACGGATAGCGATGATTCGGAAAAGTACAACTACAACCTGGGTCTCCGGCGCGCCAAAAGCGCGCGGGAATATTTGGAAAAGATGGGAATTACGACGCAGATGGAGGTGTCTTCCAAGGGCGAAACGGAACCCATCGTCCCGAACAATTCCCCCTTGAACAAACAAAAGAACCGCCGGGTCAATTTTATTATAGGGACGGAAAAAAAATAAAGGAATAATTTTGCTTTATTTCCGTCAAGATACGTTGAATAAAGATTCGCTGACGTTTTTTGTGTTGGAGGTCAATCGAAAGTAAAGATGACGCTCCTTACCCGTCACTTTTCATCTTTACTTTAGTTTGACCACAAAAAATGTCAGAGAAGGTGAATAAATTGCTGCTCAAAAATACAACCCATGACTGATCAATCTTTGCTTGACCTCTTTACCAAGCTCGATTCCCGCGAAGGCTTATTCCTTTGGATGGTAATGCTCATTTCCTTCCTAGTCGGTTTTTTGGTTGCTTATCTGCTCCGGTCTGGAAAAGTGCGGCGACTAAAGAAAGAACTGCGCGCAGCGGAACAGCAGCAGCAACAACTCACGACGCAGCTGGCGGGGGTAAAGGCCCAATTGCAGCAGCGCGACCTGGAATTGCAGGAAGAAAGCCGCGAAAAAGTGGACCTGATGGATCGGTTGTCTTTGGCTGACCAGGCCAAACAACACCAATTGCAGGAAGCCTACCGGCTGAATCAGCGGGTAGAGGAATTGCAAACCACCAACCGTACCTACGCCGCTTCGATCAACGACCTCAACGATCAGCTGAGCGGATTGAAAACGCAAAACGAACAACTCGGGGAAGGGGGGCGAAATTTCGCCGAGCTTCCGGTCACGCCCGCAACCGGCCAGCAAAACCAGGATGTTGCCGTACTTCGCGAGCGGCTCAACCACTTTGAAGTGCTGCTCGGCCAACTGTCTACGGAAAACAACCAATTGAAAACGGACCTGCAGGAAGTGAAGCAGCGTACCCTGGTCGGCGGGCTTGCTGCCGGCGGCACGACCCAGGTACAGGAGAACGATGTCACCGGGGAATCAGATGTTCAGTTACAAGCAGGAAAAACGGTCTTGTACGAAAAAATAATCGTGGATGACCGCGAGCGCGACGACCTGACCCAAATTGAGGGAATCGGCGAATTCTTAGCGAAGAAACTCAATGAAAATGGGGTCTTCACCTACCGCGATGTGGCCAGCTGGACGCCGGATCAAGTGGACGCCATGACCGAAAGTATTGGTTACATCCCAGGCCGCATCGAAAAGGACCAATGGGTCGCGCAAGCTGCTGCGCTCGCAGCGCAAAGTGCCGCTCCCGCGCCGAGGATGGTGGAAAATGAATTGCCCTGGTCCAGTGCAACTGACCTGAAGATCATCGAGGGGATTGGTCCTAAGATTGAAGAATTACTAAAAGCAGCAGGTATTCCCGACTGGGCCAGCCTGGCCGCTACCGAGCCCGCCCGCCTGAAAGAAATACTGGAAGAAGCCGGGGACAGTTTCCGCATGCACAGCCCCTACACCTGGCCGCTGCAGGCACGCCTGGCGGCCGCCGAGCGGTGGCAGGAACTCCGTTCTTATCAGGATGAACTAAGGGGTGGTCGGGAAAGCTAGTGGTCTGTCAAGTGTTAATTTTCCGGTTGAGTGTGAGCGAATTTTGGGGCCAATCAAGGCGGGGGTTCCCGCGCATAGCACCGCTACGTAAGGGGTTCTCCAACGCAGAGTGGCCGCAAAAGACGCCACAGGCTACCTGAAGTTTTAGCCTTGACGACCACTAGGGGGTCGGCCTTTATCGCTGTACCTGGCAGGATACCCCCACAGGGCTGTCGAATGTAAAAATACTTCACATAAACAGTAGGTTTTATCCTAAAAGGTGGGTCTCGCTTCGTGGTATCTCCGCGTAAACATCAGGGAAGCGTGCCTTTAGGTACGCGATATCGGTAGAAAATTGTTTCACCGATTGATTAGCCGTGCCGTAGGTACGGAATATGCTGTGTGCTATTGATTTACATGCCGTACCTACGGCACGGGAAGCACACATTTGGCCATTTTCTACCGGTATTAAGTACCTACGGCACTTCGCACTATTTGGCGTAAAATAAACCCTGTTGATTATATTAGTTGTTTTCAGATTCGACAGCCTTAAGGATACCTCCAACAAAACACCGATGCGGGTTGCCAGGGGTTCAGGCCTGACAACGGCATCGGTGATTGTTTTTGGTGGGTTGGGGATTGTACGGTTCAGCGCTTAACCATTAGCAGATCAGATCAAATTTGATCCGGTCCGATCAAGGCGCTGAAGGACAACGTATAATAAAATGTACAGCTGGAATTTTTTTATTGAGCCAAACCTAGGCAGCTACCAGGTGCTTGGCCAGGGGTTCTTTCAGGCGGTGTACCAGTTCCGGATCAACCGCAGTTGTAAACAAATCCACTTGCCGATGATCATCAATGAGCTGCAGGTTCAGACTGGCGGCCAGTTGTTGTGACAAATCGCCCATTGCGGCGGCGTATTCCTTGCTTTTTCCAATGGCCATGAACAGGTCGATAATACCGGCCCGGATAAGCTCCAGGGGATTCAGTTGCGCCAGCAACTGCCGCTGATTGCCACTGGTCTCCGTAATGCCCCGGCGGCGCAGTTTATCGCGCAGGCTATCGGTGGTGTAGCCCAACACTTCGGCGCGGTATTTCCACCAGTTGGCAGCCGAACCTTCGTTGCGCTCCATGTACAGGCGCAGGTGTCGGCGTTCGAACTCTTCCTGGCAAGAAATCAGGGTCATCGCCCGGGTCATATCCACCAGGTGTTGGAATTGTTGGGTACTCAGACTATTGACCGTTTGCTCGTCGTCGAGCGTAGCCAACTGCCGGGCGTATTTCTGCTTGACTTTGCTCCGCGACCGCAGCACGATCTCCTTGGCCAACCCCACCCCCAGGTAGTAATCTTGCCACAAGGATCCTTCAGTGGGCTTGCGGTCGGCAAACTCCTGCAACTTGAGGGGCTTGCGAATACCGTCGGCAAATTCGTAGTAATCATTCAGCCACCGTTTGATGTTGGCCGGATAATGATGGTCGGGCAGTTGGAGTGCCTGGTGGAGATCGGTAGCTAAAACTACCTTTGTACCTTTTTTGCTTACAAACACATTAAGATCCATAGCTTTACTGGTCTAATCTGCTACAAATATAACCTATTTTGTTTTTAATAAACAAATATTATTTTAATTATTTTTTTAAAACAAATCAAGAGAATGGTTTTATTTTTGTTTAAACAACTGTAAACAAGTAGTTTAGATGTTTGTTGTTAACGGTGTTAAGTCAATTTGTTTTTTCGTTTTTGTTTTAATTTTTTCACCTAAGCCGCCATTAGTTAACAAATAATTGATGTTTTGATCCTGAAAGAGCGGGAGAACCAGCAGCAGCGGAACGCCGCAACGGTTAATTTTGTTAAAAATATACAGTGTCCTAAGCAGCAGCAGGCATCACCGCAGACGTTAAGGAAAACAAAAAAAGTTGTTGGGCTGGAAATAGCCATCTATTTTTACAGAAAATGTCAGGGTACTCAAAAATTAAGACCTCTTATGCATATGCTACGCTTCTTGGTGGCCGCTGTAATTGCGGTAAGTATTACCGCCTGTAACAGGAACGAAAAGCCAGTGGTTCCCGCTGACAAAATGTCGGCCCCTATTGCGAGCGTGGACACCTTTGACCTGGACGGATTCAAAGCGTCCTACGAAAACACGGATCGGGTAGTCTGGCAACGCCCCAACCTGATCATCGGCCTGTTGGGCAACGGCAACCTGGCGAATAAGGTAGTCGTAGATATTGGTGCGGGCACCGGCTTTTTTGCCAAGCGGGTCACGCCGCTGGCCAAAAAAGTAATTGCGCTGGACATCGACGAAAGCTTCCTGCGGTCGATTGACAGCACCAAAATGCTGGAATTGCCCGCCGCCCTGCAAAGCCACCTGGAAACCCGCCTCACGCCGCGCGATGCGCCCAACCTGGCACCCAACGAGGCCGACGCTGTGCTCATTGTCAACACCTTTATGTACATCGAGAACAAATTGGAATACCTCCAAAAACTCAAACCTTGTATTAAAGAAGGTGGGCGGCTGGTCATCGTAGACTTCAAGCGCAAGCGTACGGCCCTAGGCCCCTTGCCGCGCGAGCACCGTGCGCCGTTGTACGTGGTAGAGGATTTGCTCTACGAAGCAGGCTACCGCAATATCCAGGCCATCGATACCGAACTGGACTACCAGTACATTCTCATTGCCGAACGGTAGGGGCTTAGCCAGCTGATTGGCTTAACCGCTTAAAATAAATCGACTACTGGTCGGATCCTTTGGCAAAAGGTGAATTTATTTTTTTAGCGCCCCTTAGAATAATTCTAAATAGTTTCCCGCCAAGGCAACCGAATGGCCGGTTTGTTGTTATTTTTGTGTGTGCATGAAGACTGTACCATTAAAAGAAAGTAACCATTATGGAAAATACCACTGCCACCAAGAGTCCTGTGCTGCTTTATACCGAGCAAACCCCCAACCCGGAGTCGCTCAAGTTCGTCACCAACCGGATGCTGTACCGCGGAACAGCCGATTTCCGCGAACAGGAACTGGCCCAGGAGTGGTCGGAACTGGGTACGGCTTTGTTTGAAATGCCCTTCGTGAAAGGCGTCTACATTTCCAACAATTTCGTGACCATCACCAAAGAATTCAATTACGCCTGGGAAGATATTATGCTCAAGCTGAAGGAATTCATCAAGAATTACGTCCAGGAAGAAAAAGGAATCATCAAAGAAGGCTTTACCGAAGCCATGGCGGAACTCGAAGCCGAGCGTGGCGCCAGCTACGAATACAGCGATGACGATGCCGAACTGGTGGCTAAGATCAAAGAACTCATCGACACCTACGTGAAGCCTGCTGTGGAAATGGACGGTGGCAACATCGAATTCAAGCACTTCCGTGCGGGCGTTGTCACGGTTATCCTGCAGGGTTCCTGTAGCGGTTGCCCCAGTTCTACCGTAACGTTGAAGTCGGGGATCGAAGGCATGCTCAAGCGCATGGTACCCCAGGTACAAGAGGTGGTTTCTGAAATGGGCTAAGCCTTTTTTCTGCACTTTGCGCAAAAGCCCTCCTGGAATCGAATTCCAGGAGGGCTTTTGTGTTTTCAGGGATTATTGTCTGTTGCGACATTTTTTTTTCTGCTATTGCTACCGCTCCCGGCAAATACAACCCCGTACAGTAAACGAAACCCGGTGAGGTGCAAAAGCGAGAAATTTTTGTACTACCTTAGTAGTATTACATTGACTTTAAAACGGGAGTGTTATCAGTATAAAACTGTTTCCCTCCTATAGCCCCTTCCCAGGGCAACCCTTTGCAAATCTATCCTTTGAACATGTCTTGATCACCGGGCGGAAGCCCGGTGATTTACCTCAGTTGATTCGCGTTGACTAACACAACTTTCTGGTGCTTATCGTACTGCTTTGGCAGGATGATGAGTAGCTATTTATTTGCCGCTTTGGCGCCGAAGGAGCAACATTGTATTGTTGTAAACTACTGATTAATAGCTGTTAAAGCATTGATTGGTCGGTCTGCAATCACCTCCTTGTTTTAATTTTTTTAAACTGTCAACCCGTTCTAACAGCTAGCGTACGCCTTCTGGGTATACGTGTAAAACAGGTTTAAAACCGGCTGTTCGGGGATCAGTTTGTACGCAAAAACTAATAAGTCACCATGAGAGTACAACTAACCATTTGGCTATTCATCCTGGCCATCCAAGGAAACATTTTTGCCCAAAATACGGCACCTTCCATTCGCCCTGCGGACCGCGTACAGGAACGCCAGGCTACTTTTGACCAACAAGAGCCCACCCCATTGCTTACCCGCACACCAGCCCGGCAACGACCGACCCTGGCCATGTCCGATTACGAGATTTTTGAAATAGACAACGAACGCAGCGCGAGCCTCCACTACCAGGCACCCGCAACCATCGCGCTGGACGTCCCGTTTGGTGCTGGCCCAGACCTTCGCCTACAGCTGGTACGGGTAGACAACCCCGAACCACTGGTGCTCGAAAGCGCTACCCAGGGACCGGCCACGGTTGCGCGGGCGGTGCATTACCAGGGCATTGTCGCTGGCGACCCTACTTCATTGGTAGCACTGAGCGTGCTCGAAAATGAGGTAGTGGGCATGGTCAGCTCCACCACCCTCGGTGGCAACTGGATACTGGGGAAGCTGCCCCCCACGGGTAGCCGCAGCCCGGAAACGACCGACTACGTTTTTTACCAGGACAAGCAGCTGTTCCAGGAACAGACTTTTTCCTGTGCAACACCCGATTCTGGCGAAGCTTACCTCCGCGAGGAGCTGGACGAACGGGCAGCGGGTGCGCGCAACCTGAACGACTGCGTACAGATCTACTTCGAGGTCAACTACGATATTTTTCAAGACAAGGGAACGACTGCCGCCACGGTGCAGTACGTCGAGGCTTTGTTCAACCAGGTGGCGGCGCTCTACGCCAACGAGCAGGTGAACGTCACCATTTCGGAAATTTTCGTCTGGAATACGCCCAGCCCTTTCAACAGCACCAGCAGTGGACAAATGCTGACGGATTTCCAAAATTACCGCACCAGTTTCAATGGCGATCTGGCGCAACTGCTCTCCTACCGGGCCAGCGGCGGCATTGCGGTGGTCAACGGCTTGTGCCACCCCTACAACCTGGCCAAGATGAGCTACGCAGGCATTGCCAGCACCTTTCAGCAAGTACCGACCTATTCCTGGTCGGTGATGGTGGTGACCCACGAACTGGGCCACCTGCTGGGGTCGCAACACACCCACGCCTGTGTCTGGAATGGCAACAGCACGGCTATCGACGGTTGCCCAGGGTACACCGAAGGCGGCTGCGCCAGTCCGGGACTACCCGCTGGTGGCGGCACCATCATGTCGTATTGCCACCTGTCGCAGGCAGGCATCAACCTGAGCGAGGGCTTCGGCTCTCAACCCGGCAACCTCATCCGCAGCCGGGTAGCAGCAGCCACCTGTCTGTCGGCCTGCCCTACCCCTCCCGGCGGTGGTGGCAACCCGCCGCCGCCACCACCACCGGTGACCGGCTGTAGCCAGGAAAAGGTCTACCTGCGCCTGCAACTGGATACCTACAGCCCCGAAACCACCTGGGCCCTGACCAACGCGCAAGGCGGTATCGTGGCCCAGGGCGGGCCCTATTCCAAAACCCTGGCCAACCGCCTCGTGCTCGATACCCTGTGCTTGCCGCAAGGCTGCTACAATTTCCGTATCAACGATGCCTACAACGACGGCATCTGCTGTACTTACGGGCAAGGCAACTATCTCCTCACCGACGCCCAGCAACAGGTGTTGGCACAGGGGGGCGCCTTCCCTGGCTCGGAGACCACCAGCCTCTGCCTGCCCTACGTGCCCAATACGGGCGGCGGTGACTGCGAAGCCATCGACTTTTCGGCCGTGACCATCAATCCCTACGGCGTGAACCAGGATGCTGGCCAGTATACCGTCATGGACGCCGGCCAAACCCTCTACATCGCCAACAATGCCTGGAAAGCGATTCCAATGACTTACGAAATTACTCGCAACACGGTTGTTGCGTTCGATTTCAAATCGTCGCGCGAGGGCGAAATCCACGGCCTGGGCTTCGATAATGACGACGAGATCTCCTACGGCTACACCTTCAAGGTACACGGCACGCAGAATTGGGGTATCGTTAATTTCGACAACTACGCCGGCGGCTCGGCCTGGCAGAGTTATACCATTCCAGTTGGTGAATTCTACGTGGGTACAGCCAGTCGCTTTTTCTTCTGTGCCGACCAGGACGGCGGCACCCGCAATGGCAACGCCTGGTTCCGCAACGTCCGCATCTTCGAAGGGACGGACTGCCAAACGGGCAACGCCGTACCCCCAACGAGCAATACCTCGCCAGCCGCGGAAAGCCTGGCCGTGGTGGTGTACCCCAACCCCGTAACCAGTGGGCAGCTTCAGCTACAGGTGGATCACCCCACAACGGGCGCGGCCAACTGGCAGATTCTCACCCTCACGGGGCAAGTGCTCCAGGAGCAGGAACTGACGGTGGACCAACAAACGTACCAGCAAAATATTGGCATCAGCAGCCTGGCCCGTGGCACCTACTTGCTTCGCTGGCGCGACCAGGGTCGCGAGCAGACGGTGCGCTTTACGGTGCAGTAAATAGAAGACTTGTTGTGCTTCAGCACAACAAGTCTTGAAGACCTATTATCAACTCGGTTTTGTTTTTTTTAATACGCGAATCATACGGAAAGCCTCACCTCGGTGGGGCTTTCCTTTTTACGGCAATTGGAATTTTAGGGCCGCAACATCAGCTCCAAAATTTCCTTCACCAGCTTAGCAGCCAGCGCCGCCGTCATTCCCACCAGATCGCGGTGTGGATTGAACTCGACGATGTCGGCGCCGATAATGGGTACGTCAATGGCGTGCAGGAGGTCCAGCACCTGGCGCACGGTGAGGCCGCCCGGCTCGTGGTGGGAGACTCCCGGCGCGAAGGCCGGGTCGATACCGTCGATATCGAGACTGATGTAGACGGGCTGGTCGAAACGCAGGGCGGGCGCCTGGGCGGCAAAGTGGCGCATTTCTATCTGTTCGACACCGAATTTTTTGGCCTGCTCCCGCTGGTGAGGGTTGAGGCTGCGCAGCCCCACCTGTACCAACCGGTCACAGAGCCCTTCCTCCATAATACGTGCAAAGGGGCAGGCGTGTGAAAAGCGGTTGCCTTCGAAATTGTCGTACAGGTCGCCGTGGGCGTCAATTTGGAGGATGGTAAAACCAGCGAAACGCTCGGCGTGGGCCTGCATGAGCGGATAGGTGATGGAGTGGTCGCCCCCCAGGGTGAGCAGGCGTTGGTCCTGGCGGAGGGCTTCCTGGGCTGCCCGGCGGATGTCGGGATAGTCGGTAAAAGACAGGTTGCCGATATCGGAAAAATCGGGATGTTCCAGGGAGTTGAACCCGCGTTCGGTCCAGGCATTGCCCGCGCCACTGTGCAAACACTCGCGGATGCGGCCCGGCGCCAGGGCGGGCCCCGTCAGGAAACTGGATTGGGCGTCGAAGCAAACACCCGTCAGGGCTACTTTTTTGGGAAGGGTCATGAGCGGTTGGTTTTAGCCTGGCAAAAACCAAGCTTATCTGGTGATCGAATGTACGCCACAAAATGCTGAAAACAGCGGGAGAAAACAGCGGGGTGGTTCCTGTTTTTTGCCAACCCCCACTTATCTTTACCGGCTCGCTGACCATTTTTGTGCTAAAACAAAGCGGGTCGGCGAAGGTCTTTACCTTCCAAACAGCCGCTTGCCATGCCACAGCCCGAGTTTCGCTCCAAGCTGCCCCGTACGGGCACCACCATCTTTTCGGTCATGTCGGCCCTGGCGCACGCGCACCAGGCCATCAACCTGTCGCAGGGGTTTCCCAATTACGATCCGCCAGCCGCCTTGCGGGCCCTGGTAGCCGGGCACCTGGAGCAGGGCCACAACCAGTACGCACCCATGCCCGGCCTGCCCGGGCTGCGGCAGGCGCTGGCCGAGAAACACGCGGCCGCCAGCAACCATCTCCTCGACGCCGACACCGAAATCACGATTACGGCGGGCGCTACGCAGGCCATCTTCACGGCCATCACCGCACTGGTGCACCCGGGTGACGAGGTCATCCTGCTGGAGCCCGCCTACGACAGCTACCGCCCCGCGGTGGAACTGTGCGGCGGCGTGGTAGTGGCCCACGCCCTGCGCTACCCCGACTACCGGGTCGATTGGGCCGAAATGGCCAGCCTGGTCAATACGCGCACCCGCCTCATCATTTTCAATACACCCCACAACCCGACGGGCACCATCTGGCACCGGTCCGACTGGGAGGCCCTGGAAGCGCTCGTCGCCGACCGCAATATTTTCCTGCTGAGCGACGAAGTCTACGAGCAACTGGTCTACGATGGCCAACGGCACTACAGCCTCCTGGATTTCCCTAACCTGTTTGCCCGCGGCTTTGCCACTTTCTCCTTTGGCAAAACCTTTCACGCGACCGGCTGGAAAGTGGGCTACGCCCTGGCGCCGGCCGCGCTGATGGAGGAGTTTCGGAAGGTGCACCAGTTCAATGTATTTTCGGTCAATACCCCCCTGCAGTACGCCCTGGCCGACTACCTGCAAGACCCCGCCACCTACAACTACCTCAGCAGCTTTTACCAGGCGAAGCGCGATTTTTTCCTGGCGCAAATGAACGGTTCGGCCCTGCGGCCCCTGCCTTGCGCCGGCACCTATTTCCAGTTGTTCGACTACAGCGCCGTCAGCGACCTGCCCGACACCGCGTTTGCCCGCTGGCTGACCACGGAGCGGGGGGTGGCCACCATTCCGGTATCGGCCTTCTCGAGCACCCCAACGACCGACTGGGTCATCCGCTTGTGTTTTGCCAAAACGGAAGACCTCCTCGCCGCCGCTGCCGAACGACTGGTGAAGCTGTAGATCTCGCTGAACCTGTCCCCCGGGCGAGGGATGGCAGCGGTAGCCCGATGCAGGAGGGCTAGGAGCGAACAGACCGGTGCCCCCGCCAGAGCGGGGGCACGCCCCCCCAACCTGTTTTAAAGGAGCAAATTAGCTGCTTGCGACAGGCGCCAGTCCTTAACCCAAGCTTTTTCAGCGACGACTAGCCCTGGTTCCTCCTCCTCCGGCACGCACGCGTGGCATCTCTTCCAAAGAAGGACGTTTGACCGACCACATTCCGCCTTTCCGTTTAAGTATTTGGACAATAATAAATTTACATTTTTCGACTCAAATGATTAGCTCGAAACCGCTCATTATCAATCGCTTGTTTCTTCACTAATAATTTGAGCATGTAAATTTATTATTGTCCCGGCACTTACACCTTTCCACCTTTACACGGTCTAAAATTTCCGACTTCCGCCCTCCGACTTCCGACTTCGAAAACTTTCCCCCTTTCCTCCCCTCCCTTGCGCCATCAGCTATTTTACCACTACCTTAGCGTTAGTTATTAAGGCACTAAACAGAACAAGCAAGATGGAACCATTGGTTTGGCAAGGCGTATACACCGCCATTGTAACCCCCTTCAAAAACGGCGCAGTCGATTACCACAGTTTCCGCCAGCTCATCAACCAGCAGGTGGCTGCGGGTGTGACGGGTATTGTGGCGGTGGGTACCACCGGAGAATCCCCTACCCTCGACCTGGAAGAGCACATTGAAGTAGTAGCGGTAGCGGTAGCCGAAGCGGCGGGCCGCATCCAGGTGATCGCGGGGACGGGCTCGAACGATACGCGCTCGTCGCTGAAGACCACCGGCCGTGCCCACGAGGTTGGCGCCGATGGTTTCCTGCAGGTGGGCCCCTACTACAACAAACCCAGTCAGGAAGGTCTGTTCCAGCATTTTTCGGCCATCGCCGACAGCACGGACCGGCCCATCATCCTGTATTCTATTCCGGGTCGGAGCGGTATTGCCATTGACGTGGCGACCGTGGTCCGCCTGCGGGCCAAATATCCCCACATTAACTGCATCAAAGAGGCCGGTGGCTCCTGCGACAAGGTATCGCGCCTGGTGCACGAAATGGGTGATGACATGACCGTACTCGCCGGCGACGACGCCCTCACGCTGCCCTTCATGTCGGTGGGTGCCAAAGGGGTGGTGAGCGTCACGTCCAACCTGTTGCCTGCGGGCATGGTGGAGCTGGTGAACGCGGCGCTGGCCAACGACTACGCCGCCGCCCGCAAAATCCACAACGCCTATTTTCCGCTTTTCGAGCAGATGCTTTCCCTGGAGCCCAACCCGGTTTGCATCAAGTACGCCCTGCACCGGGCCGGTATGATCGACTCGCCGGAGCTGCGCCTGCCGCTGGTAGCGCCAACGGCCGGCAACACGGCTATACTGAATGACCTGCTGAAAAATTTTGTCTGATGAAGATCCTTCTCAACGGTGTCCGTGGCCGCATGGGGCAAGTTATAGTGGCCCTGGCCGAAGCCCAGGGAGACGTCGTCACCTCAGCCCTGGATCAGGGTGAAGCCGCCAGCGCTGCGGCCTGGCAGGCGTGTGATGTGGTTGTCGACTTCAGTTCGCACGAAGCCACGGTAGCCCTGGTGCAGTTGGCAGCGGCGCACCACAAGCCCGTGGTGATCGGTACCACCGGCCACGACGCGGCCGAAACCAGCGCCATTTTAGCGCACCAGGCCACCATTCCCATCGTCTGGTCGGGCAACTATTCCATTGGGGTCAACCTGCTTTTTTACCTGACGGAGCAGGTGGCGGCGACGCTGACCAATGACTACCATCCGGAGATTGTGGAGATGCACCACCGCATGAAGAAGGATGCCCCCAGCGGTACCGCCCGCCACCTGGTGGAAGCTATTCTGCGCGGTCGGCAGTGGCCCGCCACCGCCGCCCGCTACGGTCGCGACGGGATAACCGGCGAGCGACCCGCTGAAGAAATTGGCGTGCATGCCCTGCGGGGTGGCGAAGTGGTGGGCGAACACACGGTAATCTTTGCCGGCCCCGGCGAACGCCTGGAACTCAAGCACCAGGCTACCGACCGCCGCATCTTTGGCCAGGGCGCCCTGGCGGCTGCCCAGTGGGCGCTCGGGCAGCCGCCGGGGTTGTATACCATGCAGGATGTGCTGGCGCTGGGGGGGAAGGGGTAGGGGTGTTTAGACAAGCCCCCTAATGGTGCTTCTCCGCCTTCAATTCTGCCAGTTCTCCGGCAAACGAAGTCGCCAGAAAATCGTCATCAGCCAGCCAGTACTCGGAGGTGATGAGGGTGTAGCGGTCGTTGCCGAGGGTGTGCAATTCCCAGATGATGTGCTCGGCTTCGGGGAAAGGTTCTTTTCCGGTCAGCTGTTCGGCAAACAAGCGTGTGATCACGTTCCGGTCGGAGAGCTGTTCGCGGAAAGCCTGGAGGATAAGTTCCTTGGTTACCACCACCTCATCCTGGTCCTGGGGCTTGAATTCCAGTTCGATGACGGTGGCTTTCACGTGCGGAAATTTACCATTGTAGGCTTTGTACAGCAGCTCATTGGTATTGAAGAGGGGGTAGTGGAGGGCGATTTCGGGGTATTCTTCCGAAATTTTGTCGATCAGCATATCGTGGGAAATCTGCTGAATCTGCCCGGCAGTCAGCTGGTCGGCCAACAGGTAAGTCAGCACGATGGCAGCTGCTTCGGGTGGCGCAAAATCGGCAATGGCCATGAAGAGCAATTCCCGCAGTTCTTCCTTGCTGCTGGGAGGGTCGGCGTCGGGGTAGTTGAGCTGGTCAAGTAAGGCCACAAAATCTGCATTAGACCAGGCGTCGGCTATTTCGTCAATCGTAGAAATAGCCTCGATATTCAATTGAAACTTCATGGGAACAATGGTTTTAATAGCCAGCAACGGGTAGAGGAAACATCCTCCTCCTCGTGCTGCTTCAATAACGCCAATTGCCCCGCGTAAGTTGTGTCCGCCAGCGCAGATCAACCGCCGTGACGCCGTGTTTTTGTAGCGCCCTTCCAGGCGCGCAGCGCGCCTGGCCCCGAACTAGGCCAGTCCCCAGCTCACCCCTTCTTTCCCGTCTTTCACGACGATGCCGGCGGCGTTGAGGGCGTCGCGAATTTTGTCGGAAGTTCCCCAGTCTTTGTTGGCGCGGGCGGTCTGGCGCATGTCCAGCACCAGCTGCATGACACCTTCCAGGGCCTGGTTGTTACCCGAGGCACCCGCGGCGTCTTCGTCCAGCAGGCCGAGGATGTCGAAGATGAAGACCCGGAAGGTCGTTTGCAGGCGTTCCAGGGTAGCGGGGCTCACTGCGGTCAGGGGCAGTTGCCCGCCTTTGAGGCTGTTGATCCGGCTCACCAGCTCGAACAGGCGGGCGAGGGCTTTGGGGGTGTTGAAGTCGTCGTTCATTTCGGCGAAAGCCCCGTCGATCAGCTGGTTGATCTCCTGGTCGAGGGCGTCGGTGGCCTGGCCGGTGGCGCCCGTGAGGTCCAGCAGCACGTGGAAGCCTTCGAGCAGTCGCTTGTAGCCTTTTTCGGCAGCCAGGAGGCCTTCGTCGGTCAGGTCCAGGGTCGAGCGGTAGTGGCTTTGCAGCATAAAGAAGCGCACCGCCATCGGGCTGTAGCCTTTGCTGACGTGGACACTATCGCCGGTAAACAACTCCTCGGGTGAGATGGTGTTGCCGTCGCTTTTACTCATTTTGCGGCCGTTCATCAGCAGCATATTGGTGTGCAGCCAGTAGCCGGCGCCCGCGCAGTTGCAGGAGCCTACGTTCTGGGCGATTTCGTTTTCGTGGTGCGGGAACTTGAGGTCGTTGCCGCCGCCGTGGATGTCGAAGTGTTCGCCCAGGTATTTTCTGCTCATCGCCGAGCACTCCAGGTGCCAACCCGGGAAGCCGACGCTCCAGGGGCTGTTCCAGTGCATGAGGTGCTCGGGGGCGGCTTTCATCCAGATGGCGAAATCGGCGGGGTGGCGTTTTTCGTCCTGGTTTTTGAGGTTGTCGCGCGATTCGGCGATCAGCTCCTCGATTTTGCGGCCCGACAGGTCGCCATAAATTCCTTTTTCCTGGGCAAATTTCAGGGTATCGAAGTACACCGAACCGTTGCTTTCGTAGGCGTAGCCATTGTCGAGGATGGCCTGGACCATTTCAATTTGCTCGGGAATGTGGCCGGTAGCGCGGGGTTCAATACTCGGTGACAGGGTATTGAAGATGCGCATCATGTCGTGAAAGCCATTGGTGTATTTCTGGGCCACCTCCATGGGCTCCAGCTGGTTGGCCCGGGCGCCTTTCGACATGCGGTCTTCGCCGTCGTCGAGCAGGTGGCCTACGTCGGTGATGTTGCGCACGTAGCGCACGGTATACCCCAGGTGCAACAGGTAGCGGTAGATGATGTCGAAACTGACAAAGGTGCGGCAATTGCCCAGGTGCACGTCGCTGTAAACGGTAGGTCCGCAGACGTACATCCCCACGAAGCCGGGCTTGAGCGGTTTGAAAACTTCTTTCTGGCGGCTTAGGCTATTGTGCAAACTCAGTTCCTGATTCATATTTAATGCGGTTGTGGGGTTCGCTTTTTGCCACAGAGGCACAAAGACGCGGAGAATTATTGGTTAAAACTTCCAGGTCTTGGTGCCGGTTTGGCAGGTTAGTATTTTTTTGCCACGGGGGCGATTTTTTTTAAAGGAGAATCGCCGGATTCTTTCCTGTGGAGAATAAAGCTTGGCGCAAAAATAAGGTTAAGTAGTTGGACGGAAATAAAGGGACTAACTTTCTTTTTGAGATTTTTAAAAAATAACATGCAATTAATTGGTCGTCAGTTATTTATAATACTTCAAAAATTAAAATCGGCCATCTTTGTTTCTTTTCGTCAGTTACTGGTTTAGTCGCGGGCTTAAAATGGCACGAATAGCGCGATGATCCGAAAAAGAACAGTTGATGCGCTTGTAATCGGCCACCTGAAAAGCGGTTTGGGGCAGAATATAGTCGATGCGCAGGCCCGGAATCAGGCCTGGGAAAGTTGTCCCCAGCCCCCAGGAGGCGACGGATTGAGCGTCCTGGAGTTCCGCGCGAAACAAGCGGTAGAGGTACGAAGTAGGCACGTCGTTGAAGTCGCCGCACACCACCACGGGTAGGGAGCTACTCTGCACAGCCTGCAGAATTTCTTCGGCCTGGTGGGTGCGGGTGCGGTTGGAGCGGCCGTAGCGGCCAAACATGGTTTTTACTTTCTGCCAGGTTTTCTTTTCCTGAAGGTTGCGCTCGCGGGCTACTTCGGTAGCCAGGGTGGAGATGCCGTTGGTTTGCAGGTGCACCACGAAAACCCGGATGCTTCCGGTGGGCGCTGTTACGTCGGCGTAAAGGTAGCCGTTGACCCGGTTTTGGAAATAGTTCGTCTTGCCATTGCTGAGCGGATAGCGTGAGAACAAGGCCAGCCGGCCCTCACTGTTGCGGAAAGCGTATTTGAGGGGCGTTTGGGATTGGATAGCCTGGGCCAGCTGGTCACCGGATTTACCCGTCTGGAACTCTTGCAGACAAAGGATATCCACCTGGAGGCTATCAATGAACTGGATGGCAAAATCGTGTTTTTTCGTACCAGCAGCGGTAGCTTCTTCCCGGAAGCCGTGCCCGTTGAGGGTTGCGACGCGAATTTTTTCGTCGCCAGCCGGGCCTGCTCCACCCGGCAAGGCAAAGGCAGCGCTCATCATTTCCAGTCCCAACAATAACGTAATACCGGACAGCCACCAGGCCTTATCGCCGCGCAAAAACCAGTAGACCCCAAAGAGCAGGGTCAGGAACCAGAGCGTGGGTGCCAACAGACCGAGGGTTGCAATGGGCCAAAAATAATCGGGGTTGATGAGCGGGGGCAAATAAGCTGCTACCGTTAGTAGGATAAGGCCAAGATGGAGGAAACGTAGCAAAATAAGAAGAATTGGCGGTGGTGAGTAAGGGCTTATTTTTTACTCGCGTTGAAGAGGAATTTTTTCTCTTCTTCGGTCAGGTTCTCGTAGCCACTTTCCTTGATTTTTTCCAGAATAGCATCTACTTTTTCTTCGTGCGAAACCGTGGCACTGTCTCCTCCGGCGGGTTTGGCTGAACCGCGGGGGGCTTTTTTGCGACTGGTGGCGGTGTCGGAATTCGGATTGCGGTAAGCCATTCGGGGCCCTCGTTTTTTATCGCCACTGCGCGGTTCTCCCAGGCCGCGGAAGAAGTTTTGGATTCTGGCGATAAACTTATTGACGGGCGCCGACAGGTCATCGCCTTGCTGCAGCCGCCGGATGAAGAACCAGCCAAAGGCCGCCCCACCCAGGTGGGCATAGTGGCCGCCGGTATTGTTCATGCCACCAATACCAATGATATCGATGAGCAGAAAGGCGGCGGCGATGTATTTCAATTTGACGTTGCCAAAGAGCAACAGGCGCATCTCCATGTCGGGGGCCAGCACGGCCGTGGCAATGACGATGCCCATGACGGCCCCACTGGCGCCGTAGGCAATGCTGCCCGCGGTGTAGTTGAGCACGTTGGCCGTGATGAAGTACACCACGTTGCCCGCCAGGCCCGAAAGGAGGTACAGGGGCAGGATGCGGTGGTCGCCCAGCAAGTCGCCAATGATGCGCCCGAACCAGTAGAGCAGGAGCATGTTGAAGAGGATGTGAAAAAATCCTTCGTGGAGAAACATGCTGGTGATCAAAGACCAGGGGTGGAGCAGCAGATCCAGCCAGTAGGAAGAAAGGGCAAAGAAAGACAGGATTTCGCTGTAGATCGGAGAACTGGCGTAGCCGTTGGCAATCTGGAAAACAACCCACGTCAGGTTAATCGCAATGAATACCATTACATTGATGATCACCAGGCGGGTCACCATGTTGCCGTAGCTGAATTCTCGCTTGATATCTTCCCAAATGGACCTGAACATTGTACTTATGGTCGTTTCAATAATTGAATAGAACCCCCTAAGAGGGAGGCAAAGTCCCTTAAATAACGAAAAAGCAATCGGTAAGTTTTGGTAACCGACCGGAAGCTTTCGTCAAGGGGTGTTGATTACCCCCAACTGCTCCCAAATTTGCGCCAATACAAAATTAAGAAGAATCCCGTAACTGCCCCGCCTAAGTGGGCAAAGTGGGCGATATTGTCCCAGGAAAACTGATTTAAGCCCAGAAAAAGTTCAATTCCCATTAAAACGGGAATAAAATATTTGGCCTTGATGGGGATGGGCAGAAAGATCAGCATCAGCTCGGCATTGGGAAAAAGCATCCCGAAGCCAAGGAGCAACCCGTAAATAGCGCCCGAAGCGCCCACCACGGGGATATTGACCTTGATGTCGTGAAATTCCTGCATCAATCCGCTGGCATTGCCAATCAAATCGGGGGTGATGCCCCGCCCCATCTGCCGCAATTGATCCTGCGCGAAGGGGAGGTCTTCTAACCCGCTGAAGTTGACAAACTGCTGAAAAACAGCCAGGGTAGGGGTAGACCGAAACTGATCCATGAGGCCTTCAAGTTGGTGAATTTCCCACCAGGTGAAGCCCATGTGCAGGGCTGCCGCCCCAAAGGCGCAGACGAAGTAGAAAAACAGGAACCGCTTGGGCCCCCAGATGGTCTCGAGCGCCGAGCCAAACATGACCAGGGCGAACATATTGAAGAACAGGTGCAGCACCCCGCCGTGCATAAAGAAGTGCGTAGCCAACTGCAAAGGCTTGAACAACGGTGACGCCGGGTAGTGCAAGGCCAGCAGATCGAGCATTTCCTTTTCACCAAAAAAGAGCGTTGCCAGGAAAAACAAGGCGTTGATAATCAACAGGTTTTTGGCAACATCGGTTATTCGTAACATGGAGGGTCGTGTAAGTTGTACTAGTAGAAAGCCTTTCCGGCGCCAATTTGTTGTTTTAAAAATAAGGTTTACCGAATTATTCGGCAAACTGCCGTTCCAGGTCGTCCAAATTGAAGGTGAGCAGGCAGGCTTTTCCCGCGGGTGAGCGCAGGGGATTTTCGCAGGCAAAGAGTTGGTTGATGAGCAGTTGCATCTCGGGTACCGTCAGGCTTTGGCCGCGTTTGGTGGCAGCGCTGCGGGCCATAGCCCGGGCGATGTTTTCGCGGGCATCCAGCTTGAGGTCCAGTTGGCTGCGGTACTGGCTGATGAGCTGGTCGATGATCGCCGCTTCATTCTGTTTGCCCGCAATTTCGGCGGGGAGGCCGTTGATGACGAACGCATGCTGGCCAAAGGTCTCGATATCGAAGCCGAGCAGGTTGAGCTGCGGCAACATCTCGGTCAGGAGAACGGCGTCGGGAGGGGACAGTTCCAGGGTCTGGGCAAAGAGCTGCCCCTGGCTGGCCGCCTGCTGGGTAGCCAGGGTGCTGAGGTATTTTTCGTAGAGGATGCGCTCGTGGGCAGCCTGCTGATCGATGAGCAGAAACCCCGACTTGATGGAGTTGACAATGTAGCGGTTGTGCAGTTGGTAGGGTTCTTTGATTTCCCGGAACCCCGGTGACACCAGGCTACCGTCTTCCTGGCGTTCCGAAAACTGGCTTTCGATGGTGATCATCCCGCCCACTTCTTCGGGCAGCTCCGGAAAAGTGGGGCTTTCGTCGCCGTTGCCCAGGTCCTCGTACAGTTTCTGCCAATTCTCGAGGTTGTGGCGGTCCCGCTGGCTGCTGCCGACGGTCAGGCCGGAAGACCCGCCTTCCCCCCCTCCCGAGGTATTTCTACTCCCCCCGGAGCGGTTCGCCGTCGCTTCCGACTCAATGGTATCGAAATAGCTGCTCCGGTTGTCAGGGGCCAGGCGAGCGGCCGAAAACGACCCCTCCTGTTCAAAATCCAGGCTGGGGGTCACGCTGTACTGGCCCAGGGCGTGGCGCACCGCCACTTTGAGGTAATTGTAGACGAGCTTCTCGTCGTCGAATTTTATTTCTTGCTTGGTGGGGTGTACGTTCACATCGATGCGGGCCGGATCAATCTGCAAAAACAATACGTACAAGGGTTGGGTCCCCTTCACAATGAGTTCTTCGAAGGCCGTCATGACGGCGTGGTGCAGGTAGCCGCTTTTGATGTAGCGTCGGTTGACGAAAAAATACTGCTCGCCGCGGCTCTTTTTGGCAAACTCGGGCTTGCCCACGAAGCCCGACACTTCCAGCACGTCGGTGTCTTCCGTCACGGGCACCAGGCGTTGGTTGTAGGTACTGCCAAAGATGCCGACGAGGCGTTGGCGCGTGTTGCCACTGGGCAGGTGGTAGGTTTCGGAGTCGTTGTGGTGCAGGCTGAAAAACAGGTCGGGATGCGCCAGGGCAATGCGCTGGAATTCGTCGAGGATATGCCGCATTTCCACCGAGTTCGACTTGAGGAAGTTGCGGCGGGCAGGCACGTTGAAGAACAGGTTCTTGACGCCAATGGAGGTACCCGGCGGGCACTGGCAGGGTTCCTGGCTTTTCAGCACCGACCCCTCCATGACCAGGCGCACGCCCAACTCATCGGCGTAGCGGCGGGTTTTCAGTTCCACCTGGGCGATGGCGGCAATGGTGGCCATGGCTTCGCCCCGGAAGCCCATGGTTCGGATGTGGTTCAGGTCGTCGGCCTGCCGCAATTTGCTGGTGGCGTGGCGCTCGAAGCACATGCGGGCGTCGGTTTCCGACATGCCGCAGCCATTGTCGATGACCTGAATAAGGCTCTTACCACTGTCCTTGATAATGAGCTGAATCTGGTCGGCGCCCGCATCAATGGCGTTTTCCATCAGTTCTTTGACCACCGAAGCGGGGCGCTGAATGACCTCCCCAGCGGCGATCTGGTTGGCAATGGCATCGGGCAGCAGCTGAATGATATCTGACATGCGGTTCTATTCCGTGAATTTGGTCAACTCCGGCAAATATACATTTAAAAGCAGGTAGCCCAGCACCAGCAGCATGATAACCACCCCCACGATCACCAGATTGGACCGCCGGATCTGCTGCTGCCGGTACGTCTGGTCGGCCAGGTAACCACTGCGGAGGCCACTGGCGATCCGCGACTTGGCGCCCGCGATGTCGTCGCGCTGCAATTCGGTCAACGTCCGCAGGCGCTCCTCCAGCTCCTCTTTGCGGGGGTCGTAGTGCATGGGCTTGTAGCTGAATTTTTGGTGCACCGGCACTTTGAAAATCTTTCTATTACCGAACATAAGCCTTGGTTTTGGTCATCGAAGATAAGGAAATTTATTAAACTTAAAGATGACAAATGATGGGCTAATGGTGGTTGCTTAGCCCCCAAGCAAGCAAAAACTCCCCTTCAAACCAACCATCAGGCTTCCTTGCAGCGGTAGGTCAATCAGTATCATCCATTAAAATAATCTCGAAAGAAGAAATCATTTTTTATCATAAAACCGTTATCTTTATAAGACAAGCAACAATACCAATTATTATGAGCCAAGAAGCAAAAAGAGTCCACGCCCACGAACTCATCGACCAAATGGACAACGAGTTTTTTGACGCTATTTACCAGCTCATGGAAACCTATGTACGCAAGCAATCGGATCAGATAATGGGGTACTCTCCCAAGGGTGAACCTGTGTATGTAGGCGAGTTTTTGGAACAAGCTGAAGATCAAATCCGTCGAGCTAAAGCGGGAGAAGGAATCAGTATTGATGAGCTAAAAAAACGCTCCGCAGTATGGGTGGCACACTCCAGCGCAAGACACTTATGAGTTCGTTGGTGACTATTATCGAAGAGCACAGCGGGGAAAGGCTAAGCTCCCTCCTTGGCCTTGCCATAGGCATCCCTTCGGAGCAATCAGTCCCGCCCAAAGCGGGATGCTCGCTTTCGCCTACCACGAAGTACCTCGTGGCGCGGCAGGCGCTAGCCGCGAAGCGAATCTGACCGTCCAAAACAAGCTCTAAAAGGGAGCAAATGGTTTAAATAAAATTAGTTGAGTATTAGTTTTTGAGACAAGTACGACTCGCCATCCGACCAATTCAAAAAGTACAATCCACTTGGCAAAGTGGCTAATTCTAGTTGCAATTTTTGCTGTAATGAACCGATAGTCCATTGCTGGATTCTCACGCCTTGTGTGTTAACCAGTTCAAGAAAAGCTGCCCTTTCCGTCGTGGGTAGCTTAACAGATATCAATCCTCCTTTGGTGGGGTTGGGGAAAACCACCAATTCTGCCGCCCCTTCTTCCGGCTCGGCGAGGCCAGTAGTGAACACCGCCACCTGCTCGCAATGCGTATCCGCGCCGCGCGGATTGGTGGCCGTGAGGCATACCTGGTAGGTGCCGGGCTGGGCGTAGGTGTGTACGGGGTGCGCGAGGGTATCGGTAGCGCCATCGCCGAAGGCCCACCGCCAGGCGCGAATGTCGTGGGTACTGGCATCGTGGAAGCTGAGCTGCAGCAGGCTGCTTTCGTAGTTCCAGGCGGCGGTGGGGGGCTGTCGCAGGGTGTCGCAGGGACTATCCGCTTCGTGGGCCA
>Ga0208544_10000706_pt1 | contig 24951 bp, 19 predicted proteins | sample DEB08_DNA_9_FD_184526 | JGI IMG/M metagenome (GOLD analysis project Ga0208544, IMG submission 184526) | Aqueous microbial communities from the Delaware River and Bay under freshwater to marine salinity gradient to study organic matter... | ecosystem: Environmental > Aquatic > Marine > Coastal ... | reverse complement strand
AATATATAACTAAAAGTGAAACGAATATTGATTCAAACACTAGTATGTTTGATAGGTTTATATCTAATAATCTCTCTAGAGATACACGCCACAATGTAGGAGTAGATTTAGACTATAATTATAATATTAATGACAAGTCTAAATTATCATTTAATTCCCATTACACAAACTATGATTATTTAAGAAAGCAAAATGTAAATAGCACTTATTTTACCGATGGCGTTATTATTGTAGATCAAACAGCATTCAACACCAATGAAAATCAAGGCACTAATATTTTTACCTCACAACTGAACTATGGATTAACTATCAATGATAAAGCGACATTTAATACTGGAGTAAAGTTTTCTAATGTAGATACTGAAAGTGGAATTTTACAAAATGATATCATTGATGGTGAAGAAATGGAAAACACCGATAACACTAACATGTTTGATTATAGTGAAGATGTATATGCTGCGTTTATTGATTATAATTATAAGGGTGAAAAGCTTTCACTAAGTGGAGGTTTAAGAGCAGAACAGACAACCATTTCTGGACTATCATCCAATAATATGGATAGCAATCAAGACTACTTAGAATTTTTTCCAACTGCAAATATTGGTTATAAAATTTCTGAGAACGTAGATGTTTTTGTTAATTACAAACGAAGCATTGAGCGACCAAATTATAGCTTTTTAAATCCGTTCGTATATTATTTAAACGACAACACTATAGTTACAGGAAATCCTGGCTTAAAGCCAAAATTTATAAACAATTTTATTATTGGAGCCACAATAAATAACAAATTTAATTTTTATGCTTATTTGAAAGACTATAAGAATAATTTTTTTCAGATTCCCTTACAAGACAATGAAAATAATTTAGTGACCTATTCAACAATAAACCTTGAAAGCACAAGAGAGATTGGATTTGATTTTGATACGTATTTAAACATTACTGATAACTGGTTTTTGTCTTTTGCGACATCCATATATAACTATGATGATAAGGGCATCATTTCAGGCTCTGTTGTAAAACGTGATAAATGGGCTAATTATTCAGAATTAACAAGCAATCTTTCTTTATTAAAAGATAAGAGTTTAACAGCTAGTTTTTCTGTTACCTATGTTGGTGAGAATGTACAAGGCTTGCAAATAAATAGCACAAGTTGGTATTCCTATTTAATTATAGCCAAAAGTCTTTTTAATAAGAAAGCAACGTTATCACTGTCTTTTAATGACTTGCTTAATAGGCAAGATTATTTTGTAACCACTAAATTTCTTGATCAGAATCGCACTTATTTTGACGACGTCGACACTCGCTATATTCGTCTTGGGTTTAGATATAAATTTGGCAATACTAAACTTTCTACGAATGAACGTTCTACCGAAAAAGAAGAGCTAAATAGATTAGAGAAAAAACAATAAATCTAATACAATCAAAAAGACTTCTTTAATCCTGCCATTCTGCAATAAATAGGTTGGTATCACGACCACCTCCATTATTTCTATTAGAAGAGAAGATTAATGATTTTCCATCATTTGAAAATACCGGAAATGCATCAAAAGTTTCACCATGAGTTACACGCTCTAAATTCTTGCCATCCAAATCAATTAAGTACAAGTTAAAGGGGAATCCTCGCTCAGCTTCAAAGTTTGAAGAGAATAATATTTTCTCTCCACTTGGATGAAAAAACGGACTCCAATTAGCATTCCCTAAATTGGTTAATTGACGCAAATCTGAGCCATCAGCATTACAAATATATAATTCCATTTCAGTTGGCTGTACCAAGCCTTCGGCAAGTAAATCTGTATACTCCTTAATTTCTGCTTCAGTTTTTGGTCTTGATGAACGGAAAATAAGTTTTGTTCCATCAGGTGAGAAAAATGCACCACCATCATAACCAAGCTCATTAGTAACTTGCTTAACATCGCTTCCATCAATGTTCATAGTAAACAATTCTAAATCACCAGTTCGCATAGACGTAAAAACAATACGATCTCCTTTAGGTGAAACAGTAGCTTCAGCATCATAGCCAGGCTCTGTAGTTAACTGACCAGTAATATTTCCTTCTAAATCGGAAACAAATATATCATAGCTTTCATAAATTGGCCACACATACTTCCCTTCACGTCGTAAAGGCGCATCAGGACATTCTTCTCCACCTAAGTGCGAAGAACCATACACAAAATGCTTGTTGTCTGGCAAAAAGTAAGCACAAGTAGTTCTTCCCATTCCTGTACTAACCATTGGAGGAATACTAGAATCAAAAATTTCATCACGATTCATTAAAAACATTTGGTCGCACTCAACATTCCATTCTGTATTATTTGATTGAAAAATAATTTGAGAATCATCGAAACTCCAATAAGCCTCTGCATTATCGCCACCAAAAGTGATTTGTTTTATGGACTTGAAATGCGTTTCTTCTGGATATATTAAAGAATCAACCCATACAGTAGCTCCAGAATCAGCATCTGTATTTCCTTTCTTTTCAGATTTACATGAAACAATTGTTAAAACCACAAGTGTTAAAATTGAAATGCTTTTCTTCATAATTATTTATATAAATGGCAATTAATACCTAATTTTGCGCAAAAATAAGATTTATATAATGAAAAAAATATCGTTACTAGTTCTTTTTTTAACGCTGTTAGGCTGTAAGGAAGAATACAAACCGGAAAATAAAATTAAAGAAGATGTGACTATTTTGGCAGATGACAAATTAGAAGGTCGCCAAACAGGAACAGAAGGAGAAAAAGCAGCAGCAGATTTTCTTGTAAAAAGATTCAAAGAGTTAGGCTTGCAACCAAAAGGTACAGATGGTTATTTACAACCTTTTAATTTTAAACCAAAAACAAATCCTCATGATGAGGTTAAATTTACGTCTGTAGCCGAAGACAGTACAGTTGTTGGAACTAATATTGTTGGATTTATAGATAACAATGCTGAAGAAACAATTGTCATTGGAGCACACTACGATCACTTAGGTTATGGTGGAGAAGGTTCATTATTCAGAGAAGAAGAAAAAGCTATTCATAATGGAGCTGATGATAATGCAAGTGGAGTTGCTTTAATGTTGAATTTGGCCAGTAAACTTAACAATGCAAACACAAGTAATAATTACTTGTTTTTAGCTTTCTCGGGAGAAGAAATGGGGTTGTTGGGTTCTAATTATTTTGCAAAAAATTCAACCATAGATGTACAGAACATCAACTATATGATAAATATGGATATGGTTGGTAGAATGAAGCCAGATAGCACGTTAGCTGTTTATGGAACAGGAACGTCACCTATGTTTAAACAAGTTCTTACGGCAAGCAATAATTCATTTAAATTAATAGAGAACGAATCTGGCGTTGGACCATCAGATCACACCTCATTTTATTTAATTGATATTCCGGTATTACATTTTTTCACTGGACAGCATGAAGATTATCACAAACCAGGAGATGATTCTGAGAAGTTAAATTATGACGGAATGAATCTTATTTCAAATTATATTTTTGATGTTATTAGTGATTTGGATGACAATGGAAAATTAGCATTTAGAAAAACAAAAAATGAAAGTGAGGAAACTCCTAGATTTAAGGTTGGTTTAGGCGTTGTTCCAGATTATTTATATGATGGTGAAGGTATGCGAATTGATGGTGTTAGTGAAGACAAACCTGCCATTAAAGCTGGACTTAAAAAAGGTGATGTAGTTATAAGAATGGGAGACAGTACAATAGTTGATATGATGAGTTATATGAGATCGCTTTCTGTTTTTGAAGCAGGTAATAAAACCAAAGTAGTAGTGCTTAGGGACGGAAAAGAAGTTGAGGTAGAAATCCAGTTTTAATTGGTAAAAATAGGCGACATAGAGCTTCCCGATTTTCCACTACTTCTAGCTCCAATGGAGGATGTTAGTGATCCACCGTTTCGTGCATTGTGCAAGGAACAAGGTGCTGATGTTGTCTATACTGAATTTGTATCGAGTGAAGGCTTAATCAGAAATGCTGCTAAAAGTGTAATGAAGCTTGACATCTACGAAAAAGAGCGTCCAGTTGGTATTCAGATTTTTGGAGCAAATTTGGATAGCATGCTTCAAACTATTGATATTGTCGAAAAATCCAATCCAGACATTATAGACATTAACTTTGGGTGTCCTGTAAAAAAAGTAGTTAGTAAAGGTGCTGGCGCAGGCATCTTGAAAGATATTTGTTTAATGGAGCAGCTTACTGCTGAAATGGTGAAACGCACCAATTTACCAGTAACTGTAAAAACGCGATTGGGATGGGATCATGACTCTATAAAGATTGTTGAGGTAGCCGAAAGATTGCAAGATGTTGGCTGTAAAGCTATTGCTATACATGGTAGAACAAGAGCCCAAATGTATAAAGGCGAAGCCGATTGGAAACCAATTGCTGACGTAAAGAATAATCCCAGAATGCACATTCCTGTTTTTGGAAATGGCGATATTGATTCTCCAGAAAAAGCTGCATTAATGCGTGACAGTTTTGGGTTAGATGGTGCAATGATTGGTAGAGCAACAATTGGAAATCCTTGGTTTTTCAAACAAGTAAAACACTATTTTAAAACAGGAGAGCATTTAGCGCCAATTAGTTTAGAAGAACGTGTTGAAGCAGCAAGAAGGCATTTGCAAATGGCTATTGATTGGAAAGGAGAAATCCTTGGCGTTTTTGAAACCAGACGACATTACACAAACTATTTTAAAGGCATTCCTCATTTTAAAGAATACAGAATGAAAATGGTTACAAGTGATGATTCAAAAGATGTATTTGCTGCTTTTGATGAAGTGCTTGAAAAATTCTCAGATTATCAATTTGTTGATTAATTGAAGCTGAGTTTATCTACTCAATAATGGCTTAGAAATTCTTGTCGATGCAATTTTTGAAGCCAAAAGACCAAGCACAGTAATAGTTACAAAGACTAATATTATATCTATCAGTTTTAAAGAAACAGGATAAGGTAAGGAAGCTGTTATCATTATAAATCCGAATGCCTTTTGAACAACAACTAACAATACACCCAACAATATTCCAATAACACCACCTAAAACACTCATTAAACTTCCTTGCAAAAAGAATATTTTACGAATTTCTTTTAAGGTTATCCCTAGATTAAACAGGGTTTTCAAATCTTTCTTTTTGTCTAAAATCATCATGATAATAGAGCCAATAACATTAAAGAGTGCAATAATAAGCACTAACGTGAAGATTAAATAAACCGCTAAATTTTCAGTGTTTAGCATTTTATGAAGCGCATCATTAAGTTGTGCCTTGGTTTTAATTAGAATTGTTTCGCCAAAAATAGCTCGTAATTGTTCAGTTACATTTTCAATATCATTATTTGCAATTAGTTTAAGCTCTATTGCACTAATACTATTTTTATTATAATTTAATAACTCTTGTACCAACCCAATACTACCATATACAAAAGAGTTGTCTAATTGCTCATTAATTTCAAAAACACCAACGTTAGTCACTGTTATGATATTAAAAGCATCTTTTTCTGTTGTTATTTGTCCTTTTCCAGGTTTTGGTGTGAAAATTTTTAGCACTTTTCCATAATCTAAAACACCAAAGGATAGATTACTTGCTATTCCCCAACCAGAAACTATTTGATTGGCTTCCGGTTGAAACCAAGAACCTAATGAAACAATAGAATTAATAGTTGCTTCAGGATAATTTTCGTCAACACCTTTAATGGTAATAATTTGGCGCTTATTGTCTGAAACTAGCACAGCGCGTTCTTCTATAATCTTTGAAAACGAAGCAATGCCTTCAATTTTATTTAGTTCTGAAATATTTTCAATTGATAATTCAAATGTTTTTCCTTCAGCAGGAAGAATTTTTAAATCGGGATCAACTAAAGAAGAAAATTGTAAACTATAGTCTTTTAAACCTGCAAACCCAGATAAAACAATTAATAAAGCGGCAGAGCCTATAACCACACCAATGGCCGCAATTATAGTAATGAAATTTATAGCATTGTTGCTGCTTTTTGAAAACAAATAACGTTTTGCTATATATAGTGAAAAGTTCAAGTAATTACTTCTTTTTTCTTTTTTCCAGGGAGTCTGGATTTTTAAGCGGATTATCTAATCCTTTTAAAGAACGATCAATTTGATCAATATATTCTAAAGAATCATCAATAAAAAACTGCAAACTTGGCATGCGTCTTAATTGATGTCTTGTACGTTGAGAAATTTCGTGCTTTATTAGAGGCGCATTTTCTCTAATGCCATTTAATAATGTTTTAGCATCAGTATTCGGAAAAATGCTCAAGTATACTTTAGCAATTGATAAGTCGACCGTTACAGTAACCTTGGTTACAGATATTAAAATACCTCGCATTCCATTTTGCGACGCACTAGTTTGTAGAACATCTACAAGATCACTTTGTAAAACTGAAGCTATTTTTTTTTGTCTATTACTTTCTTCCATGGCACAAAAATACTATAAATTATAAGGATTGTTATATTTTTGAGCTTACAAGATTCATTCAGATTGAATTAAAATAGAAATTATGAAGAAAATTGAGCATATTGGCATTGCCGTGAAAGACTTAGATGTGTCTAATAATTTGTTTGCAGCTCTTTTTGGAAAAGCGCATTATAAGACAGAAAAAGTAGAAAGCGAAGGTGTTATCACATCTTTTTTTAAAGCTGGACCAAATAAAATTGAGTTATTGCAAGCGACTAATGCCGAGAGTCCGATTGCAAAATTTATAGAGAAAAACGGCGAGGGTATTCATCATATTGCATTTGCAGTTGCTGATATTGAAAAGGAAATTGAACGTCTTAAAAAAGAAGGTTTTAAAATGATTCATGAAAAGGCAAAAATTGGTGCGGATAATAAGCTTATAGCTTTTTTACATCCAAAAAGCACAAACGGTGTTCTCATTGAGTTATGTCAAGAGATAAAAGAATAAATTTCTTGTAGAGTTTTAAAATATGTAGTAATATTGCAGCCTTATTGGTCCCATAGCTCAGTTGGTTAGAGCACCTGACTCATAATCAGGTGGTCCTTGGTTCGAGCCCAAGTGGGACCACTGATTATAAGCCAGTTACTAAAATGTAACTGGCTTTTTTATCTAGTAAACCCTCGTGAACAGAGACTTTCAGTCCATAAAACACTTTTTTAATTAGACTAGCAAGTTGCCAACTTATTTGATAAGAAAAGGCACACTATTCGGTACCCTAAAACTTCATTTAGGTACCCCAAAAACTTAAAAAACATGAAACTAAATATATTATTTATAGCAAGTAAGACCAAACTCAACAAGAAGGGTAAGTGTCCAATAAAATGTAGATTAACTTACGATAAGAAAAGGCTACACTTTGCCACAGGACTATTTTTAAATCCAGACCATTGGAACAGCAAACAACAATTAGTAAAACCACCAGAACCAAATTCTGAATATATCAACAACCAACTGAGCCTTATTAAAACAAAAATTAATAGGGCTTTTTTAATGCTTCAAGTTAAGGAAGAGAATTTTAATATTGATGACATATACGGCTTGTATAAAGGAGAAAAAAGAGCAAAAGAATACAATACTATAGAATTCTTCAATCGCTACTTAGACAGGCTTAAAAAGCTTATAGAGATTGATATACAGCTAAAAACATGGAAGAAATTTGAGCACGTTAGAAATGATATCAAATCATTCATTAAATGGCAATATAAGAAGAATGATTACCCACTAAAAGATTTAAAACTACAGTTTTTAGTTGATTTAGAGTATTACTTTAAAACAGAAAGACTTCTTGGGCAGGCTACAATAAATAAGGCTATTCAGCGGTTTAAAAAACCCATTAGCATTGCTGTTGCAGAAGGCTATTTAAACAAAGACCCATTTATAATGCATAAATTTAAACGTGTCGTTAAGGAAATAGTGTTTTTATCACCAGAAGAACTTAAAATCTTTGAAAAAGCATCATTCAGGCAACCTAAGTTGCAACTTGTAAAAGACTTATTTATATTCTGTTGTTATACAGGTTTAGCTTACAATGAATTATCTAGATTAGAACATAAGCATATTCAAAAGGGCTTTGATGACATGTTTTGGATAAGCATGAAAAGAGAGAAAACATCAAAAGATTTTTCTATTCCATTATTACCCCAAGCAGAAGGTTTAATTAATAAATATCAATCAAAAGAGTCTTTAGTGTTTCCTAAGATTAGCAATCAGAAGTATAATTCTTATCTAAAGGAAATAGGGGCTATCATAGGGATAGAAAAGAAGCTAACCACTCACATAGCTAGAAAAACATTTGCAAGCACTGTATTGCTTTACAATGATGTTCCGATGGAGATTGTTAGTGAGTTGTTAGGACATTCAAGTATGAAAATTACTCAGGATAGTTATGGAAAGGTTGTTCAAAAGAAGATAAGTTTGGAAATGCAGAAGTTAAAGAGGAGGTGATGAGCTTCCCTTTATTTAAATGTAACGGTCTTTGTAAATAAACACAAACCTACTGGTAATCATTTATTAGCTATGTTTTATACACGTTATTAGTAATAGTTATTTTCTTGGAATTTGGTAATTAAGTAAATCATAGTAATATGCTCTCATCTCGCTAGAACACTGAATTAGTGAATATCTTGCAATATTTGACGTGTACTTCTCTATATGTTTTTCAACTACTAAATCAGTAGACAAATGTGATGCAAATGCAAAAATAAATGATATTCTCTTGTCAAAAAGAGCTTTAAATTCGTCTAATGATAATTTATCAATATCATATTTTTTTTCAACCAATCTTTTATATATTTTTTCTAATAATGGTTTTTTCTTTGTTCCTAATGTTTCCCTTAATCGACGAGCAGAAATTGTAATTTGATTTGTTAATTCTCTAATTTTTGATTGAAAGCCATACTTTACATGAATTAAATATAAATTGTTATCATCGTAATACATTATATCGCACAGTTCTAATCCATCTGCAATTATTGTATCAATGACAATATAATTTGGCTTTGGATTGTATTTGAAATTATATTCTCCCTCAGTCCTTATAACACTTTTGTCCCAAGATTCTGTTAGAATGTTGATTGGTGCTTTATATGTATTTAATACATGTTTTGTGTTGGTTTTTAAATCTTCCACAAATGTATCTTGTAAGCGATACCATTTCGTATCGACTAAAAAAACTGGTGTACCATCAAAAGGAAATTCAGTAGATATATGAAATAAAAATCCAGAACCAATAGAATGTTTACCATCTTGATAACAGGTTACATATGCACTTCTAACAAAATTCATAAATTTAAACCTATCACCAACTCCAAAACGTTCTACTGCACGTGTTAAAACTGCATCATAGATATCATTTCTATCATGGACAATCTTGAATATTGTATAACCACCATTATCTGTTTTTTCTTTAAGTCTAAATTCGTCAGCTTCATAGAACTTTTCAATGTTATTTGGGTTGCAAAAATCGTGTTGAAAAGATTTATGAGCACTTGAAATCCTACTTCCTAAATTTTCAGTATCATTAAATAATCTTGTAATTAACTCTTGATGGAGAAGGTTTTCAGTAAGATTTTTATCTGTTATTTCTTTGTATGAATCTAAATAATCGGAAGGTGCAAGCTCTGATATAACTACTAATTCTTGGATAACCAAATGCAACTCATTAAAATCTACATTTTTCTTTATTTTGAATGCTTTACTAACGTAAATTTGAATTCTATCCGAGTCTTTATTTTTAAGAAAATTAAAATGTATGTCTGTAGTTTCTTGACTTAGTTTTAAATGAATTTCCTGAGTTACCTTTCCAAATTTTATATAATCTATTATTCTATAATTATTCCTAAATTGTTCGCTTAATCCAGCACGAGAACCTGTTATGCCTCTGGACTTAATTGATGCAATTTCATCAAATTCAGGTTGCATAATTCTTGAATATACATTTAATCCAAAAGACTTATCTATGAAAGGTAAAATGATTTGGAATGCATTTCCTCCAATAATGCAGAATATGTCAAATTCAGTCTCAACAAAAAGAACTAAAGAAAGTTTTTGTTCAGTAAATCCTGCACTGCCTGTAAGTTCTTTGGGTAGAAAATCTTTCCATATTGAAACAGTTTCATTTGAATCGTATAAATATAAATAGTAAGTTATATCATCTCTAATTATTTGTTTTAAAGAGGATGCATCAAATTCCCCTTTAATTCCGTGTTTTTTAAATTCAGTATTGATTATTTTTTCAATAATTAATTTACAGCTAGATAATTTTTTTAAGAGCCTATGTTCTTTGTCAATCCTATATATTTTAGGATTTTGTGTCATATGAAAGGTGGTTTTATAATTATTGCTAACGTTTATGTGTATGGTTAGTTGCGTGGCTAAGCATCTAATTTAGCAAATAAATCACAGATAGAATATTCCGCAGGAATGTTCGTAAGTAGTCTAAAACTAGCAATTAATTATACATAGTGTTGGCATTACGTTATTTCTTCATTGCCATAAAGAAAGTTTAAAGTTTCCCTAATTTTTGCTCCTCTATGGATTTTGTGATTTCGGCGGGCACCTTTCCAGTATGTAAGGCTGTTTTATTTTCGATCAGCATAAGATGACATTCGTTTTGGGAGCTCACTTTATGATTTATACCTCTTTTTACAACATATAAGTCTCCCTTATTCATTTGAAATGGAGGTCTGTTTTCAATTTCCATTTCAAGTGACCCCTCCAAAATGTAGAAGAGCTCATCTTCATTTTCATGATTGTGCCATGGAACTTTTTCGCCCAATATTTTTACAATCTTAATATAAACATCATTTACCTCACCAATTATGTTGGGAGAAAAATGATTTTTAATTTTTTTTAGGGCAACTGTTAAGTTTATTTTTGAATTCATTTTTTTTAATTTGATTAAAACATTCTAAGCAGACATCTAACCGCTTTTTTATAGAGGCTTATATAGTAATAGCTCTAACTTTTAAATTTTGTATATCTTCTCAATTTTCAATCTCCAGTTTTTCAATAATCTCTTTTTTGTCCAGTTTTCTGTAGATCAACAAGCCAATAATAAATAGTGGTAATGTTAAGATTATTGGTGCAATTGATACTGTATCATCCACAACATCTTGCACGGTTTTTAAACTAGGTAAAAAAGCAAGTGAAAAGAAAAAATTGATAAGTCCGTGGGTAATCGCAACTGGAATTAGTTTATTGGTTTTTAGTACCAATACCCCAAAAAAGAATCCTATGAACATCGCAAAAACCACCTGAATGAGCACTTGCCCACTATTATCGTTATTTGTAAGATTTATGAGATGAAAAGCACCGAAAAACACTGATGAAAAAAGGATACTCATAAAGATACCGTTTTTACGTGAACCATATTTCTTTAAGAAGAGCGATTGCAATAAACCTCTGAATAGATACTCTTCAGCAAAGCCAACCATAAGACAGCCAAAAAGTAAAAGTATCAGGTTCGGGAGCGCTATTTGTGATAAGTCCCTTGAGTAAACACTTAGAATCCCAATGATAATCAAATAAACTGGTATTAAATTCAAATATTTAAATCTCCAAGGGAATTGTCTTGACAAACCTGAAAGTGTTTGAATCTTCAGCATTCTTATGAGGCTGTAACCGATGAGAAAAAGCAAGCCCATTTTGATGGCGCGATCTACCCACTCCGACTTAAAATCATCATTAAAGACTTTGTTTAACAAAGTTTCTGTTGGCAAAAGAATAATTAACGCTATAAGCGCAAGCATGGCTATGGTTATAACAAAAGGCGATTGATTTTTAATGGTAGTTTTCATATTTAGAATGTTAAATTTAATTTCCTATATACAATATTGTTGACAGGATATATATGTAAATAACGGTAAAAAGTATACATTTGTCAAGTACTTACTTTTTTGTAGTGTACATACTAAAAGTATACTAATATTGATTATCAGTATTTTAAGCCTATAAAAAACATGAAAATAAATAATGAAAAGGCACATTGCCCGGTAGATTACGCTTTTAAAAGAGTTGGTGGAAAGTACAAAGGAAGAATCTTATGGGTACTTCGAGATGATGTTTTACGATATGGAGAATTAAAAAGAGCTATTGTGGGAATCACCCCTAAAATGCTTACACAGACGCTCAAAGAATTAGAATCCGATGAGTTGGTTTCAAGAAAGGTATATTTGGAAGTTCCTCCTAAAGTTGAGTACTCACTTACCGAGACAGGTCAAGAATTGATTCCATTAATTAGACAATTGAGAAGTTGGGGAGAAAATCAAATGTCTCGGAATAAATTTTAATTTAATATGAAATAATGCTTATTTGGTTTTAATTCTTAGAATTCATTAGTTAGATATTTTCAATTTTTCCAACAATGAATGCCAACGGTTTGTATATGAAAAGTAGCAGGTTTATGTGTGCTAATTTTCAGTTTAGAAACAAAGATAGAAGAAAAGAGCCAAATTAATAATTTAGCTCTTAACTGCTATTTATTATATACATTGTTAGCGGCTGGCTTTTATTATTCTACTAAGGGTTTATAACCTCAGCTTTAAAATTTAAGGAATCATCTGTTAAGATTAATCCCTTATTAGATGCTGTTATTTTTAAATCTTGCATGCCACCATTTTGATGTCCATTGATGAAAAATTCATTTTCACTTATAGGTATTAATTTTACAGTATTAGTATGATTTGTTTTAACTGAATCATCCATAAACATTCCTTGTATTTTATGATCGGCATTAAGACTTAATACAATTCCGATATCAACTGTTTCAAAATGAAATCTGATGTGAACATTTTTAACTTCATCCCCTTCAATTTTATAAATATTATATGACGTAAAATTACCTGCATGTTGTAAAAAATTTGCCCACATTCCTTTTAATTGCCCTAATCCTTCTTCTGTACCTAAAAACCCTTTCATTTGATCATTGGCATAATTTATAAGTCCTTCAAAATTTTGAGTACTCATTGCATTCGCAAAAAACAAAGCCGTTTCACTAAAGGCATCATTTTCTGTCGCATTTCTTGAAAACGTATACGTAAAAACCGACCAAGTTTCTTTACCAGTTGTTTCTAACGAGTAGGTGTTCCCTTCTTTTTTTATCAGAAGTGAGTGCTCATTATCCAATTGATATGTTTTAGTTTCATCAACTATACTATTATCTATATTAGTTTTTGGTGTTGGTAAATTTTCTATGCTCTTACCTTGAAACAGTGAAATAATTTTATCGGTAATTTCAGGGACAAAAGTAACTTCTCCTTGAAACTCATCTGTTACTGGATTTATTGATGTAGCGTTGGATAGGATGATTATTTTAATATTATTTTCTAGTAATGAACCCATTACAGACGCATAACCAGGAAGTAACCCGTTATTGTATATCCATTTTTCATCTCCTTTTTTATCAATAACCCAACCTAAGCCAGAAGCCATTTCATTAACGCCCAATGATTGTGTAGAGGTGTATAGTTTATTCATGGATTCTGATTTTAATAATGTTCCATTATCTAAAGCTTGCATAAATTTAAATAAATCGACAGTGGATGAATTCATATCAGCCGCACCTTTAAGCCAAGAAGGATGGAAAGGCGTATTGAATTTTTTAAATTTATCCATACCTAAACCTAAATATGGTTGCGCTTTTTGGTTTAAAGATTTGAATGAAGTAATGGCTGTATTTTTCATTCCTGCAGGTTTAAAAATTGCTTGTTTCATAAAGTCAGCAAAAGGCTGTCCGCTTACTTTTTCAATGACATTAGCTAAAAGCAAGTATCCAAAATTATTATAGTCGTAACCAGTTCCTGGCTTAAAATTTAATTTAGAGCCTTTAAATTTTTCTAAAAGGTCATCAAGAGTTATTAGCGTTTTTTCTGGCATTAGTCCATTTCCATTGTCATCTGTTCTGCCAATATTGGCCTGCATACCAGAACTGTTATTTAACAAATGTTGTATTGTTATGTCTTTTGAAAAATCAGGCATAAAATCTGGAAAATAGGTTGAAATAGGTGTTTCTAATGTCAATTTTCCATCTTCAACTAATTTCATAATTCCAACCGCTGTGAATGATTTTGTAAGTGAGGCAATGCTAAATATTGATTTTTTAGTATTTTTTTTATTTCCGGCTATATCGGCATAGCCAAAACTTTTTTGATAAATGATGTGGTTGTCTTTGCTAATTAAAACATTTCCAATAAACCTATTATAATAAGAATAGCTTTCAAATAAGCCATCAATATTATTTTCCAATTCTTTGTTGGAGTTTGATTGTCCAAAGGAATTGATTCCTAAGATTAATGCGATGAATACTACAACTGCTTTTTTCATTTTTTTATGATTTAATAATTAATTTGAAACAATATTAGAATGTTTGAATGACACCATAAAATGAATGTGATTGTTGCCTTCTTTGCTGTGATAGAAACCCATAATTGTGTGAAAAAAGGCGAACTTCACAGCAATATGGAATTTGGTCACTATAATGACATCTTTCGTACCATTTAAAATTTTAAACTATTTTAAAGCCTATTTTTGACAAAGAAACGATTCAGTATGAAAAAATATATAGAGCCAATAATTCATATATTAGTATGGGGAATAGGTTACTTTTTAATTTTAAACTATACAGCTACAATAGGTGACTTTAGAAAAGAAAGTGGTCCATATTGGATTGCAATAGGATTTGGGATGCTTATGAATCAAACTATTTTTTATTCAACAGCATTTTTTTTGGTTCCAAAATTTTTGCGATTAAAAAAAATAAAGGCATTAATTCTTTCTTTGTTAGGTGCCTTTATACTTATCAACTTAATTGAAAGTGTTATAGATTACGGCTATTTGGTAAATTTTTTCTCCTCCGCGAGTGAGTCTTTTATTGTGTATTTGCTATATAATTCAGCGATTAGTTTTTTTATTTTATTAGTTGCGTTGTCTTATGCGCTCATTAAATATTGGATACAAAATGAAAAACTTAAAAGAGTATTGCTTGAAGAAAAACTTTCCACAGAAATGGCTTTTTTAAAATCTAAAATTAATCCTCATTTTTTGTTTAATGTTTTAAATAGTTTTTATGCCAAATCCTTAAAGCATAATGTACCAGAATTGGCTGATGGCATTGCGAAACTTGCAGAGTTGATGCGCTATATGGTTTATGAAACGAATGAGGATAAAGTACCTCTCGAAAAAGAGATTCATCACCTTAAAAATTTTATTCAGGTTTATCAGTTACGTATTGCTGAAGACGACGATATGTCAATAAATTTTGATATTAAAGGAGATTTAAACGCAGTTAAAATAAGTCCAATGTTGCTTATTCCTTTTGTCGAAAACGCGATTAAACACGGAATTGATCCTAAAACAAAATCAATAATTGATATATCCTTGAAAGTAGAGCAAAATAAGTTATATTTTAAAGTAATCAATACAATACATCAAGGTGCTTATGGTTTAGCCGATGAGCCTTCAGGTTTTGGACTTAATAATTTAAAAAAGAGACTCTCTATTTTATATCCTAATATGTATACTATGGAAACTAAAGAAGAAAACGGATATTTTATATCTTTACTTATACTACAACTTGATTAGAAATACTTATGAATTGTGTTATAATTGATGATGAACCCGCTGCTATTGATGTACTTAAATTTCATTTAAGTAACGTACCATTTGTGGTATTAAAGAAAACTTTTAGAGATCCATTAGATGCGCTTGAATATCTGCCTCAGCATAAAATTGATCTTATTTTCTTAGACATAAATATGCCTAAATTATCAGGGCTTAAGTTTCCTAAGTTTCTGCAAAATCCACCCCTTATTATATTTACCACAGCGTATTCTGAATATGCTTTGGAAAGTTATGAACTTAAAGCGGTAGACTATCTTTTAAAACCTATAGAATTTGATCGATTGCTTCAGGCAGTAATGAAAGTAAAACAAGTTTTGAATCAAAATAAAGGAGAAGTAAAAACAAGTCTCAAAAATTCTCATGATCTATCTGAACAAACCGTTTTTATCAAAAGCGGTTCGGAATTTCATCAATTGCCCATTCAAAATATAAAATACATAGAAAGTGATGGCAATTATGTGACTTTCCATACAGGCAAACGACCTGTTTTGGCTCGCTATAAAATATCTGAAGTCTTAGAATTACTTCCAAAAGAGTATTTTATGAGAATACATCGATCCTATATTGTAGCTTTAAAACATATAGAAACGATCAAAAAACACGCTGTGGTTATTGATGGAAATGAAATTCCGATAAGCAGTAATTATAGAGAAGGCTTTTTAAGTATTATAGATAATATAAGCAAGAAGAAAGATAATAAAGCCTAAAGATAACTAATTTTATTGCATAGTTCTTTGATGCTTGCCGCTAACAAATATATATAGTTAATATTAACCATATATCTATTATATGCGAACTAAGATAAATGTTATTTTTCAATCGATGCTCAAACCTTTATACATCCATACAGCTCCATATTACTATTCTCAAGAAAATTAAACCGGCTAAAAACTCCATATTACTCCATAACACTCTATATGACTATACTATAAGGTAGAACAAGTGGGACCACTTTTAATAAGCGTAAAGCCTTGATAATCGCACAGATTGTTGAGGCTTTTATGTTAGAGCTAAAGTATATGCTCAAACTAGTTTGACTTTAAATGCCAGAATAATAATTAACTCAGCAAACTTATGTCCTTGAACATGGTGTTTTAAGCCCAAGATATAATTCTCACTCAAATTAATTGTAACAGATGCGACAGAACCAATTAATAGTTATATAGTTTGTTAATATTGCTTTTGTATGTTTGACCAATCGGAATTTTATGGTCATTGATTAGAATACGATTACCTTCTATAAATTTTATTTTATTAATCGCAACAATAAATGATTTGTGAACTCGCAAAAAATTAGAAGCATTTAATAAATCTTCATAGTGTGATATTTTTTCATGACTTACAATCATTTCATCTTTCAAAAACAGTTTGGTGTAGTTTCCGTATGCCTCTATATATAATAAGTCATTCAAATCAATTTGATGATGTTTTTTGTTTCCTTTTACAAAAAAACGAGTCGAGCTATCTGTCGAACTAGAAACTTCTTTAATCGCCGTTTTTGTTGTTTGTGCTTCTGAAACCTTATTTACTGCTTTTACCAAACGATCAAAGCTAAAAGGTTTTAAAAGATAATCAACAACGTTTAGCTCAAAGCCTTCTAAAGCATATTCTTTATAAGCAGTGGTAATAATAGTTTTAGGTGGTTTGGTTAATGTTTTTAAAAAGTCTAATCCTCCTAGTTTAGGCATATTAATATCCAAAAACATAAAATCTACAGTGTTTTCATTTAAAAACTGCAGAGCTTCCATGGCATTGTAGCAATTCTTTTCTAATTGTACATGTGGTAGCATACTACAAAATTCTTCAATAATTTCGTGCGCTAGCGGCTCATCATCAATAATTATATATTTAAGCATGCTTAGAGATTTTTAAAGTTACTTTGTAAGTGTTGTTTTCTTGAAAACTAACTAGTTCATGTTTTTTCGGATAAATTAAAGTCAATCTACGTTTTAGATTTGTGAGTCCGATACCTTTTGCCTCACTTATTTCTTTAGGGTCAAAATTATTCTCTATGTTAAAACAGATAAAATCTTTGTTTTCATACAAATTGATGTGAATAAATGCATTTTCTGTAAGGGTTTCAATTCCGTGTTTAAAAGCATTTTCTAATAGAATGATGTACAATAATGGCGCTATTGTTAAACTGGTGTCTATTTCGCTTTTAAAAGTAATCTCTACGGTCTTTTTATAGCGAATTTTATGAAGCTCTATATAGTTGTTTAAATATTCAATTTCATCTCCAAGTTTTACTGTTTCCTTTTTACCTTCATAAATGGTGTAACGCATCATGTCCGATAGTTTTAATATTACTTCTGGAGCTTGCTTTGAGTTCTTTATGGTAAGCGCATATAAGTTGTTTAAAGTATTGAAAAAGAAATGCGGGTTTATTTGTGTTTTTAGTAACGACAATTCAGTTTTAGCTTGATCTGCTTTTATTGCTTTTGCCCATTTCCATTGTTCGTAGATCCATAGACATAACCCCAAAATTAAGGGTGTTGGGACTAATAAAAACAAGAGATGTATGTCATCCTTAATCTTTAAGTAAGTTTCTAAATCACTTGAAAACAAACGAATATATGAAAAACACAGGAAGAGAGGACCGTAGTACAGTATGATTAGCTTCCAGTATTTCTTTACGAAAGAAGGCATTAACAAATGCACGAACCCAATCAAAAAGAATACTAATAGTCCAAGTGTTATAGGATTATCGGGAAAGTTCATTAACCTGTCTATTACCAAGGTTATAAATAATAAAAGGATCAAACCTATGACTCCTATAATAGCTCTCTTGTATTTTTTTAATGATGTAATCATACCTTCAAAACTACTATTGTTATATGGTTCTCGCAACTATATTGATATACACTATGCGAATTAGTACAAACACTAGTATTATTTGGATTAACGCGATTGATGCTATTTTTTTCTATGAATGACATCATAAGAATACCGTATATCATATTAATTAGAATTCCCTAGCCCTTCACTTTATGTTTACTTCAAATTAATATTAAAACGAAAAGCGATGATAACATTGAGCAACACAGAAATTAGAATTAAGGTTAAGGCGTCGAATGGCATTATATGGAATGCTAAAAGACGTTTTAGATAATTAATCACATCAAATTAAAAGCAAACAGATGAATACACTACAAATTAACAATCTAACCAAAACCTATTCAAACGGAGTAAAGGCACTAAACGGAATTAATTTAGAAATCACCAATGGAATGTTTGGTTTGCTAGGACCAAATGGTGCAGGAAAATCATCATTAATGAGAACGTTAGCAACTTTACAAGAAGCTGATAGCGGCACTGCCACCTTAGATGGTATAGATATACTCAATCAACCAGAAGAGCTTAGAAAAGTTTTAGGCTACCTGCCTCAAGAATTTGGAGTATACCCTGGAATAACTGCCGAACAACTTTTGGATCACATGGCAATTCTAAAAGGAATAATCAATTCAAAAGAAAGAAAACAACTAGTAGATTACTTATTAGATAAAGTAAATCTTTATGAAAAGAGAAAAAAGAATGTAAAAAGCTTTTCTGGAGGAATGAAACAACGTGTCGGAATTGCTCAAGCGTTAATTGGTAATCCTAAATTAATCATTGTTGATGAGCCAACAGCTGGATTAGATCCTGGAGAGAGAAATCGTTTTTATAATCTGTTATCCGAAGTTGGAAAAAAAGTAATCGTTATACTTTCTACTCATATTGTTGATGATATACGTGAGTTATGTACCAAAATGGCTGTTATGAATTCTGGACAAATTGTATATCAAGGAACTCCACAAAATGCTATTGATGAGTTATACGGAAAGGTATTTCAAAGAATTGTGGCTCGAGAAGAACTAGAAAGATATGCGAATAACTATTCCATTATTTCAAACAAAATGGTGGGTGGCCAGCCATTAATTCATGTGTTTAGTGAAACCAATCCTGAAAACGGATTTGAATTAGTGAAACCTAATTTAGAAGATGTATTCTTTTCAAGAATCAACAAATCAAATGTTTTAGTTTAATTTAAAAATTATTTAATATGTTCATCACTTTCTTCCTTTCAGAATTAAAATATGCTTTTAAACGACCGATGATTTACATCTTTTTGGGATTATTCACTCTCCTAACTTTTGGAATAACTTCAAGCGGTATTGCTTTTTTTGATACAATTGGTAATGCTTATGCGAATGCTCCTCACACCATTACAGTTTACACGACTTTTTTGACCCTTTTTGGTTTAATGATTGCTGCCGCATTTTTTAATGATGCTGCTTTAAGGGACCATGATAATCATTTTAATGAGATCTTATTTAGCGCTCCAATACGTAAATCAGGTTATTTCTTTGGAAGGTTCTTTGGGGCATTAGTTTTGGCAACTATACCTATGTTAGGTATCTTTTTTGGGATTATATTAGGTGCTATACTTGCACCTGCTTTTGGCTGGGTTGATCCTGAACGTTTTGGAAGTTTCTATTTGGAAACATTTATAAATAATTATTTCCTCATCATTCTACCAAATATGTTTTTTGCAGGAACTATCATTTTCACAATAGCTAACAAATGGAAAAGCACTGTAATTTCATTCGTTGGTTCGTTAATCATTATCATTGGTTATATCGTTTCCGGAGCATTCATTTCAGATCTTGACAACGAAACAATTGCAGCGTTAACTGACACTTTCGGGATTAGAGCTTACGGATTGTATGCAAAATACTTCACTTCAATTGAGAAAAACACATTAAGCCCTTCCTTTTCTGGACTACTAATTCTTAACAGACTAATATGGACTATAACAGGAATTATTATTCTTGCCATTTCTTATTTCAGTTTTTCATTCCGAGAAAAAACCACAAAATATAAGGCTCCTAAAGAAGATAAAATAAAGACCAAAAGAACATTTATACTCCCTAAATTAAATCCTATTTATGGTGTAAAAACGGAATGGACTCAATTCAAAAGTTTCTTTCTGATTAACTTCTTAAACATTGTAAAAAGCGCCTCTTTCAAAATCTTGTTTCTCTTTAGTGCTATTATTTTAATAGCAAGCTTGTTTGGGGGAGCTGAATATTACGGACTTCAATCCTATCCTCTTACCTATAAAGTAATAGACACAATACGGTTATCAACAGAGATATTTGTAATTATTATTTTGGTGTTTTTTAGTGGTAATCTGATATGGAGAGATCGAGAAAGTAAAATCAATGAAGTAATTGATGCTACACCACATACCTCGTTAATTTCACTTGTTACAAAAGCACTTTCATTAGTGAGTGTTGCGGCAATAATACATGCATTTTTCATCATCTGTGGGATATTTTATCAATTGGCGAGTGGGTTTTATAGAATAGAATTAGACATTTACTTTCAAGACTTTATTTACACAAGTTTGATGACTTACATCGTTTGGAGTGGCGTCATGATTATGATTCAAGTGCTATTAAGCAATAAATACATCGGGTATTTTGTATCTATTTTGGTAGTATTTCTTTGGGGTTACATGTTATCAATTTTTAATGTAGAATCCAATATGCTTTCAATTGGCAGGGTACCAGGAATGATCTATTCGGATATGAATGCATTTGGCCCATCCTTAAAGGGAATAATGTGGTTCAATTTGTATTGGGTCCTATTTTCTTTTATTTGCTTATTAATTGCTGGAGCCTTATGGAATAGAGGCGCTATTAGTTCTTTAAAGGAACGGGTTCAAATTGCAAAAAAACAAATACCAAAAAACTATCGATTCATTGCCTTCGGAACCGTTTTCTGTTGGGTTACAGTTGCAGGGTTTGTATTTTATAATACACAGGTGTTAAATTCATTCAAGACTGGTGGCGAGGTTGTAAAACAGGCTGTCAATTATGAAAACAAATACAAAAAACATGAAGATGTAGCATCTCCTAAAATCAGTAATATAAAATACTTTGTTGACATATTTCCTTACAAAAGAGATGTATTTGTGAAAGCTACAATGACTCTGGTTAATGAATCTGAATCTATTATTGATTCTATTCATTACAGTATCGATTCTCGTTGGGAACCTGAAATTAAAATACCAAATTCTGAATTGGTTTTAGACGACACGGATCTTGAATACCGGATTTACAAATTGTCAAAGCCGATGAATCCTGGAGATGAAATTAGTATTGAAATAAACACGCAATACATATCAAGAGGGTTTGAAAATGGAATGGGAAATACGAGAATTATTAACAATGGTACGTTCTTAAATGAATCACGAATCTTACCATCACTCGGTTACCAACCCAGTAATGAAATAAGTGATAAAAACACGCGTAAAAAATACGGATTAAAATCGAAAGATGGAATGCCAGTATTAGACTCTGCCGACTCTAAATACCGCATGAAAAACGATCTAACAAATGGTACTGCTGATTTTATTAACATTGAGGCTATAGTCTCTACCTCAGGAGATCAAATCGCTATTGCACCAGGCTCATTATTAAAAAAATGGAAGGAAAATGGTCGTAATTATTACCACTACAAAGTAGATCATCCATCCCAGCATTTCTACTCTTTTATGTCTGCAAAATATGAAGTAAAAACACGTAAATGGAACGGTATAGATATAGAAGTTTACTACGATAAAAAACATCCTCAAAATGTAACTATGATGTTGGATGCTATGGAAAGGTCTCTAGATTATTACACCAAAAACTTTGGTCCATACATGCACAAACAATGTAGAATGATTGAATTTCCTAGATATGCGAATTTTGCACAAGCTTTCCCAGGTACAATGCCATATTCTGAAGGTCTTGGTTTCATAATAAACTTAGAAGAAGAAGGAAACAATATAGTGGATGCAGTAATTGCTCACGAGATGGCTCATCAATGGTGGGCTCATCAGGTAGTAGGTGCTAAAATGAAAGGGTCCACAATGCTCAGTGAGAGTTTTGCCGAATATTCTTCGTTAATGACCTTAAAGAGCATTGTCAAAACACCAATGAAAATGCGTGAGTTCTTAAAGTATAATCACGATAGATATTTAAGTGGTAGAAGTAATGATTCGGATAATGAGGTACCACTTTATAAGGTAGAAAATAAAATGCATATTCATTATGGGAAGGGAAGTGTAGTCCTTTATGCTCTACAAGATTATATTGGTGAAGAAAAGGTGAATACAGCTATGCGAAACTTCCTAGACGAATTTAAATATAGAAAACCACCTTATCCAACTACTTTAGATTTTATGAGACATTTGGAACCTCAGGTTCCTGATTCCTTAAAGTACTTAGTAAATGATTGGTTTAAAGAAATCACACTATATGATAACCGATTGAAAGAAGCCTCTTATAAAAAATTAGAAAATGGAAGGTATCAAATCACGATGGACATCGAGGCTAAGAAATTGTTAGCTGATTCTATGGGAAATGAAACATCTATGAAATTAAACGATTGGATTGATATTGGTGCATTTGCTGATTCAGGTGAAGAGCAATTACTGTTTGTAAAAAGAGTAAAGGTTGATAGAGCTGAAATGACATTCAACTTTGAAATTGATTCGATACCTGCAAAATTAGCCATAGATCCCTTTCATTTATTAATAGACAGGGTATATGAAGACAATATTAAAACTGCAATAAAAATTATGCCTAACAACAAATAAACGCCATTAAAACAGGTGTTTATTCAAACCGTTGCCAACAACAATTAGTTAAATTAAAAAACATGTTATGAAAAACTTTATATTTTTTTCAATTAAAATTATCGCTGTATTCTTTACGTGCTATAGTAATTTATTCGCCCAATCAAAATTAGAAATCAAATTTCAGCCGGATGAGTCAATTTATGTTTATGAAACCAAAGGTTCCGGAACTCCATTTGATTTATACAGTGCTGTAATTCAAAATATAGCAATTATTAATCACTCGAATGAGGACGCAATTATCGATGACGTTGCGATTATAGTAACGCGAGACGGAAAGGAATTACAGCGATATAAAGTCCAAGACACCATTTTGAAACAATCTGCTAAAAAATTCAAAACCTACCAAGAGAAAGGAATTTTGCAATATTATGATTTTCAATTCCAAACGAGTAGATACCTAAAAGACATCACTTTCTCCGAAAGCACAATATTATCAAATGAACAAGCGATTGTAGTTACTCATCGAACGATGCTTTTTCAAACATTGCCTGATTTGATTACTGTCGTGGTAAATGCGCATGACCCAATTGGAAAGACCATAATAGGAAAAGGTAGTTTGAAGGTTATCAATCACAAATCAAAGAACGAGTATCACTTTCCACTTAAAGGTACATGGCAAGCCTTGGGCGCACCATCATTAATAAGCCATCACAGATGGGGGAGTATCCAAGAGTTTGCATTTGATTTCGTAAAGATTGGCAGCGATGGTACTACTCACATAGGCGACGGGGAGAAACTCAACGAATACTATGCTTATGGAGAACCTGTCTACTCAATTGGTGATGGTAAAGTAATCTCTACATCTTCTGAAGCCACCGAATCAAACAAGAATCTCAAACAAGCAAATGAAACGAGTGAAGAATATTCGGAAAGGTCAGCAATGGATCAAGGAAAGCTTTTAGCAAAAGGATTCTCATATGTAATGGGTAATCATGTCATTATCCAACATGACAATGACGAATATTCTTATTATCTACATTTAAAACAAGGAAGCTTAACGGTTAAACCTGGTGATATCGTAAAAAGAGGTCAGCACATTGCCAGCTTAGGGCATACTGGGAATAGTACGGAACCACATTTGCATTTTCATGTTACAAATGGGCCAGATATGGCTTACTCCAGAAGCATTCCTGTTTCTTTTAAAAATATTTCCTTCTATCCAGACTATAGTCCCAATAATCATCACATACATTATGGACAGTTAATAATAACCAAAGATTAAAATAAAACAGCAGACAACATGCTGTAGTAATTGACAAGAGAATCGTGTCGACCATGTTTCTACCCTCTTCGGCAATAGTTGCAAAAGAAATGATTAAACAAATAGAAAACTAATGCCAACAATGGCCATAATTATGAAACTGTGTAACCTATCTTGAGTTTAATAAGTCAAACAACAAAAATAGAAATTATAATGAAAAAAATACGTCTTGTCTTTTCGACAATTGCATTAGCAATATTTGGAAACCTAATTTTAAATGCTCAAGAAAAATTAAATCCCAACGATACTTTTACTAAAATTGACAATTATTTAAGTAATGGGGCCACCAACGGTTTTTCAGGCGCAATTTTAGTTATTAAAGAAGGTGAATTAATTATTAACGAAGGCTATGGAGAGGCAAATAAGAACAATAAAACCCTTAACAACCCTAACACTATTTTTGACATTGGTTCAAACACAAAACAATTTA
>Ga0208544_10000694_pt1 | contig 25130 bp, 27 predicted proteins | sample DEB08_DNA_9_FD_184526 | JGI IMG/M metagenome (GOLD analysis project Ga0208544, IMG submission 184526) | Aqueous microbial communities from the Delaware River and Bay under freshwater to marine salinity gradient to study organic matter... | ecosystem: Environmental > Aquatic > Marine > Coastal ... | reverse complement strand
AGTCAGCCTTTGCCTGGGTTAAAAATATTGACCCGTGCATCCGAAAAATTTAAAATTCTCCTCCTTGCTTTTGATGTATTTATGTCAAAGAACTATGCTTTTTAAAAAGATGTGGGGTGTCGTTAGACTTTGAAAGTATCCCCCACCATCGACTTGCACCTGTCAACCATTTTAATACATCACTAATTTTTTGCCTAAATTGAAAGGGGCTTTTTTCCAATAGGTGTATGCGTTAATTTCCCATTACTCCTAAAAGATTTATAAATTTTATTCTCCGCCAACTGTATATTCTCAATCCCCTGCAACAAAGCATCCTGATTAAATGAAATCGTATCAATGCCAGTCTCTACTAAAAACTGAGCAAATTCAGGGAAATCACTAGGTGCTTGTCCACATAAACCAATTTCGATGTTATGTTTTTTAGCAGCTTTAATTACATTTCGAATCATGGTTTTGACTGCTGGATTATTTTCATCAAACAAGTCATTAATCAAATAATTATCTCTATCAATACCTAAAGTTAATTGGGTTAAATCATTAGAACCAATAGAAAAACCATCAAAAACTTTAGCAAACTCATCGGCTAATAACACATTGCTTGGCACTTCTATCATAGTGTAAATTTCTAAGCCGTTCTTTCCCGTTACCAAACCATACTCCGCCATTAAATCAATCACTTTTTGCCCTTCTTCGGGCGTTCGGCAGAATGGTATCATCAGTTTTACATTAGTCAATCCCATTTCATTGCGCACTACTTTTAGTGCTTCACATTCTAGTTTAAAGCCCTCTTTATACAATTCATGCGTATAACGTGCTGCCCCTCTAAAACCTATCATTGGATTTGCCTCCACAGGTTCAAATTGTTTGCCGCCAATGAGGTTGGCATATTCATTGGATTTAAAATCACTCATTCGCACAATGACGGGTTTTGGAAAGAAGGCAGCAGCAATTGTGGCTACTGCCTCCGATAGTTCTTCAACAAAATATTGAGTTTTGTTGGCAAACTTATTCGTGAGTTTATTGATTTGTATTTTAGCTAATTCGTCTTCCAATTCATCATATTTCACCAAAGCCATTGGATGAATTTGAATGGCATTATTAATGATAAATTCCATCCGCATCAGACCAATCCCTTCATTGGGCAAAAAGCTGTATTGAAAAGCTTTGTCGGGGTCACCCAAAATCAACATTGGGCTGGTTTTAGGGATTGTTATTTTACTTAAATCAATTTTTTGCGTTGTCCAATCAAGTTTACCTTCATAGGCATAACCAATTTTACCTTCAGCACAAGAAACCGTTATTTCTTGTCCGTCCACTATTTTTTCCGTTGCATCGCCTGTTCCTACGATGGCAACTGCACCTAATTCTCTGGCAACTATGGCCGCATGACTAGTTCTACCACCTTTATTGGTAATAACTGCCGCCGCCTTTTTCAATATTGGATCCCAATCGGGGTCAGTTGTTTCGGTTACTAAAACTTCTCCTTTTTGCAATTTCCAAGCCTCTGTTGGAGACTTTAAAATTCTGGCTTTTCCTGCCGCTATTTTATTCCCTAAACCGATTCCTGAAGTCAATACTTTTCCTCTTTTTGGTAATTGATAGAGGTTCAAAAAGTTTTTATCTTTTTGAGCATGCACCGTTTCAGGTCGAGCTTGCACGATGTATAATTGCCCATCCAACCCATCTTTTGCCCATTCTATGTCCATCGGCATTTGGTAATGTTCTTCTATTTGTAAACACCAAGTAGCTAATAATTCGACTTCGTTTTCGGATAGCACTAATTGATTTTGTTTATCTTCTGGAGTTGGAATATTTACCGTAAACACCCCTTTTTCGGATTTATTATCGGCATAAATCATGGTTTCCTGTTTCTTTCCAACTTTACTGGAAATGACGGATTTCCAACCATTTTTTAATCCTGTTTTAAAAACGATAAATTCATCGGGGTCAATCGTGCCTTTGACCACATTTTCCCCTAATCCCCAAGCACCGCTTAATACAATTACGTCCCTAAAACCACTTTCTGGTTCGAGGGTAAATCCTACGCCTGCACAAGCTTTATCCGACCGTACCATCTGCTGTACCCCAATAGATAAAGCTACTTCCATCGCATCAAAGCCATTATCAATACGGTATTTTATCGCTCGATCAGTAAATAAAGAGGCATAACAATTTAGGCAAGCATCCAATAAATCATCGTCACCTTTGATGTTTAAATAACTTTCTTGTTGCCCTGCAAAACTAGCTTCGGGTAAATCTTCGGCAGTCGCACTACTCCTTACGGCTAATTGAATGTTTGATCCGCCTACTCTTTCCTTTAAAGAATGATAAGCGGCTATAATTTCCACCTGTAAACCAAAAGGAATCGTTGCTTGTAAGATTACTTTTCTGATACTTTTTCCTACTTCCGGCAAATTATCAAAAGTATCGATATCTAATACTTTCAACTTTCTTTTAATTGAATTTTTAATGTTATTCTGTGCCAATAAATGCCAATAAGCCGCTGCTGTCACCGCAAACCCATCAGGGATTTGTATGCCTTTATTCGTTAGGTTTTGGAACATTTCTCCTAAGGAGGCATTCTTCCCGCCGACTTTAGCTACGTCATTTTTGTTTATTTTATCGAAGTTTAGAATGTATTTCATTGCTTATTCTTTGTATTGTTTTTTAATACTTACCAACTATTATCGATAAGCTGCTCAAGGGAAGTCTTACAAATTTATTAGGCCTATAAATGAGATATGGTGACTTTTGACAAGCTTTTTGGTGATATAAATCACCTTGACAAAAGTCACCCACAGTAATGACAAAAGTCACCAGTTGTTTAAGTGGTTCAATAGACATTTGTATTCATTATTTTTCATAAAATAGCCCAAAATGCACTATAAAATTATGGTTCTTTTGACCATCTTATTTATGATAAGTTGCCAAGAAAAATCCATTCGTATCAAGCCCGACCTGCGCCCTATGACTGAATCGGTCTATGCGGCTGCTACTGTACAGCCAAAGGAGGTGTATCAAGTCTACTCGGGTGCCAATGGCTTGATTGAAACCGTTTTTATAGAAGAGGGTCAAGTGGTTAAAAAAGGGCAAAAATTAGCATCCATCGTTCACCTAAATCCACAGATTAACACGGAAAATGCACGCTTAAATGTGCAGTTAGCGCAAGAAAATTATGAAGGTTCGGCTGCAGTTCTGACGGGCATTATGGATGAAATAGAAGCCGCTCAACTTAAATTAGCTACGGATTCCCTCAATTTTGTTCGACAAAAAAGATTATGGGATAAAAATATCGGTTCTAAACAGGAATACGATAATCGAAAATTAGCTTACGATTTGGCAATCAATACTTTACAATCTTTACATAAAAAATATCAACGTACTAAAACAGAACTAGCCACTAAAGTACAATTAGCTAAAAATCAGCTAAAATCCACCCAAGTCAGTAAGGATGATTTTATTATTCGGGCAAAAATGGACGGCATTGTTTATGCACTTTTTAAAGAAAGTGGCGAGGCAATTTCTATGCAAGAACCATTGGCGACTATCGGTGATAAAACCGATTTTGTGATTGAAATGGAAGTGGATGAAATGGACATTGCTCGATTGGAAATTGGTCAAAAAATATTAATCCATCTCGATGCCTATAATGGCGATATTTTTGAAGCAACCCTCCAAAAAATTTATCCGCAAAAGGAAATTAAAACCCAAACTTTTAAAGTCGAAAGTGTTTTTACCAATCCACCTAAAGTGCTATATCCTGGCTTGTCGGGCGAAGCGAATATCATTATTGCGGAAGCCCAAAATGTGTTGACGATTCCCTTAGATTATTTGGTGGATAATCATCAGGTAAAAACGGAAACGGAGCTAGTAACCGTAGAAACGGGTTTAAAAAACATGGAACGAGTCGAGATAATTTCGGGGATTGATACGAGTACTTTTTTGTTGAAACCAGAGTGATAAATATAATTAAAATGACCAATTGGCGCATTCTATTCGATATTTCTAAAACCCATTTGCTTTCTCGTATTAAGCAAAGCACCGTCGCTGCCTTAGGCGTCACTTTTGGTATTGGTACTTTTATTATTCTGGTCAGTTTTATGACGGGCTTAAACCACATGCTAGACAGTTTGGTGCTAAATCGAACGCCACATATTCATTTATACAACGAAATCAAACCTAGTGAAAAACAACCGATTGAATTTTATGAACAAGCAAAAAATAGTTTTAATGTCATTCACTCCATCAAACCCAAACAAAGCCAAGTAAAAATCCACAATGCACTCCCTATCCTCCAACATTTACGCAAAGATGAACGGGTCAAAGGCGTTGCACCACAGGTCGAAGCATCGGTATTTTATATGGCAGGGGCTATCGAATTGAACGGAGTAGTCAATGGCATAGAAGTCATGGAAGAGGTGCGTTTGTACAATTTTAAAGATTACATTATTGAAGGTAGTCCAGAGGCTTTGGTACGGAATAATAATGGCATTTTATTGGGGGCAGGCATTGCGGAAACGATGTCTTTGGGAGTAGGTGACCGAGTGCAGTTGAGTACCGTAAAAGGAGGGGTTTTCCCCTTAAAAATTGTGGGCATTTTTCAAAGTGGCATCGCTGATCTTGATAATATTTTGAGTTATGTTAATCTAACAACTGCTCAACGACTACGAGGAGAAGGCAAAAGTTTTATAACCGATTTAAATGTCAAATTATGGGACTTGAATCATGCCATCCCGATGGCAAAAAATATCCGACAACAATTTAATTTATCGGCAGTCGATATTAATCAAGCGAATGCCCAATTTGATACAGGGACCACCATTCGGAATCTGATTACTTATGCGGTTTCGATTACCCTTTTGATTGTAGCAGGTTTTGGGATTTATAATATTTTGAACATGATGATTTATGAAAAGATGAATGACATTGCCATTCTAAAAGCAACTGGTTTTTCAGGCAAAGATGTCCAACTCATTTTTATCAGTCAAGCGATTATTATTGGGTTGGTTGGTGGTTTGCTTGGGTTGCTTTTAGGCTATAGCGTTTCTGTACTGATTAGCCACGTTCCATTTAATACCGATGCTTTGCCAACTATCGAAACTTATCCAGTAAATTTTGACCCTAGATTCTATGGAATTGGGATTGTATTTGCCATGATTTCTACCTTTTTGGCGGGTTATCTGCCCGCAAAAAGAGCGAAGCAGATTGACCCTGTGGAGATTATTCGGAGTCAGTAAACAGTAGCAGTTTTGCAGTTTGCAGTAGGCAGAGAACTTATCATTTCAGAAAAGATTACCATGATATTAGAATCAAAAAACATCAATAAATATTTCAGAGAACCCGTTCTTTTTCACGTTTTAAAGGACATCAGTTTTGGCATTGACAAAGGTGAATTTGTTTCGGTAATGGGCAAATCTGGTTGTGGTAAGTCCACCTTACTCTATATTTTATCAACGATGGACACCGATTATGAAGGCGACTTATTTTTAAACGGTGAAAAATTAACTGGAAAGGATAAAGAATATTTAGCGCATATTCGTAATGAACACATTGGGTTTGTCTTTCAATTTCACTATTTACTACCTGAATTTACCGTTTTAGAAAATGTGATGTTACCTGCTCGAAAATTGGGCAAACGAACACCTAGACAGATTAAAGATGACGCTATGGAAAAGTTGACTTTATTGGGGATAGAAGAACAAGCTAACAAAAAAGCTTTCCGTATTTCTGGTGGACAAAAACAACGAGTGGCTATTGCAAGAGCTTTAATTAATAATCCGTCTATCATTATGGGCGATGAACCAACGGGTAATTTGGATAGTAAAAATGCAGAAAATGTATTCGGTATTTTTAAAAATTTATCGGTGGAACAAAATCTTTCTCTACTAATTGTGACCCACGATTTAGATTTTGCGCAAAAAACAGATAGGATTATTGAAATGGGGGATGGGAAAATTATTAATGGGGTAGATTATCAAATCACCCCAGCGCCACATCTAAAACCATCATCACACTAAAACCTACCAAAGTCGCCATCGTCGCTAAATCTGTATTGCCAGATAATTGCGATTCTGGTATCAATTCTTCTACCACCACAAATAGCATAGCACCCGCAGCAAATGCCAAAGCATAAGGTAAAACAGCTTGCATACTCAAAACTAGCATTGCGCCTAAAACACCAGCAATTGGTTCAACTGCTCCGGATAATTGTCCATAAAAAAAGGCTTTTTTACGAGACATCCCTTCTCTTCTAAGTGGTACAGAAACCGCTGTTCCTTCTGGAAAATTTTGAATACCAATACCGATGGCTAATGCAATGGCGCCACCAATCGTAGCAGAAGGCAACCCGTGCGCAACTGCCCCAAAAGCAACGCCTATGGCTAGACCTTCAGGAATATTATGCAAAGTAATCGCTAAGACCAATAAAACACTTCGCTGCCATTTTGTTTTTGGCCCTTCCGCTTGTTCTATCTCAAATCCAGGATGTAAATGGGGTAGACATTTATCGGTGATGCTTAAAAAAATACCACCTGACATAAAGCCAATTAAGGCAGGCATCCATTTGGGTAAATTGCTGACTTCTTCACTCATTTCGATAGCAGGCGCTAATAAAGACCAGAAACTAGCCGCAATCATTACCCCAGCGGCAAAGCCCAACATGGCATCTAAAATTTTTTGGTTGATAGTTTTAAAAAAGACGACAAAAGCTGCCCCTAAGGCAGTTACGCCCCAGGTAAAAAGAGTCGCTAATAAGGCTTGTTTGGCGGGATGTAGTGCTAGAAACCAAGTATTTTCTAATAAATTCATAATTCATTATACATCACTACTAACTTTGGTAATTCTTCAAAAGTAAGCAGCTTTAATTCCGGTGCTAAATCGGGAAACTCTTTGGCTACATTTTTCATAAAAGTAGCAAAAGCCATTTTATTCATCGCTACCAATTGGTCATCCGATGGGCCCACATAATAGACTTCCTCAAAATGGCTGAATTTGGCAAAGCGATGATATTGTTCTGCTGCTTTATACAATTTAATTTTTCCTTCACTTAGAATCTGCACGAATAAGTCGCTGCCATCGGTATCTTTAATGGATTTATACCTTAAATATTCGCCATCTCGATAAATGCCAAAATATTGAATGGTTGCCGCATGGAAATGAATTTTCTTTTTGTTATGAACAAAAGTAATGCTTTGCCAATCCAAGTTGTTTTTGATAGAACCGAATAGGGTATCCTGATTCATCGTTAGGATATAATCGGTATTATTTTGAGCAAAAATAGCTAAGGAAAAACTGCATAATAAACTGATAAGGAGTATTTTATTTTTCATAATTTTCTTTTTAGTGGATGAAAAATGTTTCCAGCACTTTAAGTGTTAGAAACGTTAATCCCTTGTGAAGAAAAGTTATTCCTTATCAAATTTATGCCCATAGTTAGCCATTTGATATGATAAAAGTCAAGTTGAGGGCATGATTTATATCAATCTTAAGCTTTTCGCTTTTTCTTTTTATAAGGCTTAAACTTCATTTTCTGCCCACCTAAAGCCGCCTCAAACATCAATCCGCCTCTGGTTTTAGTAAACACCGCTACCCCATCGCTATAAGCTAAATTCGCAGAAACGCCTTCCGCTATGGCAACTGCCGAAAATTGCCCTGCAAATTCTAATTTGTTCGCTTTAAATCTTAAAAAATCAGCCTCCGTCTCAAAAAATATTAATTGGCTAAACGATTGTCCGCCAAATTGAAAACCAATGGAAATTTGCTTAATTTTTACTTTTCCAACAGGTTCGCCTTGTTCAAAAGCAATTCCCTTGCCACCTGCGCCACCTATAAAATAACCACCTTTGGCAACTTTTGGAAAGACAACATATCCATAAGCATCTTCAAAAAAAGTGTTGAATTTGGCATCTTTTTCTTTAAATTCCAGCATTACTTTTTGGGCTTCTGCCATTAAATTTGGATTGTATTGGGCCGCTAAAAAATTAGGGATTACACCAAAAAATAATAGCGAAAAAGGATATAACAAGTTGATAATTAATGTTTTATTATTCATAATGATTAGTTGAAATTGCAGAAGTCAGATTTATGACGTAGACAACATCCGACTTCTGACAGAAAATTTTAGCAACCCGTCCCTTCGGGTTCAGAATTATCATTCTTCATGGTCTCACCTCTTTTTTACCCTACTAACATACCACCATCTGCCACATAAGTAGCTCCTGTCACATAGCTACTCTGGTCGGAGGCAAGGAATAAAACCACTTGAGCAATTTCTTCAGATTCGCCATATCGTTTTAAAGGTACAGTTGCCTCAAATCCTTCTTTTACCGCATTTGGATTATCAGGGGCAGACATTTTTTCAATAGAACGCATCATTCGGTTATTAATCGGCCCAGGATGAACGGTATTGACTCTGATTTTTCGAGCAGCAGATTCAATAGCGGCTACTCGCATAATGCCAACCACTCCATGTTTGCTAGCTACATAAGCACTCAATCCTGCAAAGCCTTGTAAACCTGCTACGGAAGAAGTAATTATCACACTACCGCCTTCCTCCATTTTTGGAATCACATATTTACAGCCTAACCAAACACCTTTCAAATTGACTGCAATGACCTTATCAAAATCCTCCATTGGATAATCGGTGATTGGCGCAACTGCACCTTCTATACCCGCATTGCTAAAGTAGATATCAATCTTTCCAAATTGCTTGATAGTCGCTGCTGTAAATTTTTGAACGGCTGATTCGTTACTGACATCAGCAATCGTATAGCTGACATTAGGGGAATTCAATACCTTGACTGTTTCTTTTAGCGGCGTTTCCTGCCAATCCACCAGCATAATTTTTGCGCCTTCTTTTATAAAAAGTTCCGCAGTTGCTTTTCCAATTCCTGCCCCGCCACCTGTGATGATGGCGACCTTATTTTTTAAAATTCCCATGAATATTTTTTAGTATTTTTAGCATACTTTGTGTTATTAATTGTATAAAACGGCTCTATTCTCTACGCTCTTTTCTAAATATCATTTCACCACCGCCACACCAGTCGCTTGATGACTATCTTCATAATATTGCTCAAATAAAGCTTGTACCGTTTTATTGATATTTTCCTCCACATTCCGCATATCATCCGATACCCTTTCGGTAGCTGCACCGTGCCAAACGACTTGTTTATTTTCTCGGTCAATCAAATCAATGATTAAGGTGCCTTCTTTATAATGATTGATGTCCACCCAAATTGGAAAGCCCCAACCTCGATAATAGCCTTGGTAATAATGGTCTTCTTGTCGGATCAACTTTTCTTTGACAAAACAAGCAACTATCAAATCTGGATTAGGGCTGACTTTATACCCTAATGCCATCATCTCTCGCTGAATCGCTCTTTCTATTCGCTGCTGATTAATAGGATTCATGCCATAAGAAAAATCTGGTTTATGCTTTAATAATTGATAGGTTTGGTATTTCGAGAAATCTACGCCTCTTTCGTAGTCGCTGGCAATCCTAGTGGTTGTTGCACAGGCGGCGATGCCAAAAATGAGGAAAGAAAGCGGCATTATTTTTTTGAAATTCATAGCTTATTTTTTGGTGAATAATGCTACAAATTTAGGGGTGGTGGGAATGGGTTGGGCTGATAAATATTAGGGATAGGAGGTGATAATTGTCAGTTGTGAATTTAGATAAGTTAATCAATTGAACATTTCTACTATAATATTCGATTTTTAAACGGTTGACTTTCAATAGTTTTGAAAAATAAAAAAACTGAAGTGAACTAAATTATTGAACATTTGGGTTTGATTGTTCAACAGCTCAAAATAGATTTATTAAAAGCGAGGACAACATATATTATCAAGAAGGTCTCAGGAAAAAAACGGCATAAAATACTTCACAACAATAGTTGCTAATAAAGTTAGGCATAAATAACTAATTCATTTTGTCCAAAATTAAAATAGCCTTCATTTTTCAAACAGTTATTTTATTAGCCTTTAGAGGTGTTTTTATCTCAAAGCATGAACTAATACCCACTTAAAGCTGTCCAAAACATAGCCTCATATTCATATCCCTTATAAAGGGGAAAAATCATTGTTAAGCAATGCTATTCGTATAGTATTATACTATCAATTGGGTTAATAAGAGATAAGTGCCAAGGTTTCATATTCTTAGCTTTTGGTCCTTTCAAAGTGTGGCGGTTGGTAGTCCCCACCTCCACATAGGTTTGGTTTGAATCTTTTTTATGCCAAGGTTTTGCATTTTTTGCTGCAGGGCCTTTCAAAAATTCTTTATTTTTTAAGTAAACGACAGTAGCTGTTTTGGATTTTTTCATCCAAGGTTTAGCATTCTTAGCTTTTGGCCCTTGTAACCTTGTATTATTTTGGCTAAATCCAATACTAGCTATCATCAACAGACAACTAATAATAATTAGCTTTTTCATAATTATTTGGTTAAAGTGATTAAGAAATTTTATTTAAATTGTCTTACATTATTATTATAGTAGTTTTACTATTATTTTAACACAAAGATATTATTTTCTTTGAAAATTTATGGTGCCAAAAATCATCAATCATAGGTGGCTTTTATCACGCTGTATTGTCCTAAATATGCCGCCACCAACCAACTCCAACTCCATAATCTCCACTCCAAAACTATTACTAGTCACCTTAAACCCACGTCTCAACAGCATAAATAGATGGTGTTTAGGAGGAAAAGCATTGAGAAAAGTCACTATAAAGGGGTGATAAAAATTACGCTCTACTGCTACAGAAACTCCTAATTTTGTTTAAAATTAAACCAATAAAAATTAACTATGAAAATTTTAATCCATGCCCCTTGGGCGGTAAAAAGCGAATTAGAAGATTTGATTTTTGAAAAGGTAAAAGCCTTTGATACTTATATTTCAGGTATTACCAAAATCGATGTTTTTTTAAAAACGAAGGTGACGACCATGCCCAATGCGAAGATTGCAGAAATTAGAGTGAACTTACCAGGCAACCAAGTTTTTGCGGAAGGACATGCGGAGACCTTTGAAAGTGCGGTTATTTTAGCAGCGAAAAGAGTGAAGAAGCAATTAATTAAACGACATGAAATAGCAGTAGAGAAACGAGTGGATTTGGAGGATATTAGAAACCAATAATTCTAAAAAATTAGGTAGCATGAAAACCTTACAAAAATTAACCGCCGAAATTAGCGAAGCCGTTCGTGAATTAGAAACGGATTATCCCGAAGTCTACCGCTTTTTGGACAAATCTCCTGTTCTTTTGAATGGTGCAGTAGATTCGCGGGACATAAATGTCAAGATGTTGAAAGATTATTTAGAAACATTGAAGGAGTTGATAAAACATTATAAGGAAACGCATACAGCGAATGGGAAAGTCCTAAAAAAAATAATGTTATGAAAAAATTACTCTTGTTTTTATACCTTATCCTGCCTTTCTTTTTATTGGCGCAGCCGGATAGCTCCGCTATTTTAGAAGATACGATTCCAAAAGAAAGGGTAACTGCTTTTCAGTACCTTCAGCAGGATTCCATTTTGCATTTGCATTTTAAAACCCATTTAAAAAATCTAAAAAAATTTGAAGACAAACCCAAAAAACATACCGCTAAATTAACGTTGAGCAATACGGGGGTAGAAAAAAAGAAATGGAAGGTGAAACTGGAGCAAAGGGGTAAATTGCGCAGAGATATTTGCCTGTATAAGCCACAAAGAATTAAATTTTCTAAAAAACAATTGAGCAAAAGAGGGTTAGTGCCCCGAAGAAACGTAAAAATGGTCATGCGATGTCAAGGTGGAAAATCAGGTGACCGTTTGGTATTAAGAGAGTATTTGGTGTACCGATTATACAATATACTAACCGATAAAAGTTATCAAGTGCAACTCATTCAAGCTACGTTTGAAGATAGTTTAAAAGCCGATAAGACTTTCCAAACTTATGGTTTTTTAATTGAACCAACCAAGGAGATTGGGGTAAAAAATTGGGCAGCCATATCAGAGTCACAAGGAAAAACGGCAAGTGACATGGGGGAAAAACCATATTTATTAATGTCGGTTTTTCAATACATGGTTGGCAATACCGATTGGAATATCGAAAAGGCGCATAACCTAAAATTTTTAAAAGCCCCTGCGGATAATTTATATACGCCAATTCCCTATGATTTTGATTTTACTGGATTCGTCAATGCGGCTTATGCGGAACCTAATGTAGCCTTACCTATAGATGATGTTACGGAAAGATTATTTATGGGAGCTTATCAGAAAGAAGCTTTACTAAAAGAAACCTTGCAACTGTTCCATGACAAAAAGGAAAAAATGAAAAAATTAGTCCTTGATTTTCCATACCTAAGCGAAAAGGAGCGCAAAAAAAGCTGGGCTTATTTAGAAGAATTTTTCAAAAAAACCGAAAAATTGAAGCATTATCGTAGGCTATTTCCTAAAAAAACGTTTTATCAAGATATGATGGAATTAGAGAAAAGGAAAGCGAACTAACCACCCAAAAACTCCTGCGCCACCCCCAATGGTCGCAAAGTACCCATTTTCTTCCGCTGATGTGCCATCATTCTAGAAGTGATTTTTCCAAGGGCTTTCACCGCTTTTACGATGTAAGGGCCTTTGTTCAACATGGCACATTCTGCCCTCGCAGACATGGCAGCATCTGTAATTTCAGAACGGGTTGCCAAGCCTTTTTTGGCTAAATTTTCTAATACTTGAGTCGCCCATATAGTGGGAATATGCGCAGCTTCACATATCCATAATATTTCTTCTTGAATTTCAGAAATACGTTCCCAACCTACTTCAATCGCCAAATCGCCCCGAGCAATCATCACTCCAATTTTAGGGCTTTTCATGGCTTGTAATAAAATGGCAGGCAGGTTCTGAAAAGCATCCCAAGTTTCTATTTTTAAAACAATACCGATGTCTTCTTTGCCCAATTCTTTTAATTTAGTTTGCAATAAAGCGACATCTTCTGGTTTTCTGACAAAGGAATAACCGATAATATCTGCTTGGTCTACTAAGAAAGGCAGATTGGTCTTATCTTCTGTCGTCAAAGAAGGCAGCGTTAAATCTGTATCGGGTAAATTGATGCCTTTAGCAGCTTGTAATAAACTGCCTTTTTCACCTGCTTGAGTGATTTTTACTTCAAAATAATCGGGATGGATAGCAATGATTTCTCCACCTATTTTTCCATCATCAAACCAAATAGATTCCCCTTCTTTAATATCATTAAAAATGTCAGGCAAAGTCGTTGAAATACGAGCGGGTCTTTTTATTTTTCCTTTTTTATTGAGTTTAACAGCTTTCCCTTCGATAACCTCTTGATAGATGTGCAGAAAATCGCCTTCTTTTAATAAGATGCCAATTTTTTTCTTTTTCCCCTTTTTTTGCTTTGCTTTTATTTCATTATCCTTAATTGTTCCAGTTCGCAATTTTGGTCCTGCTAAATCCATGTAAATTAAACAACTAATCCCCTTTTTTTTAGATAATTTTTTAATATGTTTTATCATTTTCGTCCAGTCTTCACAGGTATCGTGACTACAATTAATTCTGGCACAATTCATTCCTGCATCCAATAATTTGCCAATCAATTTTCTATCATGTGCTGCCTCGCTCGGCATCGTCACCATAATGCGTGTACGACTGCCAAGCGGCCGTTCTCCAAATAATTCTTTAGCATGAATCTCCAATCGCTTTTTGCTTTTGGGATAATTCATGGTAAACCCCTTTTCTTCCTGTATACTTTTACTACTATTCAATAATTCCAATAGTTGCAAAATATTATTCAAATTGACTAAAGTATATCGCTCTGAATGGCCAATAGAAGAGAGCCCTAAAGTAGATAATTGCTCTTGAATAGTTGCTAAATTAAAGGTGCGTAAGGCCAGATAATGGAGTAGGTTTTTAGCACTCGCTTGGTAAAAAGGGTGAATGTCCCGTATTTCTTTCTCAAAGGCAGCCTCACATTTTAAGGCATATTCCCTGATTTCCTTTATTTGCTGAAGGAGTTGGTCTAATTCTAGGGTTGATGCAGTTTTTTCTAATAACATTTTGATATTTTTTATGCCTAGTGCTTCCAGAACTTCAAGTTCCGGAACTTCAGTACCTAATATTCCATCTGCCGCCATGGGCTTTTCTTTCGGAAAGCTCCATTTTTTCCAAAAGGGAAATAGATATTTTTTGAAAATTCCTTTAGCCGCTGATTAATTTTATCAAAGACCGTATCTTTTTCAAATTCGATTTTCTTATTGTAAGTTTTTTCTAATTGTTTCCCTGCTTTTACCCCCGTTAAAATTTCAATACCTTCCTCAATATTTTGTATCGCCCAGATATGGAATTGGCCATTTTCGACCGCTTCGACGACTTCTTTTTTTAACATTAAATGGGCTTTATTGGCAAAGGGAATCATCACGCCCTGTTTCCCAGTTAAGCCTTTCAATTGACAGATTTCAAAAAAGCCTTCTATTTTTTCATTGATGCCACCAACGGGTTGCACTTGTCCTTTTTGATTGACGGAACCCGTTACTGCAATTCCTTGATAGATAGGTAGTTGACTCAAATTGGAGAGTAAAGCATATAATTCTGTGCTAGAAGCACTATCGCCTTCTATTTCGCCATAGCTTTGTTCAAAAACGAGTTGAGCAGAGAGGTTTAACAATTTGTCTTTTCCAAATTTTTCAGCTAAATAACCTCTTAATATCATCACCCCTTTAGAGTGAATTGGGCCACCTAATTCAACTTCTCTTTCAATATCAATAATGCCAGCTTGTCCAATGCTAATACTGGAAGTTATCCGATTGGGGCGACCAAAAGTGGCATCTCCTGCATTGACGACTGCTAGACTATTGACCTGTCCAATTTCGCTGCCTTCTAAGTCAATAAACAACTCTTTTTGCTGTATCATTTCTTGTACCTTTTCCTGATAAAGGCTAGAACGAAATTGTTTTTCTTCAATTGCTTTTTCAATCAAAGTCGCATCAATTTGGGTGGCTTGACTTTGTTTGCCATAATGGTGAGCTTCTCGCAAAATATCCAATAATTCACCAAAACGAGTAGATATTTTTTGTTGGTCATGCGATAAACGATGGCTGTAGGTCAATAATTTAGCTTTGCCTGCTACGGAAATGGGCAATAATTTTTCGGTTTGTTCCATATGGTTTAATAAACCAATAAAATCAGCAATATTTTCCTCACTAGCCTCCATGGTGGTATCAAAAGCTGCCTTTACTTTGAACAATTTTTTGAAATCGCTATCATAATAATACAACAGTTGATAGTACAAAGGTTTACCAATTAAGATCACTTGCACGTTCAACGGAATTGCTTTGGGTTTGAGACTTTTAGTGGTCAAAAAACCCAATCGGTCGCTAGTTTCCTCAATGTCGATTTCTCGATTAATTAAAGCTCTTTTTAAACTATCCCAAGAGAAATAATTTTTTAAAACTTCTTCAATAGGCAGAATCAAATAACCGCCATTTGCCCGATGTAAAGCACCGCTGCGAATGAGCGATAAATTGGTGACTAAGGTGCCATTTTGAGTCTCTTTTTCAATTTTTCCAAATAAATTATTATAAGATGGGTTTTGTTCGACAATAATCGGCGCACCTTTTAATTCGGTATTGTCCACCAACACATTGACATCATATCGAGGCGGCATCATCCCATCTTTTTCCAATAACATCGTTTGTTCTAAAGGAGATAAATTGGGCGAAAACTTTAAAAATTCACCTAAATTTTCCAGTAAATCTGCTTTTAAAGCTTCCAAATAAGCCACCACATCTTCTTCAGAACTATATTTTTCTTTTAACTTAATTAGAATGGTTTCTAGGCATTGAGTAGCAATCGATTGTTCCAGTTGTAGTTGCTTTTCTCGATAAATGCCCCCAATTTTTTCCACCTTTTGAGCAATCGCTCTTAGTTCCTCTTTGAAAGCATCTCTCTTTTTTAAAATCGCTGCTTTCTCTGTATCACTCAAGGCCGTAAATTGTTTGTCGGTCATCGGTTCTCCATCTTGATTTGGAAAAGCATTTACTTCTGTCGGCGTCCGATGGATAATGAAATTAGCAGCTTCTGCTTTTCGTTGAAAAGGCGTCATTAATTCCATTTCTTTGGCGTATAATTCTTGCTTAATTAAATCTCGTTCGGCTAAATATTCTTTGCTCGTCATTCCTCTATTGAGGGCAGCTCGCGCTTCTAACAAAAATTTTTTAACTTCTTTTTTAAAAATACAACCATAGCCTTTTGGCAAACTCAAACATTTCGGCGAATAAGGGTGCGTGAAATTATTGACATAACACCAGTCTTTGGGCGTATTTTCTTTGGCGGCTATCTTTTTTAAAAAATGTTGCACCGCTGTATGCTTACCTAATCCAGAAATACCCGACACATAGATATTAAAACCAAAAGCTTTATTGCCTAAACCAAATTCCAATGCTCGCACCGCTCTTTTCTGCCCGATAATCGTCGGCTGTTCTTTATTCCTATTTTTACTGATTTTTGATAATTCAGCACTTGTATATGTTTTGCTTAACTCGTTGGCTTTTAATTGTAAATTATTCATAATTGTTGGGTTGGGTTTTATATTGTAAATTGTTTTAGAAGTCAGAGGTCAGGCCTCTCTCTTGATGCTTTATACCTCAAAATCACTCATTTCAAATTTAGGCGATTTTGCCTTCGCTCCAAGTAAATCCAATTCCAAATAAATAGAGCTTATATCCGCTGTTTTAATTTCAAAACCGCGTTTTAAAAATATATTCATCATTCCCGTATTGCCTTTCAAGACATCGGCATAAATGGTCTGAATTTTACGCTCTTTGGCGATGGACAATATAAAATCGGTTAATTGATTGCCTAATCCTTTTCCTTGCCAATCGTCTGCTACCACAATGGCATATTCTGCTTTTTCATTCCAAGCATCCGCTACTAATCGCACGACCCCAATCATTTTTTTAGTATCGGCTGTTTCAATTTCGGCGATAATAGCAATTTCTCGGTCATAATCAATATTGGTAAATCGAGACAATAAATCATGCGAAGGATCCTTAAAATATCGGAAGAATCGTTGATAAATGGTTTGCTTAGACAGACATTGAAACATGGCTGCTTCTAAGGGTTCATCCTCTGGTCGAATGGAACGCAGGGTTACCGCTTGTCCATCTTTCAATTGGATTTTTTTAGTAAAAGCCTCTGGATAAGGCGGTATGGATAAATGGGAGTATGGTCGAATATTTTTGGCATTTTTATCCAAAACAATATGTGCATCTACGGCAATACCACCCGTTTCATCCATCAAAAATGGATTAATGTCTATCTCTGAAATTTCAGGAAAATCCATCACCAAATAGGAAAATTTTACCAATAAAGTTTCTAATTTGACCATATTTACCGCTGGCAATCCACGGAATCCTTTTAAAAGTTTAGCGACTTTGGTCCCGTCAATAATATGCTTTGCCAACATTCGATTTAAAGGAGGTAAGCCCATGTTGACATCTTTATAAATTTCGGTTTCTACTCCTCCCCTTCCGAAAACTACAACTGGGCCAAAAATTGGGTCTTTCTTTGCGCCAATGAGCAATTCATAGCGTTTTTTAATCATTTTTTCTACCAAAATACCTTCGATACTCGCTGACGCTTTATGTATTTTTACATTTTTTAGAATGGTTTGATAGGCTTCGGCAGCAGCTTCTGGACTTGGGATATTTAAAATAACCCCGCCGACATCCGTTTTATGAGCAATGTCGGGAGAAATGATTTTCATAACTACAGGACAGCCAATTTCTTCGGCAAAATCAGCAGCTTGTTCCGCACTAAAAGCAATTCGATTGGCCGCAACTGGAATATCGTAATAGCTTAATAATTGTTTGCCTTGCCATTCTTTTAATTGAGTTTGTCCCTGTGCCAATATGTTTTTAATAAAATGGGTTGCTTTTGTTTTTTGTACCCTAATATTTTCGGGAAGGCTTGGCGGCGTTTCGTATAATAACTGTAGATTTTTTGAATACTGCACCATTTTTAAAAAGACCTCAATGGCACTTTCAGGATACCGATAATTGGGAATATTCCCTTCCTCCAAAATATCCCTAGCACTTGCGACCGCTTGTTCACCCATCCAACTCGCAAAAATTGTTTTTGGAGTCGTTTGATTGAGTTCGACTAAAACACGTGCTACATCCTCAGGATTCGTCATACTTTGAGGGGATAAAATCGCTAAAATAGCATCCACTTCATCATCTTTTATACAAATTTCAAGGGCTTGTTTATAAGTTGCTGCCGTTGAATCACCCAAAATATCTATAGGATTGCCATGACTCCAATGGGGGGATAAAAAGGAATTTAATTGCTTAAAACTATTCGGAGAAAGCTTCGACAATTCCCCGCCATTCGCCATTAAACAATCAGTCGCCAATACCGCTGGACCGCCTGCATTGGTTACGATAGCTAATCGGTTATCCCTCGGCAAATCTTGCATTGCTATAGCTTCTGCCATATTGAATAATTGAGCAATGGTGTTCACTCTAATAATACCTGCTCGTTTAAATGCGGCATCAAAAACAGCATCATTGCCCGCCAATGCGCCCGTATGAGAGGCGGCAGCTTTTGCCCCTGCTTCGCTTTTTCCTGCTTTTAAAACAATAATGGGTTTATGTCTAGCATAAGCACGGGCAGCACTCATAAAACGTCGGGCATTGCTCATGCTTTCCATATAAATCAGGATACATGAAGTATTTGGATCTGACCCTAAATAATCAATCAAATCTGCAAAATCTACATCGACCATTGACCCGACGGAGATAAAATGGCTAAATCCCACGTTTTGCTCTACCGACCAATCTAAAATAGAGGTACAAATCGCCCCACTTTGAGAAATCAAAGCTATTTTTCCTGGCAACGGCATTCGAGTCGCAAAACTGGCATTGAGTCCCCAATTGGGATTAATGATACCGACACAATTTGGCCCGATGATTCGGATATTATATTTTCGAGCGATTTTTAAAATTTTATTATATTCCTTTTGTCCTTCCAATCCCGCTTCTTTGAAACCCGCAGAAATAATCACGATGCCTTTTACACCTGCCTCCCCACATTCTTTGACTAATTTTGGAACCGTTCGAGCAGGGGTCGCAATAACCGCTAAATCTGCTTTTTTGGGCAAGTCGGCTATTCGAGCATAAGCTTGTTTGCCATGCACTTTTGAATGTTTGATATTGATAGGATAAATGCTGCCTTTGAATGTCCCTGCTAATAGGTTTTTCATTAAAGCATAGCCGACCGAACCTTCCTTATTGGAAGCCCCGATGGCAGCAATGGTTTTTGGTCGAAATATTTTATTGAATTGATTAATCACAGTTTTTATTTTTTAAATTAGGAAGTTATTTTTATCATCCAGTAAAATGTAGGTCAGGAGACCTGCGGATAGCGGTTTCTAGTCTCCAGACTAGGAATGGGTATCCAGTCGTCCTGACGACTAGACCTTCCAATAATCTTTTAAATTAGTAAATAAAATATGTTTGTTTAAATCATAAGTTTCCCAAGCACGCATACCAGAAGTTGTTTTTTCTTCGGAATGCGGCATTGGTTCTCCATTAACCCCTGCTATAAAATTGTCGACACAATGAGGCAAAATACTGACATTATAACCGCCCTCTAGCGTAGCAAACAGCTGTTTAAATCGACTACCTAATAGCCTGCCAATTTGGTAAAAACTATTAACGGTCACGCGTAAATCAAGCAACAAATCATATAAATGGGCATCAAAACCTGCGGAAACAGCCACTACATCTGGTTGGAATTGACTAACTATCGGCAAAAATTGCTCAAAGGCATCCATAAAAATATCATCTCCACTTTTTGCGGGAATCGGCATATTGATGGTAAATCCTTTGCCCTTTCCTTCCCCTATTTCATTGACGGTTCCTTGATAAGGAAAAGCGGGGAATTGGTGAATAGACCAGTATAATACATCGTCACTTTTTTTGAAAATATGGGAAGTACCATCTCCTAAATGCCCATCAAAATCAACGATTAAAACCCGCTTTTTTTGATTGACTAAATGTTGGGTGGCAATGGCGATATTATTAAACAAACAAAAGCCACTAGCTTTATGAGCGTAGGCATGATGACCGGGAGGACGCACCAAAGCAAAATCATTTTGCTCCGCTGCCATAATGGTCGCTCCAACAGCGTGCACGGCAGCCTTAAAACTACCTGGCGAAGTCATCGTGTCTCCGTCTAAATGTCCACTTATTATACCCGCATTGATTACTTTTTGGATGTGGTCAGGTGTATGCACTAAGCCTAAAAACGATTCTCCGCTGCGTATTTCCGTTTCTTGCAAATCGGGAAAAGCTTCTAATCGCTTGCAACTTTCAGGATGCATGCCATCCGTTTTATGGTCAAAAAATATTTTGTTGAAAAGGATATCCATATATAAATAATGGTTTATTAATTCGTAGAAATAGCCATTTATAATCCCTCAATTACCGATTTTAGCATCACTTCTACTTCTTCACTAAAGGAGACTAATTCGTCATTTTTAATAGCTTTCATCGAGGCTTTGGGATTAACTGCCGCAACTTCTATTTGTCCGTCCTCCAATTCTTGCACGATAATATTACAAGGCAGCATGGTGCCTATTTTATCTTCTTTTGCCAAAGCTTGAAAAGCAAAATTAGGATTGCAAGCCCCTAAAATGCGGTATTTTCGAAAGTCTTTATTGAGCTTCTTTTTGAAAATGGTTTGTAAGTCCATTTCGGTGACGATGCCAAAGCCTATTTGCTTTAAAGCATTGGTTACTTTTTGAATCGCCGTTTCAAAATCGCAAGTGAGGGTTTTATTAAAATAGTAAGACATAAGTTGTTTTTTAAGAATAAAAATTACTGCAAGATTCACTAAAAGGCATCGGTTTTTTGGTGATAATTATCATGGGGTTGGATTGACTTTTGTCAATAATCACTTTTCTAAAAAGTTGGTACTTACAGTTAATTATTATTGAATAAAAAGCAAAGACCATGATTTTTTATACACCATCCAATCAAGAAATAGCCCATATTTTTGAAAGAATTGGGGAATTATTGGCAGAACAAAACGCCAATCCTCATAGAATCAGAGCCTATCGGAGAGCAGCGCAAATTTTAGGCGAAAGAAAAGAACCTGTTGCGGAAATGGTCTTAGATGGACATACGAAAACTTTGGAGGCTATTCCAGGGATTGGCAAAAGTTTGACTCGACAAATTGAGGAAATCGTTAGAACAGGCAAATCTTCTTTATTAATGCGATTGCAAGGAGATATTGAACCAGAAAATTTATTTGCTCAAGTGCCTGGTATTGGAGAGAAATTAGCCCATAAAATTGTTCAACAACTACATATTCATTCTTTAGAAGATTTAGAACTAGCTGCCCATGATGGTCGATTGGGTATCATCGAAGGGTTTGGCAAAGGACGGATTGATTTGATTAAAATATATCTCGCTGGTTTGCTCAATCCATCTGCTAGAAAATGGTTATTAAAAGCCATTCCGAAATTGGAAAAAGGACCTGCTGTTGAAAGCCCGTCTGTTGCCGCTATCTTGGAAATGGACGATGAATATCTCGAAAATGCAGCTAAAGGAGCATTAGAAATGATTACGCCCAAACGGTTCAATCCATATAAGGAGGCTTGGCTACCAATCTATCATGCCCAAAAAGAAGGATGGAATTTAACCGCACTTTTTTCGAATACTGCCCGAGCGCACGAATTGGAAAAAACGGATGATTGGGTCATTATTTTCTTTGATAATATGCAGTATCACGACCAAGTGACCGTAGTGACGGAGACTAGTGGGCCATTAAAAGGTAAGCGAGTTATTAGGGGATTAGAAGCGAAATGTAGTGCTTTTTATGAACTAAAAGCAAGTGAAATACCCCTTCGAATGCCTTCGATTAATCCATTGACATAAATCACCGATCGCGTTGATAAAACTCACCAACTCCTTTTTCAAAAATTTAGACTTTTGAGGTAGCATAAAGATTCGAGGGGGCTTCAATCTCTATGCCCTATGCTAATAATTTTAAATCACTTTTAATACATAAAATGAAAAATTTTCCACAACACTACAAAGAAATGGTTGCCTTAATGCAAGAGATGGGCGGAGAAATCCCCGAAACCATGCAAGGTTTTCATAAATTACATAAAGCAGCTATCGCAACAGGAAGTTTAACGACTCAAACAAAAGAGTTAATTGCTTTAGGGATTGCCATTGCGGTTCATTGTGATGGTTGTATTGCTTTTCATGTGCATGATGCTTTAAATGCGGGTGCTACGAAAGCCGATATTTTAGAAACGATTGGCGTTGCGATTATGATGGGTGGCGGACCTTCTTTAATGTATGGTTGTGAGGCAATGGAGGCTTTAAAGCAATTTGAGGAAAAGAACAAATTAGCATTAGTGTAATTCGGATCATAAATCCATTGTCAATAGTATAAAATTATCTGTGGAGGTTATCCGTGGAAAATCAAGCTTAAAAAGAAAATCACCACGGATAACTTCCACGGATTATAAATTAGGATTTTATACAGTTTCTTGTAAATAAAGCGGATTAATAATCCGCATTACTAAACCAACAAAATATGCAAATCAATATTCATGCTCCTTTCAAAGTTAATGACGGGTTAAAAGCATTAATTACTGAAAAATTGGAAAAATTAAACACTTTTTATGGTCGTATATTGAAAGCCGATGTTCATCTAAGGCTGAAAGTATCTACTGTACTCAATGGTAAAACGGTCGAAATTAGTTTACATCTACCTGGAAAAGATGCTTTTGCTAAAGATACCGAAGATACCTTTGAAAAAGCGGTGGCAGCAGTGGCCGCTAAATTAGAAAAACAGCTAAAAAAGCGCAAAGATATTTTGGCACAAAAGCATTAATTATGACAAATTCAACCAATTTAAAATACTGGTGGAAATGGACGATTAATTGTGGCATCGGCGAACTAATTGGTATCGCTGCTGCTTCCATGATGGCTCTTACTGTGCATCAATTTTTGGGCGAGCCAGAAACCACTCAAGATAAATTGCTAGGCTTGTTTATTATGCTTTTTGCGGGACTTATCGAAGGCTTTATATTAGGTACGCTTCAATGGAAAGTGCTGAAAGTAAAATTCAAAGAAATACCCTATAACAAATGGGTTGGATTTACCATCTTAGTAGCGATGATTGGCTGGTTTATCGGGACGGTTTCTTCCTTATTTTTAATACAAGTCGAAGAAATACCAGATGAATTTTTAATAGAGCCAACCATTTATCAAACGCTATTATATGCAACTGGTCTAGGTGCCTTATTAGGGGCAATGTTTGGTTATTTCCAATGGCTGGTTTTCCGACAATATGCTTTGCACACCTTTAAATGGATATGGGCAAATGCCTTGGGTTGGGCAATCGCAATGGCGATAATTTTTTACTTTGCTACGTTACCAATTTCTAGTACGCCTACTTCAACAATCTTATTATATGGCGGCATTGGAGGTGTTTTAGCAGGGTTATCGGTCGGGGCAATTACTGGTTTATTTCTGAATCGAATTATTAAAGAAAATAGCTAAATATTATGGGTACTAAAAACTTTGAGCAATTTAATAAGGAATTAAGCTGGAGTACTCGAATTTATACTTTGGCAACAGTCGTCGTAGCCGTTGGCGCGTTTATATTTAATGCTTGGGATACGGATTTTGCTTTTACCATTATTGTAGCAATTGCTGTTATTCTTTTTATAGAAACTTTTGCTATCTACTTCAAAAACCATCCCAAATTTTGGCGCAGCTTTCGGATAATTATTATCCTCATTTTTCTAGCATTGTTGCTGATTGGATTTAGATTAAATTAATATATTTTTTATGAATTACATCCTTACTGCAACAGCAAATTCAGGCGATTTTGGAGGATTGACGATAAAAAAATCTACGATAGCTTTTGGTACTACTGAAAAGTCTGCTAAAGAACTACCGAATCCTGCCGAATTATTTTTGGGGGCTTTAGCCTCCTGCATCTTAAAAAATGTAGAACGATTTTCAGATTTGCTTAAATTCAATTATGATAAATCGAGTATTAAAGTTATTGGAATTCGTTTGGAACGGCCTCCCCGTATCGATAAAATTCACTATGAATTAACCATTCATAGCGAGGATGAACAGTTGAAAATACCTTTACTAAAGAAGAATATTGAAAAATTTGGGACGATTTATAATACGGTGAATTTAGCATGTGGCATTACTGGAACAATCACTAAAACTATATAGCCCAAATTAGAGACACCTTATATAACAAAAAAAATACAAAATGAAAAATATATTAGTGGCCATCAATTTTGACAATTTAGGCCAAGAAGTTATCCAAAAAGCCAGTCAAATTGCGGAAAAATTTGATAGCAAGCTTTGGTTAGTTCACGTCGCCTCAGAATTTGCCACTTTAACGGGCAATAAAGCTGCCTCCCAAACGATTCGAGACAGTCGAGCCAAAATTTTAAGGGCAGAGCATCAACAAATACAAACTTATGCTAAAGCTTTGCAAGATAAAGGCATAAATGCAACTGCTCTACTAATCAAAGGTGATGCAGTCGATGAAATAATCGCTAAAGCAAAAAGTATCCAAGCGGATATGCTTGTTTTAGGTGCAGAAGAATACGGAAAAATCTTTCAGTTATTATTTAAAACTGTCTGGGAGGATGTGATAAAAGCCTCCAATGTACCAGTTTTGATAGTGCCTCATAAAGGGTATTAATTTTTATTTTTTCCTAACCAAATAAAGAATAGTCGTTTTGTCGGCGCATTTGTCGGGGGGCAGGTGCGCTGCTTTCTATTAATAAATCTAATAAAAATGCCGAAAAAATCATTCTCCGAAATCGTCAACAGTAATAAACCTGTACTAATAGATTTTCATGCGACTTGGTGTGGGCCTTGTCGAACGCTTGCCCCAATTATCCAAAATGTCAAAAAGAAAATGGGCGATAAAGCCACTATTGTTAAAATTGATATTGATAGAAATGCTGCTTTGGCTAGTGGTTTACGCATGAAGTTCTAAATAGTATTTATTGTAACTTTGCGGTTTTTCAAAAAAAGCAGAAATTATGAGTAGAGGACGTCCAACACCAGCTATAAATATGACTAATCGTCAGCGGGAAAT
>Ga0208544_10000693_pt1 | contig 25141 bp, 21 predicted proteins | sample DEB08_DNA_9_FD_184526 | JGI IMG/M metagenome (GOLD analysis project Ga0208544, IMG submission 184526) | Aqueous microbial communities from the Delaware River and Bay under freshwater to marine salinity gradient to study organic matter... | ecosystem: Environmental > Aquatic > Marine > Coastal ... | reverse complement strand
TCTTCAATATCGTTCAATTTTTCTACCCAATAATAATATTCACAGGTATTGGCAGAAATCTCACGCTTAATAAAAGCGCCTGTTGCTACGTCAAATGAATCATTTTCATACTGGGTAGTGTTTCTAAACGAGTTATTGGCCGCATCTAAATACCTTGTACCATAAGATGGGTCAAGTATCACATTGTCGTAAGCAGCAACTACGTGGTTAAGGAAGATTGACCTAGGGTTTTCAACATTTCCTTGTCCAACAATTCCAGGTTCTCCAAATGCTGACTGAGCTATCTCCTGGCTTCTCAATGAGCATTCTCCTGTATAAAGAGGAATAAATTCGCCTGGATTAGCAACATTCCAATTTTTTACTAAGAAGAGATAATCTAATATTACTAGATTAGTCATCATGTCAAAATCTTCATTGAATTGATTTTCATATTGATTAACTAGATTCGTTTTAGAAGTGGTTGTTAATTCAACACCCCCAGAATCTGATATTATAACGCCATTTATAGAAGAATCAACAGGAAAAGGTAAAACACCTAGTTGGTATACTTCTAAAATGTCACTATCCATACCAAGTACCTCTATGCATTCAATTAAAAAATCAGTTAATGCACCACATCTTCCATCTCCTGTTTGTAAAAAAAGTGCTGCATTAAAAGGGCAAAAATATTCATCTACATCGCTAGGATGTACGCCATAATAAGTTAATGTAGTTCCATCACTAATTCGCCTTAATTCAGGAAAATTATCATTATTATCTTTTTTAAATGCAGTATCAAAAATCACATCTACCACATTCTTTATTTCATCGTGGGTCACTCCTCTTAAATTATTTGCAGCCCGACATGCGATATCATAAGTTGTATGAAAATGATGATTAAAAAAAGAGCTTCCTCCTACTATTACATACAGCGTATTGTTGCTTTCTCCAAGGGGCATCCACATTTCTCCATCTTTTGAGATTTCCCATTGAATAATGAAGTTTTCGTAAAACTTAATACGCCCTTCTTCAAATGAATCTATAGCTGTTACTGCTATGCTTACACGTCCTTCCGGTCCTGTAATAGCAGCTGGGCTACCTTGGGGCATTGTGAAAGTCATGTATTCATTCATCCCCCTTACAAATACTGAATCACAATCAGTAGCAATAACTACTTCCAGTTTTGGAAAAGAACCACTTATATAAGCTACTGGTTTGCTTTCTCCTGTATCAGCTATATAATGTGGTCTTGTATAGGGTTCATTGTAATCGGTATTGACTACAGCATAACCACTGTTAATTTCAGCAATGAAGCTTACCTCCATTAAATCATAAGAATAGGCTATTGCTTGATTTTGTGAATATATAAAACTGCAACAAACAGTTGAAAATAGTACTAGCGTAAGTAGTAAAGTATGTTTCATAGGTAAAATATTTTTTTGCATCATTCTCTCTTTTTAAACAAAGAATTATCACCTAAAATCATTGTGATTTATAGTTAAAAAATAAAATAAATTGACCGAACTGCTTGTTACAGCAATCCACCAACAATGTTAACTTCAAAATGTCTGTTCAATTCAATAAGACCAACAACAAGCAAAAAGTACTTCGGCACGGGATACCGAAGGGAAGCACGTTGGTTCTTTTTATTTCCAGGTAAGAAAGCGCTCCTCAAAAAGTAGGCCTCCAAATTGGGCACATTTTTTGAAAAATTGAAGCACCATCCCTCCACTGCGACAACAGGAGTACCTAAGCTGTCGGCGAAAACATTAAAATTCAAAGTGTTTGTTCAACCAAGAAAAATTAAGCCGTAATCAGAAAGCGGGCATGGATCTCATGATGCGCTAAAAACCAAAATTATCCGCGCAGGATCGTTTTCTATTTGTCGTTTTTGTACGCGAGAACGCATGATTTTTTGTAAGATATGTTTTTAAAATTTTATTTACAAATAAATGCTGCTCATAATTCTGGTTCTCTGACATTTTTTGCAGAATTCGTATTTTGCGTGCATGAACGAACTATTAATATACAAAGATTTACCGCGTTTGCCCGGCTTGAAGATACAACGAATAGAGCCTTCACAGCGCACAAAGGCCTATACACTTGCAAAACTTTTACACCTCCAAAACCCTTACCCATTTACACTTTCCACACATTTACACATTTACACTTTCCACACATTTACACCTCTAATATGTTCCCATCCCCATCGCCCCTCCATACCTTGCCCGACGAGCGCTGGGCGGCGCGTGGGGTGGAATTGCTGATCAAGCGCGACGACTTGCTGGCCCCGGCCCCCAATGATCCTTTTTGTGGCAACAAATGGCGCAAGTTGCAGCACAACCTGCTGCGCGCCCAGGCGCAGGGTGCCACTACGCTGGTTTCTTTTGGCGGGGCCTACAGCAATCATATTGCGGCCCTGGCGAGTGCGGGTCAGCACCTGGGAATGGCTACGGCAGGTATCATCCGGGGCGAAGCAGTGAGCAATCCTACCCTGGCGCAGGCGGCGGGTATGCAACTGCACTTTGTGGACCGCCCGACCTACCGGCAACTGACGGCCACCCCCACGTGGCGGGCATTAGCGGACCTGAAAATCTTTCCCGACCTGGACCAGGCCGGCACTTACCTGATTCCCGAAGGCGGCACCAATGCGGCGGCCTTGCCGGGTTGCGCCGCGCTGGCCCGGGAACTTCTGCAACAATCCAGCAGCCCACCTACCCACGTGGCCGTAGCCTGCGGCACGGGAGGTACCCTGGCGGGTTTGGTCCAGGGACTCGACGGGGGCAGCCTGGCGCTGGGCATCAGCGTACTTAAAGGCAACTTCATGACCGCCACCGTAGCAGCTTTGCTCCAACAATACACCGGACACACCTGGCCAGGCTGGCGCGTGCACGAAACATTTCACCATGGTGGTTACGCCCGCAGCAGCCCGGAACTCGCGGCTTTTATCCAAAAATTTTACGCCCGCCACGGCATCCTCCTCGAACCTATTTATACCGGAAAGTTGTTCTATGCTTTGGAACAACTCCTGGAGGCTGGCTTTTTCCCTGAAGGCAGCCGGGTAGTGGGTATCCATACGGGCGGCTTGCAAGCCTTTGCCAGCAGCCTGGCAAAATAAACCACCCTAAAAAGCCGCTTTTTTGACACCTTAACGTAACTTTAGGAAGGGTTTTTAGCCCAGTGTGATCGGCGTCACTAAGCAGGTAGGAGCGTTCGCCTTATATTTGCATCAACAAAAAAAACTACCATGAAAGTAGAACAGATATATACCGGTTGTTTGGCGCAGGGCGCTTACTACATTGAGAGTGCTGGCGAAGCTGTCATCATTGACCCGCTGCGCGAAACCCAACCCTACCTGGATAAGCTGGCCAAGGCCGGCACCAAGCTCAAGTACATCTTTGAAACCCACTTCCACGCCGACTTCGTGTCGGGGCACCTGGATTTGGCTAAAGAAACAGGAGCGACCATCGTCTACGGCCCCAGTGCTGAAACCGCCTACGACATTTACCAGGCCAAAGATGGCGAGGAATTGCGCGTGGGTGACCTCACCTTTAAGGTATTGCATACACCCGGCCATACGCTCGAGAGTACGACCTACCTCCTGCGCGACGAACAGGGCAAAGACTACGCCATCTTCACCGGCGACACCCTTTTCCTCGGCGACGTAGGCCGGCCCGACCTGGCCATCAAGCAGGGTACCATCACCCAGGACGACCTGGCCGCCATGCTCTACCACAGCCTGCGCGACAAGATCATGCCCCTGTCCGATGACCTCATCGTTTACCCGGCTCACGGTGCCGGATCAGCCTGTGGCAAAAACCTGAGCAAAGAGACCTGGGGCTACCTCGGCGAACAAAAGGAAACCAATTATGCCCTGCGGGCCGACATGACCGAGGCCGAGTTTGTGAAGGAAGTCACAACGGGCTTGCTCCCGGCACCTTCCTACTTCGCCAAGAACGCCAAGCTCAACAAGGAAGGCTACGGCAGCTTTGACGACGTCCTGGAAAAAGGCAGCATCGCCCTCTCCCCCGACCGCTTCGAAGCGCTGGTGGAAACCACCGATGCCCTGATGCTGGATACCCGCAGCCCGCAAGAATTTGCGGAGGAACATATCCCCAATTCCATCTTCATTGGTATCGACGGCAGCTTCGCGCCCTGGGTGGGTGCCCTGATCGCCGATATCCAGCAACCGATCGTCCTCATCACCCCCGCAGGACGGGAGGAGGAAGTGGTTACCCGCCTGGCGCGGGTGGGTTACGACCACACGCTCGGCTTCCTGGATGGTGGCATCAAGGCCTGGAAAGCAGCCGGTAAAGAAACCGACAACATCCAGTCCATCACCGCCGATGAACTGGCACAGCGTTTGGAAAAGGGCCTCGACGGTACCCTGCTCGACGTGCGCAAGCCTACGGAATTCCTGGCCCAGCACGCAGAAGCAGCCACCAACTTCCCGCTTGACTACCTGAACAAGAACATGGACCGACTGGATCGCAACGCTACCTACTACCTGCATTGCCAGGGGGGCTACCGTTCTATGATCTCGGCCAGCATCCTGAAAGCCCGCGGTTTTCACCAACTGGTCGACATCCAAAAAGGCTGGGCAGACATCGAGAAAAGCAGCATCGCCAAAACGGCCTACGCCTGCCCAACTTCGCTGACCCAGGAAACCATTGACGAAGCCAACGCGGCCGTGGTTTAAAACCGCTTCTTTTATTCAATTTTTTAATAGGGTATAACCCGTCGTGCCAGGCACGGCGGGTTATACCTCCCTATAAGCTAGCGGCCAGTCCCTCGCGCTCCCACAGCCTTGCTGTTCGTGCCCGCTAACTGGCAGTCCCGTTCATTTTAGCCAAAACTATTCCAATGAAAATTGTCATCCTTCTTATCGTGTTGGTCGCCATACCTTTTCTGATCAAGGCACTGCGTTCGCTGGCCGGTGCGGGCAAATACACCAACATCAACGGCCAGGCGTTTGCGGAGCACATGCAGGATAAAAATGCGGTGGTGCTCGATGTCCGCAGCCCACAGGAAGTAGCGCAGGGCAAAATCAAAGGCGCTCAGGTAATCAATATTATGGGCGCCGACTTTTCGCAAAAGATCAAAACGCTCGACAAAACCAAAACCTATCTCGTCTACTGCCGCAGTGGCAATCGCAGCGCCCGGGCCTGTAGCCTCATGGCTAAAGAAGGTTTTACCAATCTGTACAACCTCACGGGCGGGTATGGCGCCTGGTTGAACCGAAAAAATTAACGGCAAGGCTTAGCGTTTACTTCAACTTCGCAACTTTGAGCAAGGTTAGTTTGTATTAATAATAATTCTTTCATACTCCTACCAAATCAATAGGGATAGAGGGGATTTAAAAAATGGCTACCTTTGCGGTACTAAAGTTTTCGTGTGATCTAAATCACCAACTTTATCTGCGGCAGCGTGTAATTTTGCGACTATAATCCGAATACCATGTTAGCCATTTTGAATGACTGGAAGTTTGTAGTTGCCGCCTGCCTCTTGTTGGGTCTGGCACCCTTTTATCCGGAGCCCCATTTGTGGGGAAAAATTCGTTGGCTGGCCGGTGGCGGCCAGGGAATGCAACCGCTGGATTGGTTCGACTTGTTTTGGCACGGCTGGCCCTGGGTTTTGCTGTTGCGCCTACTGGTTCGTACCACCTTAAAATAATAATCTTCTTTGACCAAATGGGTGACGACTTCAGTGTCGTACCGTGGGCAAAGAATCAATAACAACCAATGAGCACGAAAAAATCATTTCAGGAAATCATCAACGGCGATCAGCCCGTATTGGTCGACTTTTTTGCAGAATGGTGTGGCCCGTGTAAAGCCATGGCTCCTATTTTGAAAGATGTGGTTGCCCAGACGGGTGACAAAGCGAAAGTGATCAAAATCGACATCGATAAAAACCAGGCCCTGGCCAATAAGCTGGGTATCCGCGGCGTACCGACATTCATTCTTTTCCAGAACGGAGAAGCCAAGTGGCGCCAGTCGGGGATGCAATCTGCCACGGCGCTCAAGCGCGTCATTGAGCAAGCTGCCAATCATCAATTGTAATTTTCAAAACTGACCTTGTGGAATTATTAACCTTCACCCATGGCTTACTCGAAATAGTTCGCCAACCCTGGCATTGGGCTGTTGCCGGTACGGCTATTGCCGGAATCGTATTTTTAATGACGTGGATGGGCCAGAGTTTTGGCGTATCCACTGCCTTTCGCGACTTCTGTACCCTGGCGGGTGCGGGTAAGCGCCACGAATTTTTCAATATCGACCTGAAGGCCGAAGATTGGCGTTTCGCTTTTGTGGGTGGCGCCGTGTTCGGTGGTTTCATTGGGGCCTACCTCTTAGGAAACTCCGCACCCATCGACCTCTCTGCTGCCACGGTTGCCCACCTTCAGCAAGACTTCCAGATTAGTCCTACGGAAGGCAATGGCTTTTTGCCCACTGGGATTTTCAACTTTAGCAATCCCAAAGGCATCTTTCTTGCTATTGTGGGCGGTTTTTTGGTAGGCTTTGGGGCACGCTACGGCCGCGGCTGCACCTCGGGGCACGCGATCACGGGGCTTTCCCACCTGCAATTGCCCTCGCTGATCACGGTGATCGGCTTCTTCATCGGTGGCCTCATCATGACCTGGCTCATTATGCCTGTTATCCTTTAAATCGCTTCCAACAAAAACATTCCCATGCGTTTACTTAGCTTTTTTGCCGTAGGCACACTTTTCGGTATCGTCATGACCAAGTCGGAAGCCATTTCCTGGTTCCGCATTCACGAGATGTTCCGCTTCGAGAGTTTTCATATGTTTGGCATCATCGGCACCGCCGTCGTGCTGGGAGCGCTCCTTATTGCCCTCATGAAACGGCTCAAAATGAAAACCCTGCGGGACACCTTTGTAACCTATACCCCCATGGACTTACATGTGCCCCGCCACCTGCTGGCGGGCAGCATTTTTGGCTTAGGCTGGGCCCTGATGGGTGCCTGCCCCGGCCCCATGTTTGTCCTGTTGGGTCAGGGCTTTGGTATTTTTACGCTGGTCATTCTCAGCGCCACCCTCGGCACCTATGCCTATGGAGTGATTCAGCATAAGCTACCCCACTAGTGGTCTGTCAAGTGTTAATTTTCCGGTTGAGTGTGAGCGAATTTTGGGGCCAATCAAGGCGGGGGTTCCCGCGCATAGCACCGCTACGTAAGGGGTTCTCCAACGCAGAGTGGCCGCAAAAGACGCCACAGGCTACCTGAAGTTTTAGCCTTGACAGACCACTAGTCTGTTTACCGGGCCTAATTAGCCAGGAGAAAAAGCGGGGGGTACTTTATTAGGAGCGCTTAAACAACAAAAATGAAACACACTTTCCTCCTGCTGCTCTGCTGTTGGCTGACGGGGAGTACCCTCTCCGCACAACAACCGCACAAGCCACTCAACCTCGTACTGCAGCCCACTGCCGCCCTCCAAATCTGGAGCACGTACACGATGGACCAGGAAGTTTACAACGCTGCGACCCAAGGATACGACGCCGTAGACGACCGCCTCAATTTTCAGCTCCGCCGATCGCGCCTGGGCGTCAAAGGAACGGTCGGCGACAACGTGCGTTTCGACCTCACCCTGGCCATCGACCTGGTCGGGCACGACCTGCTGGCCGGCACCGATGCTGGAGCCAATAACGGCGCTTCGCCCCAGGTACGCCTCTGGAATGCTTTGGTGCAATGGCGCTTGCTGCAGGGCAGCGAAAAACTCAACCTCGTGGCCGGCTACCAAACCCCGCAGATCGGACGCGAGAGCATCACTTCGGCCTTCCGCACTCCTTCCATGGAAAAAGCCTGGTCCCAGAACTATCTGCGCCGTCACCTGGTGGGCACGGGGCCCGGCCGTACGGTGGGCATCAACCTGGGTGGCCTTTTTGTGCATAAAGACCGCCACCTCAACTGGGGCTACGACGTGGGGCTGTTCAACCCTACTTTCAACAGCAATACGGGCAATTCCGTGGGCAGCCAGTACGCGCCGTTGTGGACGGGCCGCCTGGCCTGCTACCTGGGCGATCCCGAAGCAGAAAAATACACCACCAGCCATAAGATCAATTACTTTGGCCAACGCCATGGCCTCACCCTCGCCCTGGCCGGCGCCTGGCAGGGAACCACCGATTATTTCAGCCACAATGCAGCGCTGGGCGCAGACTTCCTCTGGAATTCGGGGCACCTGAATATCGACGGGGAATGGACCCTCCTGCAACGGCAAAGCCAGGGTACTGACGCTACTCCCCAGCCCGCCTTTACTACTGCCGTCGGAACCGGCCACCTGCGCATCAGCTACAACCTGAACCTAGCCCACGAACACGTGCTGGAGCCCGTGGTCATGGTTTCCCTCCTCGATGGCCCCCTGACCGCTAGAGCACAAACGCAGGCCGAACAGCTCGACACCTTTTCCGGGCAGGAACAAACGCTCACCGTTGGCGGAAATTTTTACTTCAACCCCGACTTTAAGCTTTCTCTGCAATATACCCACCGCCAGGCCGATGCCGGTGCCGCTGGGGCTGGCGCCACCATCAACAATTACTTTTTCCAGCCCGGCGTGGGTGCTATTCACCGTGGCAACTGGCTGGGGCTCGGACTGGTAGCGGTGCTTTAAGCACATCTTCCGCACCCCCTTTTTCAAAAATTAGGAATATAAAATCCCGTAAGCTAGCAGGGAAAGGATTGCTTGATTTTCATTTTTAAAGTTGTGTACTCCTTGATCTCCGGTTGGTTAAAGTGCTAGCCTGGATAGGTAGGGGTAGCAGGCATGAAGGGGAAAGTCAGGTTTTTTCATCGGCGTTGTCAATTTGGCGTTAAGAAAATCCTCGCACCGGAGTGACCGAGAGGCATACTGTATGACCACGCTTTTGGGCGTGGGAGTTTATGCCGAACAACGTAGGGGGGAGGATTTTTAGTCAAATTTACATGCCTGGCTTTTGGGTCACCTTTTGCCACGAAAAGGTGACGAAAGAAATAGGCGCAATTACCTACTGTGAACTTGGCTACACCCTGCCTGGCGCCTCCGATACTTAAACTCCGCTACGGCAGCAGGTGCAGGCTGCTAAAATACCACAATTTTAGTTTTTTTTGTAATGCTCTGATTTAGAGTGTAGAGGTGCGGAAGATAAGTTTAAGAGCCTGTTTAAAAAATTTGCGTACTGATTTCCACTAACTACCGGGGCTTTATCACCAGGTGCCGCTCACGCACCGAAGAGATCTTCGCTCGGGTATAAAACATGGGAAAATACTGGTCTTTTGCCCAGCCCGCAAAGAGGTTCCGGTAGTGTGGATCGGCAGGGTCACCAGCCTGGCCGGGGTTGTTGGTTCCCAGGCACTGGTCCCAGTTGCCGGTATCGATGATCATCCGAAACGACGCACCACTCGACTGGTTGTCGTTGCCGCCGGTACTGTTGACGGTGTAGCTGTTGCCGCCCCGCGGCGCGGGGCCCACTTCCAGTTGCTCCCTGATTTCGGCTTTAACCGCCGCACCGAAAGGGTGGCGCAAGGTGATGTGTTTGTAGGCGGGTTGTCCGTAATGCCACTTGGCCAGATCGGTACCCAACCGCACCTGCAAGGCCTGCACTGCGGCCCGAAAACTCGCCACCAGCACCTCATCCCGCGCCGACAGGGGATCGCTGCCCCAGCGGCCGTCCGGGACGTAGATCCAGTCGATTATCCGTTTGAGTTGGGGGTTCAGGTATTCCCGGGCCCGCTCGGGCACCATGATGGCTGTTACCGCCCGCTTCAGTTGCCGTTCCCACTCGTTGTAAATCCCTGCTGCCACCGAATTGGGCGCGAGCTGGTAATCCCAGTTGCGCAAATAGTCCTGGGCCCGGATTAAGACCGGGTCTTTCAATTCCTGCTTCAGCAGCAGTGGCGTGAGCTGGCGGGCGGGAATAGACAGGTAGTCGGTTTGTAGCCGCGCCATATCGGCCAGGCTGTGCCGACGCCCCGACAGCAACACTTCCCGCACGCGGTTGCCCCGGTAGGGGTCGGCCCAGGAATAGGCCAGCGCTTCGGGATGGGCGTAGCCCGGTGGCGTCACGTTTTCGTTGGCCGTAATGATTACCCCTTGTTCGGGATTGTAGACGTGTGGTTTGGCCTGGATCGGCAAATAACCGGCCCATTCGTAGCGGCCGTCGCCGGGCACGGGCACCAATCCGCTGAAATTGGTTCGGATGGGAGCAATGCCGACGGCCTGCCAGCCGATGTTCCCGGCCCGATCGGCCCAGACCATGTTTTCGCCCGGAATATGACTGTAGGTGCACGCTTCCCGAAATTCCTCAAAGTTGCGGGCCTGGTTCATCCGCAGGCTCGCCAGATAAGGCGAACCCCCAACTTCCAGCCAACCACAGCGCAGGGCACAGGCTTGCTGCTTCGCGGTGTTTTCGTACAAAACCGGCCCGTGACGGGTATACTTATGCCGGATGATGACGGCCTCCTGACCCTTGACGGGAATGGTGTCGGCGATGATGCGCATGTCGTCCCAGCCACCCTGGTACCAGTATTGGTCGGGATTTTCCGGGTTGGTTCGGTACACGTAGAGGTCTTCCGCATCGGTTTTAAAAACGGTTAGCCCCCAGGCGCCATATTCGTTGTGGCCAATGGAAATACCGGGAATCTCCGGTTCGCCGCCACCGATCACGTTCCATCCCGGGCCTATCAGGTGAGCCATGTAGCGCAGCGAGGGCACGGCCTGCGTACGGTGCGGATCGTTGGCCAGGAGGGGGTAGCCGCTTTCACTCAGGTCGCCGGTTACCGCCCAGTTGTTCGAGCCAATGGTCCAGTGGTCTTCCTTTGCGGCCGTAGCTTGTGCTTGCGCCTCCGTGGCCGCATAGTAGCGAAAATCCGCCGCATCGGGATTACGGACGGCAGCGATAAAATCCGCTGGCTGAAAGCGGACAGGTTGCCGGTAGGCCTGGTACCGTTCTAAGATGTTTTCAAATAACAAGTCCCGATCAATGGCCGGATCCAGGGTCAGGTCTGGATCATTGGGGTGAAACCAGCTCAGCGCTTTCACCTCCTCCGCCCCGAGCAAAGCAACTGCCCGGGCGATGTCCATTTCTTCTTCGATATTCCCCAGCAGTCCCTGGTGGCGGGAGACGACAATGGCCGGCGTCCAGAAGCCGGGGAGGAAATTCAACAATTTAAATTCCAACGGCAATTGGTCGGGGTTCGCCCGGACCTCGGCAATATAGGCGTTGACCCCCTGCACAAAAGAGGTGATGATCAGCTTGCCGTGCGGGTGGTAATGGGCCATTTCCTGTTCCATGTCTCCGCGAAACTGAAACAAGCGGGTACCGATGTCACGCTGCAACTCCCGCGGGCCCAACAGTTCCGCCACGGTTCCGGTAACTTGCCGGCGCCAGATTTCCAGCTGGAACAGGCGAGTCTGGGCCGCGTTGTAGCCCTGGGCAAAGAACAAATCCGCTTCGGTTTGGGCGTAAATATGCGGGATACCCCATTGATCGGTAATGATCTCCAGGGGTTCTTCCAGGCCGGTAATCGTCCGTTGCTCCGGTTGAGCCAGGAGCAGTTGGGGTAAAAAGACCAGTAGTAGGATGAGCTGACGCATTAGCCGTGTTATTTGATTCCTGGCTAATTTAGGTAAAATTCCGGGTATTTCCCCCCTTGGCTGCGGCGCGAAAGATGAACGGAGAATAAACCCTTCCCTTGCGGGGTTGTTTTGTTTTATTCACGATCTTCGCTTTCTACAATTTTTCAACTATGACTTTTGAAACAGGCGATATCGCCAGCATCCTTCACCAGTATTTTCCCCGCCTGGCCGAGCGGGGTTTGCAGGAAGAAATAGCCCAGGTGGGCAAAATCATGCACTTCCGGGCGGGCGAAATCATTATGGATTACGGCAGCTACATCAAAATGGTACCCCTGATCATCAAAGGGAGTATCAAAGTGACCCGCGAAGACGATGTCGACGGTCGGGAGATTTTGCTCTATTTCCTCAGTGCCGGCGACACCTGTTCCATGTCGTTCACCTGCTGTATGACGAACAAGCAAAGCGTTATTCGTACCGAAGCCGTAGAAGACACCACCATCATCGGCATCCCCATCCAGTACGTCGACCGCTGGATGAGCCAGTACCAGAGCTGGAAAAATTTTATCATGACCAGCTACGACAACCGACTCCTGGAGATGGTAAAAGTTATCGATAGCATCGCTTTCAACAACATGGACACCCGCCTGCAAGACTACCTGCTGGCCCGCCAGGCATCCACGGGTTCGGCGACCATTCAGGCTACCCACCAGGAAATTGCCAACGACCTCAATGCTTCCCGGGAAGCGGTTTCGCGCATGCTCAAAAAAATGGAAAATATGGGCAAGGTCGAACTCGGGCGCAACCAGGTCCGGATGCTGGGGTGAGGGATTGTACTAATCTTAATCTGCTTTCCGCCCGTACAAGGCCACCAGACCAAAAACAGGGCCCAGGGCCAGCACCACGTACAGGAACCGGGGATCAACCGAAATACGCCATACATTAAGCAGCTGGATGCTGATGATGGTGATCGAAAATCCGAGGCAATTGACGATCGTCAGCGCGGTACCTTTTATTTCGGCAGCCGTGTTCTGCGCCACCAGCGTGGAAAACAAGGGGGAATCAGCCACCACCACCATGCCCCAAAAGAGGAGGAATCCCAAAACCAGGAAGACCGAGTCGAGGGCAAAAACCCACGGTGATACGAGGCAACAACAACCAGACAGGAACAGCAGCGTAGCAGCCGTCCTTCGGGTTCCCCGCCGTTGCGCCCAGTAGCCCCCCAGCACACAAGCCAGGCCACCGATGCCGATAATCAGAAAGGACCACCAGGAAATATTAAGGGACACCTGGGGAAAAGCCGCGGTGTAATTCGCCAGGATGACCGGCACGAAAGCCCAGAAGGCGTACAGTTCCCACATGTGCCCGAAATAACCGAAGGCCGCCGCCCGAAAAGGGCGGTTCCGGAACACTTTGAAGATCGCCCCCAGATCGAGTTGCTGACTGGGCTTCCGGTACGGTCCGTCGGGCACCAGCAGGAGCAGCAGCAATCCGCCAGCAGTGGCCAGCCCGGAGGTAATGACGAGCACCAACCGCCAGGGGAAGGCACCCCCTACCCCCCGCAACAGGTGCGGGAAGGCCGTGCCCACCACCAAAGCCCCCACCAAATAACCCAACGACTTGCCCAGGCCCCGGTCGTAATAATCCGTAGCGATCTTCATGCCCACCGGGTAGATACCCGCCAGAAAAAATCCGGTCAGAAAGCGCAAGGCCACTAAACTGGCCAACTGGTGGCCCTCCAGCAGCGGCCCCAGGTTGAACAAGGCGCCCAGCAGCGCGCTGAAAAAGAAAACCCGGGCTGGCGAAAAACGATCGGCAATGGTCAGCAAGGCAAAAATCAGCGTGCCGCTGATAAAGCCAAACTGGACGGCGGCCGTCAGGTGGCCCAGTGCGCCGGGCCCCAGGTCGAAGCTGGCCGCCAGTTCCTTCATTACCCCGTTGCTGGCGAACCAGAGGGACGTACAGCAGAATTGAGCAACCACAATAACCGGCAGTATGCGTTTGGGTATTTCCATGTTGGTTTTTATTTGCACCAATTCCCTCCACAAAAAAAGGTTTGCCGCGTATCCAAAGTCACCATTCCGGCGCCTAAGCGATACAGGGCAAACCTCCTGATTCTTTAACTCTTTCCGTCCTTTACTCCGGTTCGAAGCCGAGGATAATATTGAAATCACCCATATTCTGGATCGTCCGGGGGCCGGTTTTGTCGAAGCCGATACCGTAGTCGAAACCAAGGGTACCAAACATCGGCAGGAAAACCCGCACACCGCCACCTACGGAGCGTTGCAGCTCGAAGGGGTTGAAGTCGCGGCCATTGCGCCAGGCATTGGCACCCTGGGCAAAAGCCAGTATGTAGATCGTAGAGCTGGGATTCAGCGACAGGGGGTAGCGCAACTCCATGGTCAGCTTGTTGTACAGGGGGGTAGCCACTTCTTGTCCGCCCTGGATGGTGTTGTCCGGGAAGTCGGCAATCTCGTAGCCACGGCTCGAGATGATATCTACCCCGGCGTAGCCAAACTGCTGGTTGTTGATACCGTCTCCACCCAACTGGAAACGCTCAAACGGCGAAACGCCAATTTCGTTGCTGTAAGCGCCCAGGACACCGAACTTGGTCTGGGCCTTGAGCACCAACTTGCCCACCAGAGTGGTGTACCACTCGGCGTCGAAGCGCCATTTGTGGTATTCCAACCAGCGGTAGCGCTCCTGAGGAGGAAGGCTGGCGTAGTCTTTGTCTTTCTGGAAAGCCGAATAAGGTGGTGTAAACTGCACCGACAAAGAGATATTGGAACCTTCCTTCGGGAAGAGCGGATCGTTGATCGTGCTGCGTGCGAAGGTCTGGGTAATACTAAAGTTGTTGTAGTAACCGGTGCGGACAATTTCGCCCGCATCGGTGCGGAAGACGTTGGTCAGACTCCAGTTTTGCAGATCGAGGACCTGTACGTTGACACCGGTCCGGGAGACGAAGTTGTCGTCGGGCCAGCTCAGGCGCGTACCCAGGCTCACGGAAAGTTGCTTGATATTAAAGCTCTGGTAAGCTTCGGGGTTGCTCTTGGAAGCACCGTTGGTGAAGCGGTTGAAGAACCCGGCGACCGTAAAGGAGGTGGGTTTTTTACCACCCAACCAAGGCTCGGTAAAGGAAAGGTTGTACGACTGGTAGAAGTCGCCGTTGGTCTGGGCGCGCAAGCTTACCCGTTGGCCGTCGCCCTGGGGCAGCGGATGCCAGGCTTTGCGGTTGGCGATGTTGCGCAGGCTAAAGTTATTAAAGGTAACCCCCAGCGTGCCGATGACCCTGCGCTGACCACCCCAGCCCGCCGATAATTCCAACTGATCCGAGGGTTTTTCTTCCACGGTGTATTCTACGTCTACCGTTCCCCGGCTCGGATTTACGGGGGTATTGATACCCAAACTCTCGGGGTTGAAGTAATTGAGGTTGATGATCTGCCGCTGGGAGCGGATGATGTCGGACCGGCTGAATTTATCACCGGGCCGGGTGCGGATCTCCCGCCGGATGACGTGTTCGTGGGTGCGGTCGTTACCGGCAATGGTCACCTTGTCGATCGTGGCCTGGGCCCCTTCGTAGATGCGGAGTTCCAGGTCGATGCTGTCACCTTCGATGGCGGTTTCGATCGGGTCGGCCCGGAAGAAGAGGTAACCGTTGTCCATGTAGAGGGTGCTGATGTCGCGACCATCCTGGCTGAAGCTCAGGCGCGTTTCCAGCAGTTCCTGGTTGTACACATCGCCCGATTCGATGCCGAGTACCCCTTCCAGGGTTTCGGTATCGTAAATGGAGTTCCCCTTGAAGGTGATGTTGCGGAAATAATAGGGATTACCTTCTTCCAGGGTCAGCTGTACTTCGAGTTCACCCTTGTCATTGCGCCACATCGAATCGCGAACCACGCGCGAATCACGATAGCCGATTTTGTTGTAAAACTTGACGATGGCTTCCTTGTCCTTGGCATAGTCTTCGGCCAGCAGTTTGGATCCCGTAAGGAAGCGGCGCTTCTCCTTGGTATCCATTTCTTTGCGTAAGCGGCCCGATTTGACGGCCTTGTTACCCACAAAGGTAATGTTGGCGATTTTGACCTTTTCGCCCTGGTCTACGTCGAAGACCAGCCGGACTGAATTGACGCGGGTGGTATCGTTGATCTCGTCCACCTTCACTTTGGTGTCGAAATAGCCTTTTTCTACAAAGAAAGAACGGATGCTCTCGGCAGCATTCATCTTGATGTCTTCGGTCACGATTCCCCCGCGCAGCAAGTAGCGATCGACCTCGTCATTGAGATCGTCGTGGAACGATTTTTTTACCCCCTGGTAGGAATAGCGGGAGAGGCGGGGCCGCTCGAAGACAATATATTCCAGAAAAATAACGTCGCCGATGGTTTTTTCCTGCACGATCTCCACGTTGGTGAACAGGCGCAGGCGCCAAAGATTTTTCAGCGCACTGGGAATATCGTAGCCCGGGATCTTGATCTTATCACCAACGGCTAGCCCCGAAACGCCGATGACGGCATTTTCGTCACTGAAAAAAGCACCGCTGACCCGGATACCACCGATTTCAAACTCCTTGGCGTTCGTATAATCAAATACGTCGATGGTGTCGGTGATTACCTGGGCACCCAATCCTGCTGGCAAAATTAAGCTGGCAAAAAGCACGGCGGCAACGAAAATTATTTTAGTTCTCTTTAGCTTCTGTTCCATAAAAGTCAAAACCTACTTGATCACTCGCTGAAAATGGTAGCCGCGGGGGCCAAAAATTCGATTAGCAGCAAATGGGAATTTATAACAAACCCTTTATTCGGGTTAAAGACCGACAAAGGTAAAATCTGGTTGTATATGATTAGACGATTTGTTCGCTGATCTTGCCAAAACGTCGTTCCCGGTGCTGAAAATCCACAATCGCCTGGTAAAAGTTGGCTTTGCGGAAATCGGGCCAGAACACGGGGGAAAAGTACAATTCGGCGTAAGCCAGTTGCCAGAGCAGAAAATTGCTGATCCGGGCTTCGCCGCTGGTGCGGATCAACAACTCCGGATCGGGCATTCCCTGCGTGCTCAGTGCCGCCGCAACGTGACTATCCGTGATGTCTTCGCTGCGCAGGCGCCCGGCGGCTACTTCGGCGGCCAGGTGTCGGGTGGCCTGGGTAATGTCCCATTTGCCGCTGTAATTCAGGGCCAGCACCAGCGTTGTGCCGGTATTGGCCTTGGTCTTTTCTATGCCTTCGAGCAGGGCCTGGCAGGTGGCCTTGGGCAGTTTGTCGATCTCACCAATAGCGCGCAAGCGGATATTGTTTTCCATGAGCGTATTGGTCTCCTGGTAAACCGTTTCCACCAGTAAACGCATCAATGCCGAAACCTCCAATTTAGGGCGGCTCCAGTTTTCGGTAGAAAAGGCGTAAAGCGTCAGGTATTCTACCCCCAGCTCGGCGGCCGCTTCGGTTATTTCCCGAACGGACTTCACGCCACTACGGTGACCAAAAACACGGGGCTTGCCCTGTTCTTTGGCCCAACGCCCATTACCATCCATGATGACCGCAATGTGTCGGGGTAGGCGTTTCGTGTCAATCTTTGTCTTCCAATCCATTGGCTTCAATTCTCAGACACTGAAAAGACCACAAAAGTACGAAAAGAATTGGAATAGCGAGGAATGTTCGCTTTTGCTGCTGTCCCGGATCAGTTGTACTTTTTCGCTATTTTATCAATCGCCGCGGCCAGGGCCCGATCCTTATCCGTCACGGTATTGCCGGCATCGTGGGTATTCAGCGCAAAGCTGACTTTGTTGTAAACGTTCGTCCAGTTCGGGTGATGGTGTTGGGCTTCGGCGGCAAAGGCGACCTCCGTCATAAAAGCGAAGGCTTCGGTGAAGTTGGCAAAAGTGAACGTGGCCTGGAGTTGGTTGTTGCGTGTTTCCCACATGGCTTGGAATTTTTGAAAGTAAAAAAATCTTTCCGCAAAGTTATATAAAATCGCTGCCAACCAACGTTACTAGCCGTACCGCAGTCTTTCAGAAAGCGACAGCAGCAACCCCCTCCTCAACGACAATGACCGTCTCCAAATTAAACGTTTATGTATAAACTCCTCATCGCCCTGGTGTTTTTTAGCACCCAACTGGCGGCTCAGACCGAAGTAACACAGCCCGAAATAGCGCAGCACGAGGCGACCAACTGGTTTTCGGACCTGGCAGCCGCCCAGGCCTACGCCGCCGAGCACGACAGCACCATCCTGATGGTCTTTGCCGGTTCCGACTGGTGCCGGCCTTGCATCCAATTCAAACAGGACATCCTGAAAAGCGAGCCTTTTGAGGCTTACGCCAACGACAAACTGGCGGTGTTGTACCTCGATTTTCCGGCCCGCAAGAAGAACCAACTGCCCGCAGCGCAAGTGCGCCACAACGAAGCCCTGGCCGAGCAGTACAACAAAACGGGCGCTTTTCCGAAGATTCTCCTGATCGATGTGGCGGGTAACATCCTCGCGGAACCGGCCTTTTCGGGCCAGACCCCGGAAGTGTTTATCGGCGAATTGACCACAATACCCGCCCAATGAGGCGATTCATGCCGGGCCTGCGGCCCCTCGTGCTCTGCTTGCTGGCCTTGGGCCCGGGCGCCAGGGTGTATGCCCAACAACCCGCCACGGCCTCCCAGGTGCTGCGCCTGATGGGCTGTCGGTTCGAGCTGACCGCCGTGGCCACAACCGATACCATTGCCTGGCAGGCCATCCGGGCGGGCGTTGCCGAGATTCAGCGCATTGAACGGCTCATCTCTTCCTGGGACGAAAATTCGCAGACCAGCGCCATCAACCGCAACGCCGGCGTACAACCGATGCGGGTCGACCGGGAGCTGTACGACCTCATCTACCGCGCCAAAAAGGTCTCCCAACTCACGCACGGGGCTTTCGATATCTCTTTCGCCTCGATGGACAAGATCTGGCATTTCGACGGTACGATGCTCAGCCTGCCTACCCCCGAGGCGGTGGCCGAGGCCCGCCAGTACATCAACTGGCAAGACATCGAACTGAATCCCACGGCCCAAACGGTTTTCCTGCGCCGGGCCGGCATGAAAATTGGCTTCGGCGCCATTGGCAAGGGTTACGCCGCCAACCGGGCCAAGGCGCTCCTGCAGGCGCTGCCCGGGGTTCAGGGTGGATTGGTCAACGCCAGCGGCGACCTCATCAGTTGGGGTACGCCGCCCACCGACGCCGGTTGGGTCATCAAAATAGCGGATCCTAAAAATAAACACCAGGTACTGGGGTGGCTGCAGATCGGAGACATGGCCGTCGTTACGTCCGGCGACTACGAACGCTACCTCGAATTCGACGGCGTTCGCTACGCCCATATCATCGATCCCCGCACGGGGTATCCCACGACGGGTATTAAAAGTGTTACCGTCGTCTGCCCCGATGCGGAACTGGCCGACGCCCTGGCAACTTCCGTTTTTGTGTTGGGAAAAACCGCCGGTCTCGAGCTCGTAAATCAACTAAAAGGTGTAGCTTGCCTCATCGTTACTGACGACGACGAGTTGTTTAGCTCTACCGACTTGCAGTTAAATTACTATTCTTCGTCCACAAACAATTGACATGAAAAATCTGCTGCGCGCTATGGCATTCCTCCTGCTGGTAGCTTGTTGTTCCTCTTGCGTTTCGGTCAAAGCCTACCAAAAAATGTACCTCAACGACAGCGAGATGGAGCTGGCCGCTAAAAAACTGGAAAGTTTCGAAATCAATTTTGAAGCTTACCGCGAAGGGGCCGCTGGCGCTAACGGGGGCAAGGTGGGGGGTGGCTGTGGGTGTAATTAGGTGGGGATTATCTTGCCCCGAAGACACAAAGGCGCGGATTGACCACAAACACCCGCATTACTTTTTGGGTGCGCTGCACCATTTTTTAAAAATTAGGATTAAGAACGAAACCCTTTTCACGATGAAAAAGCACCTCTGCTACCTCGTCCTCCTAATCGGCATGGCCCAACCACTGGCCGCCCAGTCCGATTACCGGATGAAAGGGAATACCGACGAAGTAGACGCCAATTTCCTCTTTGGCTACTACAACCAGGATGGCAACAACGCGGCCGTTACCGGCGGTATCGGGACAGAAGCGCTCCAGGATTACGCCAGCTTGCTGGTGGTCAACGTGCCGCTGGATAGTGTGCAGGCCCTTTCGATCAACCTGGGTGCTGATTTCTATTCCTCGGCCTCGACCGACAACATCGACAACTTTGTCTCCTCGGCTTCCAGCCAGGATCTGCGGACCTACGGCACCGTGGGCTACACCCGCAAGAACCTGGGTCGTGGCGAAACCTTCGGGGTAGGCGCGGGGTTTTCTACGGAGTACGACTACAGTTCCGTCTCCGGCCGGGTGTCTTACGCCAAAGAATGGAACGAGGGAAATTCCGAACTGAGTGCCAACGCCCAGGCCTTCTTCGACCAGTGGTCGCTCATTTATCCCATCGAGTTGCGTACTTCCCTGCGCAACCAGGCCCTGTCGCCCGGGCGCCGCTCCTACAACCTGCAGGTGGCTTTTTCGCAGGTGGTGAACAAGCGGCTGCAGTTCCTGCTCTCTGGTGAAGCCATCTACATGGATGGCCTGCTATCGACCCCCTTCCACCGCGTTTATTTTGTCAACCAGACGGCCCCCGATATCGAGCGGTTGCCCAGCACCCGCCTGAAGATTCCCCTGGGCCTGCGGGTCAACTATTTTCCTTTCGACAATTTTATCATCCGCACCAACTACCGCTACTACTGGGATGATTTCGGCGTACTGGCGCATACCTTCGAACTCGAAACGCCCATTAAACTGGGTACCACCTTCACCCTGTACCCGTTTTACCGCTACCATACCCAAACGGCCGCGGATTATTTTGCCCCTTACGCCACCCACCAGTCGGCGGAAGAATTTTACACCTCCGATTACGATCTCTCGGCGCTCAACAGCCAAAAATTCGGGCTGGGCATCGGTTACGCGCCGCTCTACGGGATCGGCCGGATGAACCTGGCCGCTGGCAAGCGCATGCTGATCCTGGATAAAATAATGCTCCGCTCGGCCTACTATACCCGCAGTACCGGATTGACGGCCTTCCTGATGAGCATCGATGTGAGCTTTAAGCTGAAGCGGAAATGAGCAACGGCTACTAAATTTGAAAATTTAGTAGCCGTTCAGGAAAATCAAAACGTTAAGCCAATGCGCACCACAAAACGCTTGTAGGTGATGCGCTCAACTTCTCTCCATGCCCACCAGTCGTTCAGGTATTGGTAATCGGCAGTAAAGCGTTGGAATTTATATCCCACCTCCGCTGACAAATTGCTGTTGCGTCTCGAAGCCATTCGGAAACCTAAGCCAGGTTGCCACATCCACCCCGCAGACGACTTGTCGTAGTCTGCTCTGTCGACTACCCGTTCTACCGCAATGCCCTTTCCGACTTGCAAGCGCAGGTAGGGCGAATTGGCCCAGCGCGTCAGGAATACCCTGGACTGGACGTATACCGGCAATATCCATTCGTCGTAATAATCAATGGCTACGCCCGCACCTACGGTTAGCCAGGGCCGGACATAATAGCCCGCTTCCAGGTCCAGGGACACGGATTCCCGCTTGGTTTCGCTGTAGAGGACGTACGATTGCCCGCTGAGGAAACCCAGGCTTACGCCGCCGTACCAGCCACTGGCAGGAATGGTGCGCCCGTTTACGAGCATTCGCTTTCCTTTGGAATCTACCTCAATTTTTTCAATCAGCCCAACTGGAATCCGGATGGTACTATCGCTTCCCAACAAGCTCAGGTAGACAAATTCGGCATCCACGGTATCGATGATCGATCCTTCCAGCAGGTTACCGCCGGGGAGGATAATCCGGTCCATAAAAACCTGTTTTTGCCCCAGCAGGGCCAACCCCAGCAGCAAGCAAAAACAGGTGCAGAGGCCGCGGATCATTTGACCGGAATTAGGCTCAGCAATTCAAATCCGGTGGTAGGATTCAACTGAAACTGGTAAAAACCTTCTTTTCCGATCACGACGGTAATGGGCGCATTGCCCGGCAGGCTGATGGCATCAACGGCGTGTACATCGGTATAGGTGTCCAGCAGGTGCTGGTCGAGGGTCAGTGGGTCGGAGATATCAAAAGCCTTCAAGCCGTGGGTGCCTTCGCAAAGAATGAGGCTGTTGCCGCGAATGGTCAACCCGTGGGGGTTATCCATGGGGAAGCTTTTTTCCAACTTGGGGTTGGTTAGATCCGTAATATCGACCAGGTCCATTTGATTGACAAAACCGTCACAGGTGTTGCCATCGCGAAGGGTCACGTAGGCATAGTTGTCTTTTACAAAAACGGGGTCACAGGCGCGGGCATGGGCAAAGGCCGACAGCTGGGTGGGTGCGGCGGGGTTGCTGTTGTCAAAAATAAACATCCCGCTGTTGGAGCCAATGAACAGCTTGTCCTGGTAGGGGAAGATGGTTTCAATGCCCCACCCCAGGTTGATGGTATTGACCCGCTGGGGCTGTCGGGGTTGCAGCAAACTGATTACATCCAGCTGGGAATGGCCAACCGTATACAGGTAATCGCCAATGATGGTGAAACGCGCCAAAGAGCCACCGATGCCTACCCCTCCGGTACCGATGCCGCCACTGGCGGTAGCATCCGCTTCGAACGTACTGAACGTGGCGTTGTCGACCAAAATGCCATTCCAGCTGCGCAGGTTACTGTAGCTGGCACAAGCCATTTTTTCGGTCACTTCTTCAATGTCGTAGCGCACGAGCACTTGCCCGCTGTTGATGTCTTCCCAGATGGGCTGGAACACATCGGGGGTCCGCCCGATCAGGCTGGCCTGTTGGATGTCGGTGATGTCAATGGCCAGCAAGTCGATAAAATTATTGACGTAGAGGATGTTGTCTTTAACCGACATGTTTTCGGCGCCGGGAATGCTGAGAAAGGCAACGGCTTGTGGCGAACGGGGATCGTGGTTGTCGATGATGTGGATGCCTTCCCCTTTTTCGGCAATGAGGATGTACTGGTTGTAGTAGTAAAACTGCCCCGGATGCTCCAGCGCACGGGCGGCTTCCGTGACGGGCGTACCCTGGCGGATTTCGTCTTTGGTCATAAAAACGGGCGTACTCTGGAGGTAAGTGACCTCGCGTTCACAAGTATCCTTGATGCAGGAACTCAATCCTAAGAAGAGCAATAGGGAAAAGCTGTAAAGCAACAGGTTATTGGACAGTTTCATGATTTCGTTTTTTGATTCATTATGCCTAGACCACCAGGGTGGTGGTGAGGGTTGGGTGGGGGGTGTTTTTTTTGGCGGGGGTGTTATTGCGAAAGTATTCGGTTTTCATGCGTATTGGGTTCGCTGGTTCACCATCCTTTAGGGTGGTAACAATATTTTCTATGCTTTTGTGAATGATAAAAATACTATGCTTTTTTATTATTTTATAGGTTCAGCGCTGGTTCGGCGTCATTTATGGCGCTAGCTTTTTACTTGGCTACAGGGAAAGGTTTCCCCCACGCTAAAGCATGGCGAACCAACGTGCGCACAAGTTCAGCGTCATTTATGGCGCTAGCTTTTTACTTGACTACAGGGAAAGGTTTCCCCCACGCTGAAGCATGGCGAACCAACGGACACACAGGTTCGGCGTCATTTATGGCGCTGGTTTTTTGCCTGGCTACCTGAAAAAGATTCCCCCACGCTGAAGCATGGCGAACCAACGGACACGCTGGTTCGGCGTCATTTATGGCGCTAGTTTTTTGCCTGGCTACCTGAAAAAGATTCCCCCACGCTGAAGCATGGCGAACCAGCGGACACACAGGTTCGGCGTCATTTATGGCGCTAGTTTTTTGCCTGGCTACCTGAAAAAGATTCCCCCACGCTGAAGCATGGCGAACCAGCGGACACACAGGTTCGGCGTCATTTATGGCGCTAGTTTTTACTTGGCTACCTGAAAAGGGTTCCTCCACGCTGAAGCATGGCGAACCAACGTGCGCGCTGGTTCGGCGTCATTTATGGCGCTGGTTTTTACTTGGCTACCTGAAAAGGTTTCCTCCACGCTGAAGCATGGCGAACCAACGGACACACAGGTTCAGCGTCATTTATGGCGCTAGTTTTTTGCTCGGCTACCTGTAAAGGGTACCCCCACCCTGAAGCATGGCGAACCAGCGGACACGCTGGTTCGGCGTCATTTATGGCGCTAGTTTTTTGCCTGGCTACCTGAAAAAGATTCCCCCACGCTGAAGCATGGCGAACCAGCGTGCGCACAGGTTCGGCGTCATTTATGGCGCTGGTTTTTACTTGGCTACCTGAAAAGGTTTCCTCCACGCTGAAGCATGGCGAACCAACGGACACACAGGTTCAGCGTCATTTATGGCGCTAGTTTTTTGCTCGGCTACCTGTAAAGGGTACCCCCACCCTGAAGCATGGCGAACCAGCGGACACGCTGGTTCGGCGTCATTTATGGCGCTAGTTTTTTGCTCGGCTACCTGTAAAGGGTACCCCCACGCTGAAGCATGGCGAACCAACGGACACGCTGGTTCGGCGTCATTTATGGCGCTAGCTTTTTGCTCGGCTACCTGAAAAAGATTCCCCCACGCTGAAGCATGGCGAACCAACGGACACGCTGGTTCGGCGTCATTTATGGCGCTAGTTTTTGCTCGGCTACCTGAAAAGGTTTCCTCCACGCTGAAGCATGGCGAACCAACGGACACGCTGGTTCGGCGTCATTTATGGCGCTAATTTTTGCTTAGCTACCTGTAAAGGGTTCCCCCACGCTAAAGCATGGCGAACCAACGGACACGCTGGTTCGGCGTCATTTATGGCGCTAGCTTTTTGCTCGGCTACCTGAAAAAGATTCCCCCACGCTGAAGCATGGTGAACCAACGGACACGCTGGTTCGGCGTCATTTATGGCGCTAGTTTTTTGCCTGGCTACCTAAAAAAGATTCCCCCACGCTGAAGCATGGCGAACCAACGTGCGCACAGGTTCGGCGTCATTTATGGCGCTGGTTTTTTGCCTGGCTACCTGAAAAAGATTCCCTCACGCTGAAGCATGGCGAACCAACAGACACGCAGGTTCGGCGTCATTTATGGCGCTGTTTTTTTTTTGCCTGGCTACCTGAAAAGGGTACCCCCACGCTAAAGCATGGCGAACCAACAGACACGCAGGTTCGGCGTCATTTATGGCGCTAGTTTTTTGCCTGGCTACCTAAAAAAGATTCCCCCACGCTGAAGCATGGCGAACCAGCGGACACACAGGTTCAGCGTCATTTATGGCGCTAATTTTTGCTTAGCTACCTGTAAAGGGTTCCCCCACGCTAAAGCATGGCGAACCAACGGACACGCTGGTTCGGCGTCATTTATGGCGCTAGCTTTTTGCTCGGCTACCTGAAAAAGATTCCCCCACGCTGAAGCATGGTGAACCAACGGACACGCTGGTTCGGCGTCATTTATGGCGCTAGTTTTTTGCCTGGCTACCTAAAAAAGATTCCCCCACGCTGAAGCATGGCGAACCAACGTGCGCACAGGTTCGGCGTCATTTATGGCGCTAGTTTTTTGCCTGGCTACCTGAAAAAGATTCCCCCACGCTGAAGCATGGCGAACCAGAGACGCCGTACTACTCCAACCGTAACGCCGGATGCAAATAAGTATAA
>Ga0208544_10000691_pt1 | contig 25148 bp, 21 predicted proteins | sample DEB08_DNA_9_FD_184526 | JGI IMG/M metagenome (GOLD analysis project Ga0208544, IMG submission 184526) | Aqueous microbial communities from the Delaware River and Bay under freshwater to marine salinity gradient to study organic matter... | ecosystem: Environmental > Aquatic > Marine > Coastal ... | reverse complement strand
GGGTCACAGGCGGCCCCCGGATCAAGCAGTTGTGAGAGCAGACCGGTGTCCGGGGCCTCCAGCTGCCGGATCAGAACGCTCCCGTCCCGGCCGGGGCGCGTCAGGGTTGCACCGGACAGGATGACCCCACCCGTCTCCGGCAGACGCACCTGATCCGCCAGGATCTCATAGCCGGCCACGCTCAGCGCGCCGGACTGGCCGGACATGACGAGCCCGTCCCCGTCTGTCGCCGGGTTGGCGAAAGACGGCGACGATAAAACGGGCGCGATAAGCGCCGCGAAAACGATATTTCTCATTGATCCCCCTACCCCGGTTCTCGGGTTACACGTCCTGCATAAGGAACGCCTGCTTCTTAAGGTCTTCCATAAGGGAGCCGATAACGTCCCCCCGCTCATTGTCACCGACCCGCTGGCCCTGCTCCTCCATCTGGGAGATACGGGCCTCGATCTCCGCCTTCGCGGACCCGCCCGGGAACCGGCGCGCCAGGACCATACGGGTCATGCGCGGCCCGATCTCCTCGTAAAGCCGGTTCCGAAGAACGACGTCCTCCGCCGTGGTGGAGAAGGCCCAGATCTCAGCCGGACCGAGGGTCAGGATAAGCTTCTGGCGCACCACCCCCTCGTCCTTGAGCCGGAACATGGACCAGACCGGCGCCCCGCGTGCGCTCGGGCCGGTCAGGTGATTACGGATCGTGTACTTCTCTGACTCGGTGAGCCCGAACATCTTGTCAAAATAGGAGATCGAGTTCTCAGACCCCGCATTACAGACGATCAGGGAGGAGACGATCTCCACGATTGAGGGCGGGAAGTCCTCGATAAGCTGTGAGGCGATCTTGATGTCAACGTTGAACTTACGCCCCTCCCGGGCGTCCTGAAGGACCTGGTCACAGATCATGTCGATCTTACCGGTCCGGTGAAACTCGTCCATGCAGAGGATCTTCGGGAGCTGAAGGTTCTGACGCGCCCGCTCCACGTGGTGTTCGAGATAGAGGGCGGGGAGCACCCCGTTGTTGACCTTCGAGCGGAACTCCGCCTCATCCAGGAAGAAATCCCGCGTCAGGATCTGGCGCGCCAGCATGTACATGATCGCGGTCTGCCGCCGGGCGGTCGGGCCGGCCCCGCTCGCGGTCACGTCCATCAGGTCCAGGGACACGATCCGGGAGGAGCCGATCGAGAACTTGGTGTAGGTGGACAGGATCGGGAAGTCACGCACCACCTCCGAGATCATCCGCTGGAAAGCGTTCATGATCGGCTGATCCGTCTCCGGGTCCCGCGCGCTCGCGTAAAGGGAGGAGACCTGATCAGACTGGGAGGCGGTCACCAGGTCGGCGACGGTCGGAACCGCGTGACGCTGAGCGATAGAGGCCTCATAAAGGCGACCGCTCTCCATAAGCGTGTCAACCACGTCCCACCAGACCGTCTCCGAGTCCGGATCGAAACCGATCTCGTCCAGGGCGGCGTCGACCTCACGTTCATCCTCACGCATGTAGCGGCGCGGGGACTTGTCATCCTTGAGGTCCTCATAGACCCGGTCGATACAGGCGGTGATCAGTCCGCGCATCGCGACGCTCGGCGGCCTGGTCCCGTCCCCGCAGATGAGGGTGAGGAAGTTGATCAGGAAGGTCCGCTCGTTGGCGGTCGGCTCCCGCATCCCCAGCTGGGTGTCAAACACGTTGATCGCGTCATCCCTGCTCATCCGGAGCTTACGAAACAGCACTTCATGACGGCGTTTCGCCGGCAGCGCCTCCTTGATGAGGGAGATCATCCCCGATGAGGAGGGGCCGATGTCGATGATCGCGATCCGCGGCAGCACCGGGTCCTTCCCGCCGGCGGTCGAGGGGCTGATCGCGGAGGCGAAGTTGATCGCGTTCATCATCACCGACTTGCCCGATCCGGGCGTGCCCACGAGCAGGGTGACCCAGGTGGTCTGTTTAGAGCTGCCCGGCTGGTAAGGCCAGGTCTTCCCGTCATCGGTCCGGAACAGCACGGAGCCGTATTTCCACGGGCTCGCCTGGCGCGACAGGGGCCCCATCGCCAGCGCGTGCGACAGCGGCGCGGCCGCGACCGGAGCGGTGGATGCCATGGAAATCCCCGGGACCGTCGCGAGGGTCGTCGCGAGCTGATCACCGGAGACCCCGTCAGCGCGCGCGTTACCCCAGCGCTGGACGGCGCCGTTCAGGATCTGGGCGTTACGGCGCAGATCCTCCGACTTGCCGACGGGGGACCAGGTCGCAAAGCTCATCCGGAACTTCACGACCGTATCAAGTTTGCCGTCAATCTCGCGCAACGCGCCGATCGCCTCCCGGATACGCCGGTTATGAATAGGGTTCGCGAAGGTGAAGATCGACAGGAAGGTCGCCTTGAGGGACTGGCTGTGGATGCCGCCGGACTCGATCTGCAGCGAACACCTCCAAGGCACGTCGTTCGACTTTGAGGTGATATCAAGCACCAGCTCATCAAAGTCCGGAAGGCTCTCAGGGGCGAGCGTCATATCGAAGGCGGAGAAGATCCGGTCCCCTATCCGCACCGCACGGGAGTTCTCAACGAAGCAGTCCTCCGTCGCGAGCTGCTGATCAAAGGCGGGGTCGAACAGGTGTGAGAAGTCGGTCCCCCTCATCTGAGGGGGCGTCTCCGGCATCATAACGAACTTCGCCGGGGCCGGTGAGGGCCCGGCCCAGCGCGGCAGACGCGGATTCCATTCCGCCTTATGCGGCGAGGTGGACGGATAAAGGGCCGCCCTCACCTCCTGTAACGTTTCGGTCACATCAAGGATCCGGGACAGGTTCCCGACGATCCGGAAGGACCGGTTCATCGCCTCGGTAAGCGCCTTATGACGGGTAAAGACGGCCTCCATGACCTTGTTGAAGCTCGACGCTGTCGCCATGACCGGTCCCGCCTTCATCGCCTCGGACATCCCCTTTCTCGCCTCGCTAGCCTCCTCCCCGCTCATCACGTCCGGACGGCTGAAGATGGTCACGAGGCAGGTCTCTGAGACCATGCGTTTGGACAAGACCCGTTCGCGTTCTGACAGGACGTCATCAATGTCCAGCCCGAGGCTCCGGGCCGCACGCCCGGTCCGGCCAACCAGATTTGAGATCTCCCGCCTCGCCGCGTTCGGGTCCCTGATGAAGGTGAAGTTCACGACGTGACCCGGGTTTGACAGGTAAGGAGACAGCGAGATCCGAAGCCGCTCTACCATCTGCTCTATCTCATGCTGTCCCGGGGTCTTGAGGGCCCCCTCCAGAAGGATCATCGACATCAGAGACCCGTCCTTGAGGACCAGGGTGTTCTCGTCCTCCATGCTCTCCAGACGGATCATATCCGCGAGGCTCTCGTTCATGAACGCGCCGATCACGCGTGCGAAATTATCAGATATACCCATTTCTCACCTCATTGCCCGATAAGCTGGGCGAATGCGCCAACGCGCTTTTCCGGACCGAGCTCGATAATTTGATCGATCCGCCAGAGCGGACCAAACTTCATGCCTTGTGTCAGGACCGGGGAGATCATGTGAGCCGGATCCCCACCGAACAGCTCCCGATCGGAGAGGGTCTCCCCCCCCATCTCCTTAATCCTTTTGAGAAGGCTCATCTGACCGATCAGCCCGTTCTCCCAGCCCGCGTTCATGATCGCGCTCAGGATCTCCGGATCCTCGGGGGCCTTAAAGCGGACCCCGCCCGCATACCCCCCGAGAAGGGTCATCCCGTACGCCTGAAGAGCGCTCACATAAGGGCGCATCGCGATACGGTCATGTGCGCCGACCCAAACGCTTTCGGGGTTGGTGATCCCCTCATTCTTCCCCTTCGGGGCGCGACCGTTCCGCATCGCGGCGCATAGAACATTTTCCGCCACAATCCCCGCGGACCAGCTCGCATGCGCCAGCTGCGTGGCCCCGCATGCGTCCCTGACGGAGGCAAGGAGGCCCGCCGCGGCCGGCTCCTTCCAGCCCGGCCCGACCATGATCATCGGGGTGTGGAACAGGTAAGACCCGCTCATCTCAACGACCTCATCAAGCGTGTACGTTTTTCGCACATACCCCTGACCCGTCGGGATCGTCCATGTGGCAAGGAACGGGTCCTCCATCCCCCTGATCGCCTGGATCCGGGCGGTGATGAGGACCGGACGGTTCAGCCCCTTAAGACTTTCGATGTGTTCCGGGGTGAGCAGATCCGCGTTATCAAGTTTCGCTTGTTGCCATTTTCCGCCCTTGGGCACCGGCCTGGAGAGCACCCGCTCCGCATATCCGAACCGGGGCGGGCGCAGCCGTACGATAAGCTCATCGGTCGCCCGGTTCGCATCATCCAGAACGAAGGCGCCGAATTTCATCGCGCTGAACGTGGCCACAGAGAGCCTTTTTTCAGCTGAAAGGTCGCGCTCCATCTCCGGCGTCAGCGCGATCCGTAAACCGGTGGCCAGGCTTCCGGACTTCTCTATCATGTTCAAGAGGCCCTGCTCCCGGGTCGGGCTCAGGCCGGCATACCCCCTGACCCCCTCAAAGCTCAGCCGCATAACCCGGTCAACGACCTTTGCGAGCAGCTCAGCCCGCTGTACCCGCCCGTACCGGTCCGCGCCCCACTCCCCGATCATCTCCTCGAGATCCGGTTTTAGCCAGTCGGAGGCGCGCAGTCGGACGTCAGGCTGGCCGATGGTCATCTTGACCCCGTTTACCAGGTCATAGGGGCGGTTTATGATCCAGCTCATGGCTCCGGGGATCCCGGAGGGGGCCCCTTTTCCCGTTTCCGAGAACCCCGCTTTGACCGACACCCCCGACCAGCCCTCCTCATCGATAAGAAGAACGCCTATCGGGTCCCGGATCATCTCGATCGGGGTCTGTTCATCCTGGTCCAGGTCAGTCAGTCGGATCGTCATATGCGGCCCTTGAGAAAATCGATTTCGCGCCTTTTATATTACGCGTCAAGCGCAGGCGGATAAACCACAAAAGTGAGGTTCTCCACAATCATCGGCACCTGACCGGGCCTCAGGTCCGTACCAGCTCCGCTGCGGCTTTCGAGAGCTGGATGAAATCGGGTGCCGGACCAAAGGCCCGGTGCAGGTGCTCCAGCGCGACCGGGCGGAACCCCTGAGGGGTCCAGCGATGTAACGGCTCCCCGTCCCGCAGGCAGCTTGGGAGGAAGCGGATATGCGCGTCAAGCTCCGCACAGACCGACTCCGCAGCTGCGGCGCCGGACTTGTCGCGGATAACGAGGACCGCCTCCAGGGCCGCCTCCATGTTCTCCCCGTCAAGCATCTCGAAGGCTGCGGTCTCCCGCTCAGATATCGCGTCTAAAAGGTCATCAAACGCCTCCTCTGAGTCCGGCCTGGTCATCTCGCACAACGCGGACCAGGCAAAACGGGACAGATCAGGTTGCGCCAGATCCGGGGCGAAGACCGGGAAGGCGCGCTTGCGCGCCATCGCCCACATCGGGTGTTTGAGATCGTGGCAGAACTGGCAGATAGGTGCCATCTCGGCAGGGGTGCAGCGCTTATGCCCCTTAAGATGGTCGACCTCCATCAGCCCCTCAAGCCTGACCCCGCAGGTGTGGCAGGTCCAGTCGCCGTCCCTCAGGGCCGTCGCGACCTGGTCTGACATGGACGTATTCAGAAGTGCGTGATCGCGCGCGCTGAGCGTCATCTGACGCGGGCTGTCCTGAAGAACCCTTTTGAACATATAACGCCCCCGGTTATCAGGGCCGGGGGCGCAAGGGCCGTCCCCGGCCAGTTCAGATCGACCATCAGTTTCCTAATGCGCGGAAACCGGTATTCGCATCAGTCTGTTCAGCGCCGTCACCGAACACAGTGGTGATACCGGAGCCCAGAGCGGCCGGGATCGCAACGAGACCGGCACCCACAAAGATCAGGATGAAGGCCGTAGAGATCTTCGCTGAGGGGTCATTCGGGTTCTGAGCGTTCTGGCGGAACTTCAAGAACCCGGCGATCGCCATACCGACACCGAGAACGAAGGCGACGATCGATACAAGATCCGCAATAGCTCCCGTCTGGTTGGCCAGGTCAGCCGCAATCTCACCCACGTCCTGAGCAAATGCGGCAGTGGTCGACAGGCCGAGCCCGCCGATGATCAGACCGATACGTCCGGTAATGTTATTGATAAGATATTTCTTCATCAGGAGCTCCCGCTTCTATTTCCTGTGCGTTGGGCGTCGGCCACACCTTGCCGCCGACAGAAAAGGGGGCAAGGCCCATCCTTCACGATCAGAATTAGCTTGTAATTTGTTTTTTCGCAAGACTCTGACCTGAACTTACTGATGGAAAAATGTGGATGAGCTGGAGGATGAGCGGCCTGTCTGGCTCGAAAGTGTTACACTTTCCCGCCGTTACGCCGATGTGTTACAAAATTGTTCATATAAATCAACGGTGTTTCAAGATTACAGCCTCATCCAGAATTATATGTCTCCTGTGCATGTGCCTGTGCGGGTGTGTGCGTGTATATATATATATTTATATCTGTAACAAAACATATAATCTTAGATATATACTTAATACTTTCAATGACTTACAGCTGTTACAAGGGTTCGTAACAGAGTGAAACAACCTTGATACGCTGATACAGCATTGATTTATATGAATAAATTTTTCGAAATGTACGATTTATGATTTTTTGACCTCATTTTCAGGGGGTGTTTGGCGGTGATTTCATATCTTTTTTCGCAAACGCATTCACTTCAGGCGTTGTCAGGTCTTGCGCTGTGGCGATTCTTTCTGTCATAAGGATTATCGCATGATGTGAGGCGGAGGTGACGCATGAGACAAGCAGAACCGCGGACGGGGCATGAAGGCCCCGAAGCGATTGAACCGGCAGGGGAGGCCCCGCCTCGACACGGCGCCTGGACCCAGAGCGACATAGAGGCGCTCATCGAGATGTGGCACATGCGCTATTCGAACGCAGACATTGCTGATGTCCTTGAGCGCGCCGAGAACGCGGTCGCGATTAAAGCGTCCAGGCTGTCCCTGCCCCCGAGGCGGGAACTCGAGCAGAACAGCTTTGCGAAAATCCGTAAATGTATGCGTTGCTCAACAAGCTTTCACTCTTCCGGACCGGGCAACCGGATCTGTGACCCCTGTAAGTCATCAACAGACTGGCAGGCCGGGGGTGATGATTATTACCGTGTTATGTCTGGGGGCTAACCATGTCAAAAACGATGCGAAAAAACTCATCCGATCTATCCTACGCGGATCAGCTTCAGGCGTTCAAAGAGGAGGTCAGGGAGCGGTATCCCATCGACCGCGCGGTTGAGGATCTCGCCGGGGTGCGGTTCGTGCAGCGGGCCGGCGCGACGAGCCGGATGGCCTGCTGCCCCTTTCACCAGGAGAAGACCCCTTCTTTCAGCGTAAACACGCAGGAGGGGTATTACTGCTGTTTCGGTGGTGGGTGTGGCGCGAAAGGGGACCTGTTCAGCTTCATTATGGAGCATGAAAACGTCTCCTTCATGGAGGCGCTTCAGATCGCCGGACGTAACGCGGGCGTCACCTTCCCCACCCCGGACGGGAGAGCTTATCGCCCGTCCAAGAAGGGTTCGGGGGCGACGAGGCGGGTGGTTCAGCCCGTCGACCGGCGGACACATCCCGGTGATTTGCTCCCCCACGGCCTGATCCCGGTTCCGGACCGTGTGCGCACCCCCTCAGCGAACAGCTGGGCAAGCGGGTGGCATGAGGGGAACAGTAAAAAGCCCGCAGCAACGAAAAACTATAAGCCCCGCATGGTTCATGAGTATCGCAACGGCGCGGGCGAGCTCCTCCTGTCGATCCTGCGTGTCGAGATGATGAACGAGAAGAGGGGGAACGGGAAGCCGGGCAAGTTCTTCATCCCGATGAGGCTCTCGAAGCTTCCAGATGAGGCGGATGACAAGAACATGGTGATGCGCAATGATCGGATCGGGTGGATCATCAAAGGGGTGCCTCAGGGTCACCTCCGGCCCGTTTACGGGATGGAGATGGTCCCGCAATGGCGCTCGGAGGGCGGAACAAAAATTCTCGTTGTTGAGGGGGAGAAGACCGCTGACGCGGCCCGCCGGCTCCTGTCAGGAACGCCCCAGCGGGCGGACTGGATCGTGTTCTCCCCGCTCGGGGGCGGAAATTCCGCGTTGTATGCGGACTGGTCCGATCTTGCGGACGCCTGCAAATGCGCGACGGGACCTGTTGAGGTGGTGGTCTGGCCGGATGCGGACACCCCGATCATTATGCGAAAAACGCAGGAGGAGGTGGACCGGCAGAAAGCCTACGCGACGGATATCGTGAACGGGATAGGATACGCCCTCACCCGCGCTGAGGTCCCTCTCGATCAGGTCTCCTTCTCTCGGATCGCCCCCATTGAGGATGTGGCATCCGGCTGGGATCTGGCCGATGCAGAGCAGGAAGGCTGGTCCGGACAGGACCTCATCCAGAGGGCGCAGGTAGGCGCCCTCCCCGTCCAAGCGGATAAGGTCTTTTTACGGGCCGACCGTCCCGCCCGGGAGGAGGCGGACGTCCCGGTCCCTTTTGACCAGGAGGACTTCTGTGTCGACATTGACGTGTATGACGCGTTCATGTCCGAGATAGGGGAGCAGGAGATGAACCATGATAAGGGGAGAGATATGAGCCAGTCCGTTCAAGAGAAGAGTGATAATGAGGATCTCCTGCCGATCGTGGAGGATCGGCCCGATCGGCCGTTGATCGACGAGATGCCGCCGGTACGTGACCTTGCGGAGGAGGACGTCATCGCCGCAGACGATGAGGGTCATGACATGACCTTTAACGAGCAGGTCGTCAGGCTTCGTAATAACCGGTATTTCCGCTGTCTGGGATATATGGAGGGGGTCAGCTACTTCCTCTCCCTTGACTCGGGACAGGTTTTTGATCTCAACCCGATGAAGATGAAGCCTGTCTACCTGTACCACCTCGCCCCGGCGGCGTTCTGGTCAGAGTATTTCCCCGGTGTCGCGGACCGGAACGGCGTGATCAAGACCGACTGGGACGCGGCCGTGGACACCCTTATCCAGGCGACGAACGAGACCGGACAATTCGACCCCTATAAGCAGGTCGGACAGGGGACCTGGTTCGACCATAACGAGAAGATCGTGTTCAACAGCGGCCGCGGCCTCTGGGTTGAGGGTAAGGGCCCCGTCAACATCAAGGACTATGTCGGAGAGAAGAACTATGTCGTAGGTCAGTTCTGCGAGATGCCCGACTTCGACAATCCGTTCCCGGCCGACGCGCCTGAGATCTGGGCCCTGCTTGATATCATCAAGGCCGTGCACTGGGCCCCCGAGAGCCGGAAAGTGTCGATCCTTAACATGTTCGGATGGCTCGCCATCGGCCCGATCTGCGGGGTCCTGCCCTGGCGTCCCCACCTGTATCTGAGCGGCGAGCGCGGTGTCGGAAAGTCCTGGATCATCAACAACATCATCAAGCGGATCTTTCGGAGTTATGGGGCGAACGTGAAGGCGGACAGCACGGAGTCAGGGCTGCGCAACCTGCTGAACGGCCGCGCCTTCCCGCTGATCTTTGATGAGGCGGAGGGGGAGACCCTTGAGGATCGGCAGCGGATGGCGAAGATCATCCGGCTTGCGCGCCACTCGGCGACCCCGGGCGACTCCATCGTCGCACAGGGGATCTCGGGCGGTGGCGGGCAGCGCCAGTACGCGATCGCGTCCACCTTCCTGATGTGCTCGATCACCCCACAGCTGAGCACCGCGGCTGACAGCACCCGGTTCGGACGGGCTCACCTTGTTGGTGGCCTGAGCCACTACGACTTCGCCGAGCAGATCCGGGGCCCCGCAAAGGCGCTTCTGACGGATGAGTTCTCTGGCAGGTTCATGGCCCGCATGATCACGCGCGCCAAGGACATGAAGAAGGTGAGTGAGCGGATGCAGGAGGGGCTTTCCACATATAATATCGAACAGCGACTGGTTGACGTCTACTCGACCTATCTCGCCGGGGCCTGGCTGCTGCTCCGGGATGACGTTCCGGAGAGCGGAGCGGCGGCGATGCAGTGGGCGAAAAAGACCTTTGATATGGTCGACGGGCTGATGTCTCAGATCAGTGAGATCAGCGAGGACAAGGACCACTCCCGTTTGTTCCAGGCCCTTATGTCCCATGACGTCCGCGTCGAGAGCATGTCGATCGGCAATAGGGGGTATACGATCGGGGAGCTGATCGAGACGATTGTGGGGCGCTATGATCATGATGACGCGCTCCCGACGGGTGAGGCCGTTCGGGCTTTGCGAAAAATCGGAATTCGTCTGGGCCGGGGAACGGAGCTGGTTGACGACAAGGGGGGAGCTGACAGTCTCTTTATCCACAGAAAGTCGACACAGATCGAGGATATCCTTAAGAATACGCCTTACGCGAAAAGCTATGTTGATGTTATGACTCAGGCCAAAGGGGTACGTAAGGACGACAAGATGGTCCGTTTCGGTGGGTTGACCAACCGGATCGTCATCGTCCCTCTTGCGAACCTGTCCCTGGGTGAGGATGAGATAAATGACAGGACTGAACCGGCTCGGGACGAGTGAGGCGAAGTTGGACCGTTACGAGACCTATAAGCGCGGCTTCCAGCTTGCGACAATCGGGCTTGGGATTATGGGGGTCGTCACGCTCTTATCCGTATCGATGGCGTACTGGACCTTTACCAGTAAGCCAGAGCCGCGGTATTTCGCAACACGTGAGGACGGGGGGATCATCCCCCTGATCGCCGTCAACCAGCCCTTCCTTCAGGACGGGCAGGTTACGAATTTCGCTGTGGAGGCGGTAACCGTCGCGATGACGATGGATTTTGCGAACTGGCGCCAGGACCTGGCCGCCTCAAGCGAATATTTCCAGCGTCCGGACGGGTACCAGAACTTCCTTGCCGCACTGGAGAGTGCGAAAATCCTAGATTTTATCCAGGAGAGAAACCTGGTCTCAACGGCGATCGCGAACGGGGCCGTTATTACAGGTCGCGGCGTTGACGCCCGAGGCCGTTACAGCTGGACGCTTCAGATCCCGCTTAGGATGACCTACCAGTCCGCGAATGATCGGACCACACAGGAGCTTCTTGCTGAAGTTGTGGTTTCGCGCGTTCCGACCTGGGAGAGCCCGAGCGCGATCGGGATCACCCGGATCACCATGAGAACGGGCCGATAAGAGGGGACCCCAAATGAAAAAAACGTCACTGACCTTTACGGGCCTTGCCGCCCTTATGCTGATGACAACCGCCATACCGGCCTTTGCCCAGCAGGACATCCTGTCCCGCTATGAGGCGGAGACCGGACGAGATCTGGCCCCTGACGGCGCTCCCCCCGCCTCGGGGTCAGGTCCAGGGGTCGGCGCGCAAGCGTCGACCCTTCAGGACCCTTTAGTGACGGGTCGTGAACTGAACCCGCTCCGGATCGAGGGGTTCAATCAGTCGATCGAACAGATTTTTCCGATGACGCCGGAGATGATCGGCCGGTACCGGGAGATTTATGAGGAGCAGCAGCGTGCGATCCTTGATCGCCCTGAGCCGGAAGCGCTCAGCACCACCGGTCTCGTTTCACTTGAGCCGGGAGAGGCGTCGCCGATGATCTACGTCTCCCCCTCCGTCGCTACGGTGATCGGATTTTATGACGCGACGGGTGCGGCCTGGCCGATAAATCAGTTCGTCTCTGGTGACAGCGAGGGGTTTCAGGTGCTCCGTCTAGGTGAGAACTCGAACAACCTGACGATCAGCCCCCAGAAGCGCATTGGCTACACCAACATCGTGGCGCTCCTGAAGGGGGAGGATAAGCCGGTCACCTTGCGTGTCCGGATCTCTGACGAGCAGGTGAACCACCGGCATGACATCCAGGTGATGCGGATCGGCCCCAACGCGGAGCTGAACAACGCGGTCAGCCCCTCCTCCCGGACGGTTGAGGAGGCGGGTAACTCCCTGCTTCTCGCAACCCTTTCGGGGGTCAACGTCCCCTCAGACGCCAGACCGGTCCGGGTTGAGGGCGTTGATGCCCGCGCCTGGTCTTATGAGGACAGCGTTTTTGTGAGATCACGTCACGCGCTCCTGTCCCCCGCATGGACCGAATCCATGGCTGGTCCGGACGGGATCCGTGTTTACCGAATAAACGCCGCCTCGGTCGCCCTGTTCAGTGTGGACGGGCGGATCGTGCGTGCAGAACTTAAACTTCCTTAAGGGGGATCCGATGAGCGATACCAACATTCCGGACGACCAGGTCGACATCCCTGAAGGGGAGCCGCAGGACTTCGCTGAACAGCGTGTGAAAAAGGGAATGTCCCCCGGCCTAAAGCTCGGCCTGCTCGTGGGGGGCGTGTTCACCATACTCGGGGCCTCCTTCTTCCTCTCAACCGCATCGGTCGAGGACCCGTCAGCCATGCGTGGCGCGCCTGATCTTGATGCGACCCCTGGGGGGTCTTTGCAGTCGCAGAACCCCCTTTTCAGGGAGCTTCTTGAGCAGGCGAATGACGAGAGGGCGCAGGATGCCCTGGCGCGCGGTGAGACCTTCATCCCCGTCCCGGAGGGGCAGCTGGAGCCGGTGATCCGGTCCGATGTTGCTGATGCCGGGGACAGTGAGGCCCGAGGTGATAAGCCCGATGAGGAGCGGGTGGCACGTGTGTCTCCGCCCCCCGCCCCGCCGGCGCCGGAGCCAAGAGTGATCGAACAGCGGATCATCCCGGCCCCCGCAGGCTCAGTATCCCGGCCCAGCGTGGAGACCACCTCCCCTCAGGAGCAGGCGAACCCTTACGTTCAGGGGATGATCCAGCAGATGGGTGCCGTTAGCCTGAGCGGGGCTCGTAATACGACCATGTTCGCTGTGACCGATGCGCCGCCTTACCCGGATGAGCAGGTCTCCGTCGTAGGGGCGGAGGGGTCCGTTACCCAGGCTGATGACGCGGGGCAGACGCCTCTCATCGCCGCGGGCGCGGTCCTTTACGGGGAGACCCTGACCAGCTCAAGCTCGGACCTTCCCGGTCCGGTTCTGGTCGAGATCACGACGGGTCCGTTCAAGGGCGGACGGCTTGTCGGCAGCTTCACAACGGTGGGTTCTGTGGACCGGATGGTTGTTGAGTTCAGCAAGATGAGCTTGCCTGACGGGTCCAGCCTGGACGTCACGGCCTTCGCCGTGGACGGCATGAGCGCCGAGACCGCGGTCGCCAGCGACGTGAATCGCCGCTACGTGCAACGTTACGCGCCGATCCTCGCGGCCGCCTTTATCACCGGATATGCGGGGTCCGCCGCACAGCCCGACCAGCAGGTCGTAGCGCTCGGCGACGGGAACTCCGTCGTAACCGGGACCACGTCCGAGGAGCAGAACCTTTATGCAGGGCTTGCGGCTGCGAGCCAGGCGATCGGGTCTGATCTGATCCAGAACGCGCCGAAGGGGCCTGAGGTGATCCTCCGCTCCGGCTGGCCTGTCGGGATCATGTTCGTCGAACAGGTCCTTCCGCAATAACGCGTTACTATACTCAGGGGGAAACATGAGCACTGATAAGGACAAAAATGAGATGGGCGGCGCGGACAGCCCCGTCCTCCTTGGCCCGAAAAACGATCCGCGCCTTGCGGATCAGGTGGGGACGCTAACGGGGGCGGCGCTGGAAGACGTGCTCGCCCGCCTGGAGGCCTTCACGGATGACGTGTTCGGGTCCGGATCCGATGAGGACCCCTTCCCTGACGGGATCAAGGAGGTCACGGCGGCCCAGCCTTCGCAAGCTCCCGGTCCTGACCCGGTGGATGCGCAGGAGACCCCTGACGGTGATGAGGACGGGCTTGACCTTATCCTTGACCGGCTCTCTGATGATCATGACGAGGGCGGTCCCGAAGCGGCGGTCCCTGGAGAAGACACGGGCCCGATCCGGTCCCTGAGGGATATCGCACAGCAGCAGCAGGCGGACAGCCCCGCTGCGTCCGTCCCCCGCTCCCCGATCGCGGACGTGCTCGTTGGTACTGCGTCGCCGGATACGGGGAAGGCGCAGGACGATTATGTCGACACCGGACTGTCAGAGGGGGGCGCCGCGCCAGCGGGGGGCCCTGCGGAGACGGAACCGTATGACCCGCTTGAGGACGCTGACCTCTATTCCGATTACCTGGATGAGGATGAAGAGCCGCCGGCGGAGATGGATTTTGATCCGGACTTCCCGGATGAGGATGACATATCGTCCGGAACGTTCCCGGATGCGGATGAGGATGAGGACGAAGAGGATGAGGCGGGGGCGGATGATACCTCCTACGCCCTCCCCGAGCCGAGCCCTTATGGGGATCAGGACATGATGGGAATGTCCTATGAGGATGATGAGGAGATGTCCAAACCGGACGAGCGCCTCGAGGATTACGAGGCCGACGGTTTTTCCGAACCAGATGAGGATGACGGGGCGGATACGGAAAAGATGGAGGACTGGCTGATGCCGGATGAGACTGAAAACGTAGCGCCGCTTGACCCGGGCCCCGAACCTGACCGTCAGTCCGTCAAGGGTCAGATCCCCGCAGACGGCGGTGAGGGCGTTTCAGCTCTTGACGGCCTCCTCTCTGGTCTGAGCGCGCCCGCTGATGAGGAGGCGGATGCGAAAAGCGATACGGATCCGGTCTCCAACAAGAGGGGCGCCATCCCCTCGTTCCTGAGGAACGACGGGACCGCCAGGCCGCCGCTCTCCTCATACGGGGAGAAGGCAGCCGATCCGGAGCTCACGTCCGATGAGGACCCCGCATCGGAACCCGAGGAGCCCGCTGAGCCCCCCCTCCCGGCTGATGACGAGCCGCAGCCTGATGAGGCCCAGACAGAGGCGCCCCGATCCGGTCGGAAGCGGATGCTGGCCGGCGTGGCCGCTCTGGCCCTGCTTGCTGCGGCCGGCATGGGGGCCTACCTTTACGCGCCGGGCCTGATCCCGGGGGCGGACGGCCCGAACCGGGTCGCAGAGGCGAACGTGCCTGTCCGGGATCTGACGCCCGCTGAGGCGCCCGTCTTTACGGCGCAGGACCCTGATGAGGGGGCGCAGGACGTTGACGTTCCGCTTACGGCTCCGACCCCGCTCATCGAGGCCCCGCTTGAGGCGGCCGGTCAGGACGACCTCTCAGACCTGTTCGCGGAACTGAGCCGGGAGCAGGTTGAACCAGAGCCGGTTCGGGGCCCCTCACAGGAGGAGTTCGACGCCCTCCTCTCCCGTCTCGACCAGCTCGAGACCAGCTCAGACGTGGAGGGGGAGAGGGAGGCTCAGCTTACGGACGAGCTCACCGCCCTTACGGATCAGATCACGGGCCTGCTGCAGCGGGACAGCGATCAGGCGGAGCGTCTGGAGCGGATGGAGCGGCTGATCCGCGGCCAGAGCGCGATCCTGGCCCAGTTCGGCCAGATGGAGGAGTCGCTTGAGCAGACCCAGGTGGTCCTGCTTGACGTTTCAGCCCGGATCGGGGCGGTTGAGGGGCAGAACCCCGCCGACCGGGACGCGGTCAACCGCGCCCTCTCTGACGTTGAGAACCGGATCCAGGCGCTGACCGCGAACATGTCCATCCTCGCCCGGATGTCGATTGAGGGGGTTGACGCGCTTCGCGCGCCGAACGCCTCTTCCGGCACGGTGGGGGTCCAGACCTCACCCGCCTCTCAGGACCCTTCAGGGGGGGCTGACACGGTGTTCCGCTCGGAGACGGGCGGTTTCCGGATCAGCTCAGACCCGGCCGGTCGGATCCCCGCGGGGGTCTCAAAGGACGACTTCATCGAGGGGTACGGGTACGTTCTTGACGTGCTCCCCGCGAGCGACGGGCAGCGGCTGGTGATCATGGAGAACGGGTCCGTCCTGATCCCGTCTTCGGACTGATCCCGTTTGCGAAAAACCAAGCATCGCCCGCTCCGTTAGGGGCGGACGATGCTCTTAAATCGGAGCTGTGACATGACGGACCTTCTGCAGATCATCGAGAACGTGGTCGGATTTCTTGACGAATTTTATCTGCTCTTCGGGGTGATCTGTTTCGTTCTCGGGGTGACCTTCGCGATCCGCGGCCTCATGGGGGCTGCGAAACGTCAGGAGATGGGGGCCGGCCAGGGGAGCTGGGGCGGCCCGATGATGATGTTCATGACCGGGGTCCTCTTCGTGGCGATGCCGGGCCTGATCAACTCCTTAAGCCAGACATTCTTCTCCCTGTCCTCCCCCTCCTCGCCTGAGAACATCTTCTCATACGCCCCCGCCACGATCGGGATCATGGACGGGGCGGAGGCCCGGACCATCATTGTGGGGATCACCGCGATCGTCCAGTTCGTCGGCGTGATCGCGATCGCGCGCGGCCTGTACCTGATGAACATGTCCGCGCAGAGCGCGCAGGGGCCCAAAACGTTCGGGCCCGGCCTCACCTTTGTGATCGCGGGGGCGATGGCTACGAACTTCCCCACCTTCGTGGGCCTCATGGAGAGCCTGATCGTGGCGGCTCCGGCCGTGACCGGTCCCGCTATGGGGATCCAGTGACCCCCTACGGGAGCGGCTGAACCGCCCCCGTAGGGGTTAACGGACGGGCCTCAGATCCTCAGGCCGGACGTGCGTCCCGGTCCTCCTCCCGCGAAACCGAACCAAGATCATTTCTCGCATCCTGTTCGGGGAACAGGATCCGCTGGTGACCCCGGAGCCTCAACATCGACCGGGTGAAGGCGACGTAGAGGAGGTTGAACTCCTCGTTCGCGGCCGTCACGTGCTTTTCGGACTTCTCTACCGCGCTCATGTGACGTTTTTTCAGCCGGTCCACGTCAGACCAGTCATCCCCCATCATCACGGCCGGGAACTCGAGCCCTTTTGAGCGGTGCCCGGTACAGATCAGGAGCCGGGCGGATTTCGCGCTGCGCTCATGCCGCCGTTCCAGCTCCTCGACGTCCTTGACGCGACGGGTCTTGACCAGCTTTACGAGCTTGTTCATGGCCGGGTCCCCCCCCTCATCCGCTGCGAGCTCGAGCTGCTCCCAGTCGTCGAACTGGCGCAGCTCCGGGCTTGTCACGTCCTCTTTCCTCCCCTCAAAGAGGGCCTGGGCTGACCTAGCGTCGGACAGGAGCTCCTCCATCTTGTCGACATGAACAGGGTGCCCCGTGTTCAGGCATTTCATCGCCTCATCGAGCATCCCGATGTTCGTCCGGCAGATGATCGCCCCCTTGGGTCCGGTGTGCGCGGACGGGTCCCCGGGTCCCAGGCCGACGAGCCGCTGAACGGGCCCCCCGTCCGGACGGGTCTTCAGGGTGTGACGTGCGATCTCAGCGATGTCCTCTCCGAACCGGAACGACTGGGTGAGGTGCAGCTGCTCCCCCTCCATAAGCTCAAGCGCGTTCTCCGCCCCGCGCCAGGAGTAGATCTGCTGGTACGGGTCTCCGACCGCGATGAGGGGCAGGCCCGTTTTAAGCACGATGGACCTCTGGACCGGGTTGATGTCCTGCGCCTCGTCTATCATCAGATATTTCAGGCGCGCGAACGCGTCCTGCCGGATCCCGTCATCCAGGTCCAGCATCTTGAGATACATATCGTGGCTATATGACCTCTGGTCTATGCAGTGCAGCCAGTAGTCCGTCGCGATCTCAACGAGGGGATCGATCAGGAACCGGATCGCCTCCTGAGCACGGTTTTTCGCGTCCCCCTCAACGAGGAAGTCCGGGTCTCCGACGGAGTCGACGATCGCCTCAAGCGCGTGCTGAGGCAGGATATCCTCATCAGCCGAGTTCGCGAAGGCCACCATGGTCCGGCAGACCGCCGCCGCGACCCGATAAGACCCCCATCCCCGGATACGGGGCGGGCGGTGCTGCTCGAGGAGCCCGGTGTCCATCAGGCTGCGCGCGTTGATACGGGCCGGCTGACCCATGGTGTCGCGCATCACCCCGTAAGCGAGCCCGTGCATCGTTACGGCTCCGCAGCGGGTGGTCCCTAGCTTCTGCTTCGCCTCGTCAGCGATCGCCTTATTGAAGGCGAGATACATCCCCCGATCTGACCGCCGCTTTGCGCAAAGTTTAAGGGTTGTCGTTTTACCGGACCCAGCGAAGGCGATCACCTTAAGCACCTCTCCGGGCCGCAGAGCGGCGGCCCGGTCCGATACCCGGTCCTGTTCTTCAGTTGGTTTCATGAGGTCCCCCTTCAGGTGTGTTCCGTCGACCATAATATCCCCTTGCGAAAAAGGTAATACTTTTCCGTTTCGTGGGCCGTCGGGTCCCCTGAAAATTTCGGATATGAGCGAAATATCTTACCTTTTTCACGACTATCCCCCATGATGTGAAAAAGGATAACGAGCATGAGACGGGTTCTGATCATCATCGAGGCGCCAGGCAAGGTCCGCGCGTGGGAACGCGCGGCCCGCAAGATGGGTATTGCCGCATCCGTCGTGACGACCCGGGGTCACATGTCCCGGTTCCCAGACCGCCTGACCCCTTTCGGGGTCCGGTTTGAGGGGGGACGTGCGGTCGACGAGGGGCGGGTTCCTAACCCGTTCATTCTGAACCGGATCGAGACGGCGCTTACGGACCTGCCCTATAACGCGCGGATCCTGATCGCGACGGATGATGATCCGGAGGGGGACGTGATCGCACTTGACGCTTTTCGTGCCCTGATCAGCACGGACCGGTCCCTAATTGACCGGATACACCGGGTAAGGGCCCGGTCGGTCACCGTCGCGGGGATCACGGAGGCTATGATGCGGGCGGAGCGGGACCCGGGCATATCTGACATATTCCTGCGCGCCGTACCGGGCCGGTCCCGGGCGATCTCTGACCGCTGGATCGGCTCCGCCTTCTCGGAGCTCGCCGGGACCGGATGTGGTCGTGTGCGCGCGGCCCTTCTCGGGGCCGCCCTGCTCTGGCGTGCTGAGCCCTCCCTTTTGCGGGGGGTCCCGGAGACGGGTGAGATCACCTTCACGGCCCGTTCCGATCCGACCGGGATGCCCTTTTTCGCGCGCCTCCCGCTGAACGGTTCCGTTCCCGCCCCGCTCCGTGCGGTGGCGCAGCGGTATAAGGGCCGGCTCATACCGGGTCATGTGCGTCCGATGGCGTCGCTCAGCGCGGCGGTCGCGCCGCGGATCGGTGATGTGACCCCGTTTAACACGGGCGACGCCCTCTCTTATGCGGGCCGATTTTATGGGGTCAGCCCGAAGGAGGCGATGAGGGGTCTTCAGAGCGCCTACATGGCGGGCCGTATCTCGTACCCCAGAACCTCCGGGCGGCACCTCTCAGAGGCGAGCTGCGCGCTGGTCGTTCAGTCGGCGCGGGCCTGCGGGGTGGTCGGGGTGTCCGATGATCTCGCCAGACGCCATCTTCCGGTTCCGTCTGAGGAAGGGGCGCATGAGGCGATCCATCCGACCCCTGAGCTTTTACAGGCGGATCTGCACCGTCTCCGCTCCACGGTGCGGCGGGCGCCGACCCCGCAGGGGGTGCGGACGGATGAGGAGGTGGAGGACCTGATGGTGGGCTTAATCGCGCGACGGGCCTTTGACGCGGCGCGTCAGATCGACCTCGCTCCGGGGGTCTGGCATAACCGGGACGGGTCCGATCTGACAGACGAGGAGGTTGAGGCGCTTGAGGGCCTTGACTGGCTGCGCCCGGCCGGGACCGCGGCCCCCTGGTCAAATCATATGAGCACCGGGTTCCGGCCCTGGCCCCTCTCCGCGATCCTCATCGACGGGATGATGATGGAGGGGGTCGGTCGACCCTCCACCTACGCGCTACACGCTGAGACCATCTGCTCTTCCGATCAGCTCCGGATCCCGTCCCCCGGCGAGCTCCCCGAGCTGACCCCCAAGGGGTCTCGCGTGGTACGCCGGGTCCCTAAGGAGGCGCTGCTTCCGACCACCTGCCGTGCGATCGAGGGGGCCCTCTCATCCGAGGGGCGGGGGGAGGCGGAGATCATGGACCTTACGCGCCTTATCAGGATGCGGATTGACGGCTGGGTCGGGGCTGCACCAGAGAGCTTCCGTGCGCCACTGGTTGAACATCTCTTACGGATAACCCAATCGGGGCCTGATCAGTTTGAGACGAAGGAGGCCGAGAAGGCGGACCCGTTCGGGACAACGGCCCTGCTTGCGACGCAGGAGCCGATCGATCTCCCCCTCCCCGGGGCCCCCCCGGAGGAGGACCCGATCGGGGATCCGGAGACCCTGGTGTCCGATCTCATCTGCTAGGGGTTCGTATCAGCCGAGCCAGCTTCTCAGATCACCCGAATCGATATGGATGAAGCTTCCGGGGTAATGACCAACCCCGCCCACCTCCAGCCACTGCGCGTATTTCACCACATCTGCGATCGGCACCCCGGGGAGAGAGAAGTCGTTCGCCCGTGCGCTGATATGAAGGCTGTCCTTGGCGGCCCCCCGCCCCTGACGCCGTAACAGGTCGTTCGTCTGCTGGCTGCGATATCCAGATAAGAACCTGATCTCCCCGTCATGACCGTCCCGCATCGCCGCCTGCCGTATCGCGGCCAGGGCCCAGAGGAGTCTCACGTCGATCTGTCGGGCCTCGGCCTGACGCCAGTCGCGCATGAACCAGTTGATCCGCCTGATCTCAAAAGGGTCATACCCGGTGGGTCCGAAAAACCGTGAGCTCATCCGCTCATTCGTGTTGGCGTTAAACATCCGAAGCTCAGGCCGGATCGCGGGAACGAGCTGGTCGAGTCGTGAGCTCGGTCGGGCCGGGTCAGGTCCGTCCAGAGCGAAGGCGGGCAGCCCGATAGAGGACGTGAGCAGCGCGGCGGATCCGGTGATAAGAAGCTGACGTCTGTTCATGGCCCAAACCTCCTCTCAGGTGCAGAACTGTTTCGGAACATAGCCGACATGAGCCACGTTTTGAATTGCGAATTTTCTTATGTAGAATGTTTTTCGTGGATTTTATTGACCTGCTCATGAAACATGGGCTTGGCGTTTTCACCGGGGCGGACGAGATTGGGGGAGAACAGAACAAAAAAAGGGGCGCACCATGTTTGAGCCGTCAAAGAGCGAGTTCGCATATAGTCATCAGTTCCACCCCCCCATCCCGGACGGGATTGAGGAGGGGTCGGCGATCAAGGTCCGGTATGACGGGGCGCAGATCTCAGGCGAGAGCGTCATATTCGCCGTGATCAGCTCATCAGATCTCGGCCGGCTTCCGGCTGATATCACCCGGGGCCTTGAGTTTAGCGTTCAGGACACGTCGGGACAGCTTCGGGGGAACCCGGACGCGTTCTTTATCGGGTCCGAGCGGGATCTCAGCCTGTATGTGAACACGGATGCCTATCCGGATTTCATCGATGAGGTCAGGGAGGCGGCATCCACGTCAGGCCTCACCTTCCTTAACGCGGTTGGGGACCTTCAGTACATGAAGGGCCCTGACGGGGACATTACGGCCCCGACCGTTCCGGCCTTTATCGAGAACGGGATGGGGTACGTCCCCTCGCTCCTGGCGATGTCATATCTTGAACGGATCAGGCCGAACCATGACGCAGATACAAGCCCTGAGCTCGGCTGAGCTTGCGCATTTCTCCCTCCGAGACGGGCCGTTCAGGGTCGGAGCGGGGGCTTACCGGGTTGTGGACGGGGACACGATCAAGGTGATGAGCGGACGGACCGGACCGCTCGGGGATGATCTGGTCGCGATCCGTCTCCGGTTCCGCTCAATCGCGGCCCCGGAGACCCGCAAGACGGGCTGGTCGGACAGGCCCCTGATCGCCCTTAAGGCGGACCCGAACCGGTTCTGTCCCGGGAAACGGGCGCGGGACCTTCTGTGTAAGTATACCAGGGGGCGAGACCTGATCATCTCTCACCAGAACGGGTTTGACCCCTACGGCCGCCTCCTGGCGGACATCTGCGTGCTGCCGGATCGGGATTCCGATCTTGAGGGGGCGGTCAGCCTTGAGCGGGTGATGCTGGCGAAGGGGGTGGTGGACAGGTTCAGCTCTGAGCGGGTCCCCGACCTTCACCCTTATGGGGATAACCTCCTCCCCTCCCCCTGATCCGTTTGCGTCCGGAGCCCGGGAGATGTATCCTTGCGAAAAATGCGAGGTGCCTGATGCGTGTATGCATGACTTTCTTTACCGCACTCCTGATCGGGAGCGGCGGACCCTTATTCGCGCAGGGGTCCGCCCCTGATCTGGTTTCCGCCATAGAGCTTGAGATGTCGCGATCTGCGGTCTCTGATGTGAGGCGTGCAGATCTGAACCTTGATGGGCTGGAGGAGGCCCTCCTGCTCCACTCGGAGGGGTGTGACGGGCCCGCCTGCCCCTGGACGCTCATCAGCGCCTACCCTGACGGGTCCGGATGGGGACCGGTCGCTGCCGGATACGGGGCGAGAACGGAGCTTGTGGAAACTGATCCATCAGGGCAGGTGATCAGCTCTGACGGGGTGATCATGGCCTGGGACGGGGCCTCGCTTAAACCCTATTTTGATCTTCTGGCCCTATCGGCGGACCGTCGCGCAAGCGCCTCCGAGGCGCGCCTTATCGGCGGCCTGATGTCTGAAAAGTTCAGACCTTTAAGCACGCGGGTATATGAGTTTGACCCTTACGAGAGCGGGGAGGTCTGGAAGCTTTTCCTGCGTGACGTAAGCGGGATGACGGCGGAGGGGCTGACGCGCTTCCACCTTCTGGGCCCGGACGACCGGGTGCATCACAGCGGAGACTCCGATGGACGTCCGTGGATATATGCGGATCGCGACGCGGCCGGTGAGATCATGAGGGTCGTAAGCTTGACCCGATCCGGCCTTCTGGTGGAGAGCGTGCGATGAGCGGTCCGGATCACGACGAGTCCGGGCCCCGTCCCGGCCGTATAGCCCGGGTTGGCGGATATTTCGGTCGCCGGGTCGGTAACCCGTTCATTTCCGCGGTCGGGAGGGACACGCTCTATAAGGGGGCTGATAGTGCCCGCGACGTTCTGAAACCCGAGCGGGTGAGCCGGGCGGAGGCGATGGCGGCTTATGAGGGCCGCTACCAGGACGGGGGGCGGGCCCGGTTCTCACAGCTGGTGGTCCAGCGCGGGCTGGGTGAGGATGACCTTCGCCAGCTTGAGCGGATGCGGCTGCTTCAGTTTCGCGCGATGCTCGTCGTGAGCCTCCTCGCCCTGCTTATCGGCTCAGCTGTCCCCTTCTGGACGGATGACTGGCTCATCCTCATCTCGGGCCTGATCTTCGGGCTCTTCTCTCTCATATTCCTGATGATCGGGCTGAGGCATGATTTCGCGGCCTGGCAGATCCGGAACCGCCGCTTCGGGTCAATCCGGAACTACCTTGAGGAGCGGTGGGGTCGAGGCCCTTAACATTTAGCTTTTTCATCCTCCCGATATAGGGTCCCCGACAGGGACAGGGAGATAAGAATGGGCGCTTTAGGGCTGACCGAGACGGCGATTAAGCGCATCAGGGCGCATGAGCAGGTGATCGAGATCGGCCTGCGGATCGATGATGAGGAGCTGGCTCACGCGGTGCTTGACCTGTCGCGGACCGCACGCCGCGAGATGGTCGCGATCGGGCTGATCCCGTCCTTCACCGAGCAGCGGGCCTCCAGCTACGAGATGATCCTCACGCAACATCTGATGCCGGAGATCGCCTCACGTCTGAACGGAACCCAGACCCGGCTCATCCTGTCGCGTGAGGAGGTCGGTGACGGCTCCGCGTCCGGGACGTCTGGGGCGGAGCTCAGGCGCATGATCGGGGTGTGCTGGTCCAGCTGCGATTTCGCGCGGATCGGCTCCGCCGTACGGGTCCGGTTCGACCCGGACGGGAAAAACGCGGGTCGGGTTTTCGCGACGGAGGTGATCGGTCAGGACCCCTGTAACGGGAACCTGATGGAGATGGCGCTCAGCCGGGTAGCCGCCCCGACGGAGACGGATCCGAGCGCAGAGACGGACTGGATCGGCGCGAGGATTATGGCAGCCGGACGCCTCCGGGGCCTTGAGCGACCGGGTCCGGTCTGGTCGCCCGGCATGAATTTCGGTCCGGGCGGGCGGGAGGAGCCCGCGACGGATCCGGACCTGATCGGACCGGAGCCGGTTTGATGTTGCGAAAATTGTAGTTTTCGTCTTAATAGGGGGGCCTTAATCATCATTTGGAGCTCAACATGGGTCCTGACATCCTGACCGTTACCACCCCGATGGGGGCCGAGCCTGATCGGGGCGATATCCCGTTTGAGACGATCTTCGCTGACCTTGACGGGGACGGGACGGAGGAGCGGGTTGAGATCGAGACCGCGCCACGCCTCTCCTCCGGCCCGTTCCGGGAGTGGCGGGTGTTTCGGGACGGGTCCTCCGTCCCGGTCGGGGTATGTGCCGGAACCGACGTAACGGTTGTGGCGGCCGAGTCAGGGGCCGCCCTTATCAGGTCTGACGGCGCCTTCTGGACCCTCAACCCTCAGTTCGGCCTGATCCCTTACGGTGATCTGCTCGCGCCGCGTACGGCGTATATGCACCAGGGGACGAGGGAGGATCAGCGCGCTCTTCAGGAGAACGGCGCGCCGGGCATCTTCAGGGAGAACGTTCAGGTGATCACGATCGGCCTTGACGGGTCACGAAGGGCCCACCGGGTCCTCGCCGGTTCCGGCTTCGCCTTCATGGACGAGGCCTCCGAGACCTCCCCGTTCCTCATCACAAGCGCAGACCACACGCCGCTCTTCGGGGGGTGGAGCGGGGCTCATCCGTGGCTTTTCCGGAACGGGGGCGGGTTCACGGTGGTGTCCAGAAGCCGGTTCGGATTTCAGATCAGCATTCTTCCGGAGGGAACACTATGAAGAAGACGCGAAGGGACATCCTGCTTATCGGCCTCGGTGGGGCCGTTTCCGTCCCGCTCCTGCTAAGGCCGCAGATGGCCGCCGCGTGCGAGTTCGTCTCCTTTTCGAGCTATTCGGGGCCTGGCGGTTCTACCGGCGGGGGGCAAGGTGACGCGTCCCTTTACGGGCACACGTCGAGCCCGGAGGGGATCGACGGTCTTGACCCGACCTTCAGGTCTAACGTCGCCGCGCTGATCTCTGCGGCGAACCGGGAGTTCGGCGGGAACATGGTCATCTATTCCGGGTACCGATCGATCGAGCATCAGCGACGCCTCTACGAGGCCGCTCTTATTCGTCACGGCTCACCGCAGAAGGCTCGTAAATGGGTGGCCCCGCCCGGCGGGTCCATGCATAATTTCGGACTGGCGGTGGATCTCCGACATAACGGGGTCCGGATTATGTACGGGCAGCCGATCTCCAACTGGATGACATCCAACCTTGCCCGTTTTAACCTTAACCGGCGCCTCAGCA
>Ga0208544_10000690_pt1 | contig 25156 bp, 13 predicted proteins | sample DEB08_DNA_9_FD_184526 | JGI IMG/M metagenome (GOLD analysis project Ga0208544, IMG submission 184526) | Aqueous microbial communities from the Delaware River and Bay under freshwater to marine salinity gradient to study organic matter... | ecosystem: Environmental > Aquatic > Marine > Coastal ... | reverse complement strand
CATCGCCTGTCAATTTATCTCAATGGATGAAAAAGCATGGGTTGAGGAAAGGACAGCGATAGTTCTGGTATTGATAATCGGACATTTATCTCCTCAAAAAAGCGGACATTTATCTTACAAAGTGACAGGCACCAAGGCAAATGGGGGCTGCTGCGCCAATTACGGTAGGCGCTATAATATCATTACTTTGATTAATAATTTCAATTGTTTTGGTTACTGGAATATTCTTAATATCTGTGATACTGACTGTATAAGTCCCGGCGGAAAGGCCCTCCACTCGATTCTCTTTTTCTGTAGGATCATGACTCCATGCATAAGTAGGGGCAAAAGCACCCACGGGAGTTACTTCAATGGCCCCCGTGTTATCGGATGCGCAGAAGACATCTTGTTTTAGGACAGTCATCGAAAATAAGGCCACTTCAATCGGGTAAGGATCTGAAAATTTCCCATAGCCTAAGCTACCTACATTATCCTCATTCTCTCCTAAGTCTAAAGTAATGCTTTGTTCGACCGCATACACTTTATCTTCTGTCGCATTATAATAATATAATTGAAAAATTTCTCCAGTTGTAATACCCCCTACGGAAATAACTACTACATACTTATCAATAGCTGAAATATATTCGATATGTCCGAGACCTCTTAATTCTCCGTCTTTAAAAACTGCCAAGCGATCATTTGGGTTTTCACTTAATACTCCATTAAAAGATAAAGTGGCAATTAAAGGTAATTGATATTCCCAACTACCTGCTTCCAAAACCCAAGTATCAACCTCCATTGGATCTACCAAATTTCCATTTCGACCATCAGCTAATAAAGGCAATTCATTGGCATCATCAAATCCATTAATCGGAGTATTATAAGACATTTTAACCCCTGCTGCATTGGCTACTTTTATCTTTATAAAATCATACGGCTTTAAATACTTATTAAGGGGAGACCAAGCATTATTCGTATATTCCATAAAAACATCTTCCCCATTAGGAGTGATTCTATTGATGGTTTTCAGAATACTAGTATTCGATAAAAAGGGAAGGAAATTAAGGCTATTTTCTGCTTTACTGGAGTCTTGTAACGGGAAACCAATCCAATTCCAGCCTGCTACCAAGTCCGTTTCAATTGTACTTAAATTAGCATCTGCACCAGTAACATAAAGGGTATCTGGTCCATTTTTCATATATATTTGGTATCCTTTTGCTGGATCCAGTTCAGACAGGTTGGTTTCACCACCAGAAGTTACCCATCCTATGCCTTGGGTATATTCAGCAATCATACCTTTACCTCCTGTTCTACTTTTTATCTTATCTCCTGTAGTTAATTTCGTAAGGGAGGCTAGTAAATTAGTTAAACTATTATCTGCATTTTGAAAATTTATTGAAAAACCCGTCCAGCCTTGTTTGAGTGGAATCGTCCTAATTTCACTTTGCACTCGGTCTACCAATAGCATTTGTGGGTTTTCGGTAGTACCCACAATTTTATTATTAATATAAGTCACTGGTGAATTTTCTGCATTTCCTAGATATTCTATGCCTGAGGCAGCATCCCATATTCTAAACTCTAAGGCTTTATTTTTGTCAGCTGTAGTGCCATAAACGGATAAATAAGCCGCATAAAAATTTCTTGAACCAGTAAACTCTATTCTTCCTACTCCTCTGAGTTTTCCCTCTATCCATACACTAATAATATCCATGGTATCCACATTTCGGAAGGTTTCCGAATCTTCAGTAAATCGCCAATTAGTTATGAGGTTCATCGTTTGATTATAATCGGAAGTATTGACCGTCCAAGCTGGTGGGCGGTTAAAAATTTTGGCTTTAATGACAATCTTTGGTTTATTCCCATTCCCATTATCAAGGCCATTTACTTCTATTTCTTCCATGATTTCGCCTTGTGCCATACTCCCATCGATATTAAATGTGATGGTTTTTCCTGTGGGATTAGGATTAAAAGTTAAACTAGGCGCATTTGGTGCATCAATGCTCAACCAAGAATTAAGGGCACTGCCTTTAGCCATTAAGGTTACATTCGGTAAGGACTCTTCCGCAGCTACTGTTTTAATTAAATCAACTGGGATAGATAGGGTCTCATCCGCATATAACTCCACATTAATCGTATCTGTTGCCCAAAATAATTTTTGGGTCACTACATCGAATTGCCAACGAATCGTATCCGTCAATTGATTACCACTTTCCGCAGCGGTTGCTTGGGCAATAATTACTTCTAATTGATGCCCATCATAATCTTGTAAAAAAGAGAAATCATCGGTAAAGTTATCTTCGGTTCCTAAATCAAATTTTAATAGGTTTCCTGAACAAACTGGCGTAAATAGTACTTCTTGATTATCCTCCTTATCTATTATTTTAATATCAAAATTGGCTAAAAGAGGAAGAAGAGAACAGTCCAAATCTTGGTTAAATTCTGCTTGTAAACGATCTCCATTTAACCATAGTCCATCCGCAGGTTCAGGCGTACTCAATAACCGAAGAGCAGCCCTATTAATGCTTCCGCTGATTACATTGGAAAAATTTTCACTACCGTCGCATTGGGCAGCCACTCGGATTTCATAAATTCCATCAGGATATTTTGGATTTTCATTATCGAAGACTGGGATTATCCAAGTAAATGGAAAGCTGGGTGTACCTATAAATACCTCATTAAGTGCAGCAAGAAAATCTTTACTTGGGCTGCGCTGCGCATTAAAAGGCGGAACAAATTTCTCATCAACGGCAACTATATTCTCCTCATATTGACCTAAATCCAATAAAATCTCATTTAGGGTCACATCATGCCAGTCAGCTCCCGTTTCGGCTCTACGGTATTGTAAGGCCAATTGTTTGAATACCGGGTTGTCTGGCTGATAATCCCTAACTTTTATGACTAAAGGATCGTTTATGCCATTCACCACCCAGTTATTATTAGGCGATACAATGGTAATGGGAGAACAGGGTGTTTCAAACTGAACCGACATATCTATAAAATCCTTATTCTGATTCACGCCTCCGCAGGTAGCAACTACCCCAACACTTAAATTATCATAGCGATAAGCCAGATTTTTTTCAATGGTCAACGTAAATAATTGAGGAATACCTGGCGGTAAAAACCCTAAATCTACTTTGCCAAGAATATTACCCGCCATTTTCAGAACAGCCCCTCCTGAATTAGAAGTATTTTTCAAGAAAACCGATACCGCTCGATCCTCATTAAAAGGAGAGTTATTCGTTATTTGAACGGTTAGTACCGCTGGTTTCTCTGGATCCTGATTATACAGTGAAATGGATTTTTTTGCAGCACCTGTTTCAGGGTCAATTATTTGAATCTTTGGATCATCTCTAATAATATCTCCTGTTTCGGGTGGACAGGAAGAACGGCCTCCAAAACGATAAAAATAAGGACTATGGGTGGGGGACACGCCACTCACTACTGTTACACTATGTTGATCGCCAAGATCATCATCGGATAGGGTATAACTCATTGTAACGGACTCTCCAGCATCATGCATAGAGGTGTTGGTATAGGTAATTTTCCCAGTAGTCGTAACCTTATATTTGGTCTTTATTCCTCCGAGGCTAATAACTTTTGCAGAAAGAAAACCAGGGCCCACTACCCCTGTGATAATATTTTCTTCATCTTTACCTGCAACTGCTGTAACATTTAGTACTGGATTTACAAAGAAACTAGAACTAAAGGTGGAACTCCTAGATCTTGCCGCTTTAAAGGTTTTTGTCGTACTAGTATTTCCACTAAAAGTGAAATTTTCTGCTGCCTTTCCAAACGTTTCACTAAAAATGGGGTTACTATAGCCATCACCCTCTCCAATCGGATTTTCAAACTTCTCATTATTAAAAATCCAAGTAAAGATTTCGTCTAGCGAATTTTTTGGATTCGCTAACTCCTGAATGGCGTTCATGGTATTATTATAGTCCTTAATTGTATTTTGATCCCAAGCAAGGGAATCTGTTACTGGATAAATATTACAAAATTCATTTTGCCATGTTTCTATGGCGTCCTTCCTAAAATCATAGTTTGCCATATCCTCATCCAGATCATCTATGTATGAGCTATTGCACAAAATTCGATGGGGTAAGGTTTCGTCTCTGTGATAATTTAAAATAGCAGCCTCCCAGTTTGTTTTAATGATACCTAGTTTCATTATATCTTTTGTAATCTCTTCTTTCATGGCTTTGTCCCGCGTTTCTAACTTTTCCAGCTTTTCTAGTTCAGCAATCTTAAATGCGTTGTCTGTTATTAATCCTTTTATGTGACTAACCGTATGTACCCAGGTTGTTTTTACACCCTCGGCCTGAATAATTGGCTCAAGTACTTTGTTAATCTCACACCCATCAAATAATCTTTTTAAATCAGCCGTTTCAAAGGTTTTTAGAGGAACTGATAAATCCTGGGTGATGTATTAAAATGGTTGACAGGTGCAAATTGATGGTGGGGATACTTTGAAAGTATCCCCCACCATCAACCCCTTTGGTACACCACCAAATCCTGCACTACCAATCTTACATCCCTTTAGGCTTCCGCTGCTTCATAAACCCAAACATGTACCCCGCAATTCGTCGTTTCTGAATTTCTTCCGTTCCTTCTGTAATACGGTATCGCCTATGATGACGATAAATATGTTCAAAAGGTTTATGTCTAGAATAGCCTAAACCACCGTGTACTTGCATCGCTTGGTCTGCCGCTTCACAGCAAAGTCGGTTCGACCAATAATTACACATGGATACTTTATCCGATACATGAAAAGCGCCGTAAGTATCCATTTGCCATGCCGTTTGTCGAATGAAAGCTCGAAGCATTTCACATTGGGTTTGTAGTTCTACTAATGGAAATTGAATTCCTTGATGCGTAGCCAATGATTTTCCAAATGGTTGACGGTTTTTAGCATATTCGACGGCTTCTTGAACACAATATTGGGCAGCGCCTAAACTGGAGGCCGCTTGTCGAATTCGGTTTTCATTAAAAAAGTGTTGTACTATTGCCAACCCTTTTCCTTCTTGCCCTAGAATGGCACTATGCGGTACTCGAACATTTGTTAAAGAAACCGTACCGTGGTCAGTTGGCATATTAAACGTCCATAAATATTCTTCAATTTTCAGCCCCTCAGCGTCCATTGGCACTAAGAAAGCCGTAATGCCATATCCATCGCCTGCCTGACCACTAGTCCGAGCAAAAATTAAATCGTAAGCGGCAATGTGAATCCCTGTATTCCAAGTTTTTACCCCATTAATGACCCATTCATCTCCTTCTCTAACGGCATTCGTTTCCATGTGTGTAGCATCCGAGCCATGATCGGGTTCTGTTATCCCAAAGGCAAAAGCTTTACTCGCATCTGCCTTTAATAAACCTTCTAGAAATAGTGCTTTTTGTGCTTCGCTACCATATTCCAGCATGAGCAACGCACCGACAGAATTTCCGACGATGGAATGTTCATTTTGTAAATCATTATGCAAACCTAAACCTCTTGCTGCCAAATGATCTCGAATAATCGCCATTGCCAAATTAGACCCATCTTTTCCACCATAAGCTTTGGGCATCGCAAAACGAAAATGCCCTGCTTCATCTGCTAATCTTTTAGCTTCTGCTAATAAGGCTTCCCAGTCTTCTTTGGGTATGCCGCCTTTCTCCCAATCAGTTCTAGCGTATTCTCTTCGATGGTCGAAAAAGCGCATATTGTCCTCTTTTTGTTCTAAGGGCTGGATGACGGTTTCAATAAAATCATCTAATTCTTTTAGGTAGTCGGCAAGATGTTTGGGTATTTCGAAGTTCATATTTTATAGGGCTGTTTATTTTAAGGAAACGATATATTTAATATCCGTGACCTAATGAATTATATCGCATAACTCAGGAGAGTTGTGTTACGGCTACGATGAAGTATCAATCTTTATCCTCAACAGGAATAACAAAAGGTAGTTTCCATCGACCGTCCAACGCTTCTGCTTTAGGCCAATACAATCTCAAGGTTAAAAAAAACGGCCCTTCTGTAGGAATCGGCAACCAATTAGTTAATTTATCTTTTGAAGGTGGATTGGATTGAATATAAAAATCAAGAGAGCCGTCCTCATTATAGATTAAATCATCTCTATCACCAAGTGCAAAACGATTTAAATCGTTTTTTACTAAAAATTCATTCGCATTATAAGGCGTCAAAGACCAAAAAGCATGAACAGGTGGCAATTCTGCTGCCTCAAAATGGATTTGGTACTTATTCCTAGCATCTAACTTCTCACCATTTATGTCATACGTTAAATTTGGATAAATGGCATCTGCTGGAAGATTCGCCCCTAAGCCAACAAAATCGACATACGCTCTTCGTAGATAATCTATATCATAATTGCCAATGCCTTCCGTAACCATACTCCAACCATTGGTCAGTAAACTGGTGTCGGGATTGGCTCGCCTTGCTTCCATTTTTTTATGGATAAATGATGGCAAAACTTTTAATTTCGTTTTTAAAATGAAATTATCGGTACTCGTCTCAAATGGCTGCCCAGCAACCAATCCAATTTTTGCCATTTTTTTGACAATAACCGAATCTGCTGCTTTGGGCGGATTGTCTATCATCATTTCTGCCATTCGATTGAAATAAGTATGCACATCTAAATCTCGAATTGCTTTTACGGGTACAATATTTTCATTTTCTGTTTTAACCGTTCCAATTGGTGGCGTATAGTCTTTTTTGCCATAAGCACTCAATGGGACTAAACGCATACTGTCTTGAATTGCCTTTACCGTTGTAGCTCCATCCACAGGACTATTCACTTGTATCCTACCTAACATCCACACCATTTGAGTAGGTGCTTGTATCAGTTGTACGCCTTTAGGAATGTCTCCTTCCCAATTGGGCCCTGCAATTAAAAATTGTTGGGCTTCCGTACCTGTTGTTCGAGTACCAGGAGAAGCGAAAACATTGGAATAAGCATCCAACATCGGTAATAAATAGTAACGATCGGTGGCAGGCATCGACAAGACTAATGGCTCTTTTTTCAAATCCATCCAAGCAATGGAATAGTAGGTGTCTACATTTGGTTTCACCACTGCTGTTAGGGTATGGTCAGGAAATTTTCTATAATGCCCCAATTGGTTAATAGGCGCCCTTGATACTATAGGGTGTGGTTTTTCTATATTAGTGACTACCTTTTTCGTCAAATCCATTAAGACTAATGGATAGCCATAAAGATAGACTTCTCCAAAAATGCTCAATAGTTCCTCAGTCGATATTTCAACTTGCCCTTCTGTTGTTTGAATGGTGGTTGTGTCGCTTTGGCAAGCGCCCAAGAAGATAAATACTAAGAGTAATAATAGGGTAGTGGGTTTAAAGTTTTGCATAGGCGCTTTCTAAGTTTCGTTTTGTAGCTACTCAATAAATTGGATAGCTTGTATTACAGGCTATTTAGGCGTGTACCAAATTGGCGAAGACCAAGCCCTTTCTTGTATAGAAATAGGCACATCACTTGGCGGAAAAAAAGAGAAAGATATTTAAATGATATGATTTTTTCATGTTTTGATTTTGAGACATGATTTTTATTTTTTATTCCGTTTTAATCGTCCACTTAGGCTTTCTTTTTTCTGCAAAAGCACGACCACCCTCCCAGAAATCATTACTATTCAATAAATTATCAAAAACATCGTGAGGCGCATTGACTGCATCCACTTCACTAGCATATTTCGTTGTTTCATTATGTAGTTGTAAAGTACTTTGAACAGCAACAGGAGATGCTTGGGTAATCAGATAGGCTAATTTCTCTGCTTTTTGCATTACTTGGTCAGCAGGTACGGCATAGTTGATTAGCCCTAATGCTAATGCTTTTTGGCAATCAATCGGTTGTCCTGTTAGCATCATTTCCATAGCCGCTTTAGTGCCTATTTGGCGAGGTAATCGTTGCACTCCTCCTGCCCCAGCAAATAAACCAATTTTAACTTCTGGCAAACCAAACAAAGCATGGTCAGCCGCTACGACTATATCGCAAGCCATCGCTATTTCTAAACCACCACCTAATGCCAATCCATTGACTGCGGCAATAACAGGTTTCACTCGGTTGGTTCGATGCGTTAATCCTGCAAAGCCTGTTTTAGGCATATATATCGGATTGCCCGATGACATATATTTTAAGTCATTCCCCGCTGAAAAAGATTCCGTTCCAGCACTTGTTAGGATAGCAACTCTTAAGTTTTTGTCTTTTTCATAAGCATTAAAGATACCTGCTAATTCTTCGTTGGCGGGTGGGTGTAAAGCATTGCGTACTTCTGGCCGATTAATCGTTACTTTCAATACCCAACCGTCTTTCTCGACGGTACAATACTTATATTTTTCTTTAAAGGTATCAATAATTTTCGGTCTATATTTAGCTAAACCTGCTGGTTCAAAAGCAAAACGATTACCTTGTGGGTCTGCTTCTACATAAATCGTGCGCCCTAAAGAATCTCCCTTGACCAATTCTTGAACCGTTTCCGTGTCACTCATTGGCGTAGTAGCATAAAAACGTTTATTCGTTCCTTTTAAGCGACCAATAATAATCACTTTTACAGGAAAGCCTTTAAAGTAATGTGCCGTATAAGTTTCTAAAATCGCTTCGCCTACTGGATTTGGTTCTATGTCCATTTTAGGGATTGCATCCGCCTCCGCTTGGAAAGGGGTGCTATCTTGTGGATTCCATGCTCCAACTGTAGGACTGGTAGAATAAATGCCAACTGCATGTTTAGACATCCAGCCACCATTGCCATAAACCATTCCAAAACTGCCTATTTCTTTTCGCAATGTTTCTACCAAAGAAGCAATGCCGTGCATCGTATAATTATTCCCTGGCCCTCCAAAAAAGGGTAAGCCACCCGTTTGCGTTAAGGGGCGAGGGTCGTCATTTTTGATGCCTAAAATGGTTTTGGCTTCACTTACCACAATTGGAAAGCAACTATAAATATCAAAGTGTTGTATCTCGCTACTTTTTTTACCAGCATTGGCTAATGCGCATAGGAAAGCTTGTTCCATTGCTGTTGAACTGCCCAATACTGGTCGCTCTAATAATACCCGTTCGGTGGTGTTGGCATAACCGTGTAAAAACACCCATTTACTTTCGTCGATACCTAGGGCTTTAGCTTTTCCTACGGTCGTTAATAAAACTGCTGCTCCTTGATTGACTCTATCCTTTGCGATTAAAGACTTGGTATAAGGGGATAAAATCAAGGGGTTTTCTCTAGAAGGGGTGATAAGTGTTTCCGCATCAAATTCTTTTTGGATAACAGCATAGGGATTTTTGGCAGCGACTTTGGATAAAGCACTAAAGGTTGCGCCCATATCTTTGGTGTAGGTTGCCAAATCTTGTTGCAAATCTCCTCGTCTTGCATTTTCCATTAATCCATAGAACTGCATAGGCAGCATTACCTGATGCTGCATTTCAGCAGTTGTACCTAGCTTTCCAGAACTGATTCCCCTGTCTTCTAATTGACCATCCACCTGTTCTGTCCAATCTAATTGGAATTTTTGTTTTTTAGCGGCTTTGGTATTGGCAATCGCTTCTCCGCCTGCTAATAAAACCATTTCACATTGCCCTGCTGCTAGTTTTTCTGCAAATTCAGCGACCAGTTTTTGTGGAGAATCTCCACCTACTGAATCGTAAATGGCTAATTTGGGTTGAGCATTAATGCGTTGTCCAACAGAACGAGGAAAATTACTAGTTCTTCCCGTTTTAGCTTGATGGGCAGGAGAAGAATCTGCAAAAATTTTCACCGCGGCAATTACATCAATATGTTTTGCTAATGATTCATCTTTGGCATCTTTTAAGGCTAGGGCTGCTGCTTTTCCTGCCAAGTCAGCATGGGAAGCAGCAGTTGCTAAATTTTCAGGAACGGTTTCTGTTACTTGTCCTACTCCAATGATGATAGGGGTATTACTTGCTGTTTCTTGCATTGTTTGTTTTATTCTATAATTATTATATTTTAAATCATGGTGATTTTGAAAATCACCATGATTTATATAGCTCCAATATCATAGTCCTTAAAATTAACCTGCTTTGTCTTTCTAATATACTCCATTGTTCGACCAGGGTAGTTATTGGGAATATTGCCATTTGATGATTTATACCAACTGTCTTCAACCCTTGTCCAAATCATATTATTTAGTCGACTTTGAGTCGTTTGATGGTAGGTTTCCAGCACCTCTTTTTTAATCTCCAATGACTTCCAATCTTTCTTTTCTAACTGGTCTACACATTGGGCAATATAATCCGCTTGTGCTTCACTCATAAGAATAATGGAATTATGCCCCAAATTGGTATTCGGGCCATACATCATAAAAAAATTAGGAAAATTATGGACGGTCATGCCCAAATAATTTTTAGGGCCGTCTTTCCATGCTTCTTTGATACTAAGGCCGCCTTTTCCTTTAATCGCCATATTCACTAAAAATGGATTGGTTTTAAAACCAGTCGCATAAATTAAGACATCAATAGGGTGGGAGCTACCATCACCTGCAACTACACTATTGGGCGTAATTTCATTCACACCCCCCATAACGACCTGCACATTAGGCTTTGCTAAAGCTGGATAATACGTATCAGAAAAAAGCACTCTTTTCGCCCCCATTGGGTAATTGGGCGTCAATTGTTTAACCAATTCAGGGTCTTTGATATGCTCTTTGATATAAGTAATGGTTTGATTTTGATAAATTTTTCTAAGCCAATTATTCCCATTTTTCATCAAAAAAAAGAGCCCTCCACCCAATAACCATAACTGGAGGCGGTATATTTTTAATAACAAAGGAAACCGCCGAACCAGTTTTTTCTCCCATTCTTTATAAGCTCGGTCTTGCTTCGGCAACATCCAATTGGCAGAGCGTTGGAAAATAACCAACTTTCCAACCGTTTTGACTATTTCTGGTATAAATTGTACAGCACTAGCCGCATTCCCAATGACCCCAACCGTTTTTCCTGCCAAATCAATAGAGTGATTCCATTTGGCAGAATGAAAACTATCTCCTTTAAAGGTGTCTTTGCCTTTAAAATTCGGGGTGGAAGGATGGTGTAATTGCCCAACAGCAGATACGACAATTTTACTCTTGTATTGGCTACCGTCTTTGGTCGTTATAGCCCAAACCCCCTCCGCTTCTTGCCATACTGCAGCAGCCATTTCTTTATTGAAATGAATATGCTGATAAAGGTCATATTTTTTAGCGACTTGCTTGATATAGCTTAAAATTTGAGGTTGTAAGGACCATTTATATTCCCAATCAGCATAAGGTTCAAAAGAATAACTATACAACGCAGAAGGAACATCACATTCTGCTCCAGGGTAGGTATTTTCTCGCCAAGTACCGCCTACTTCTGTTGCCTTTTCGAGGAGGAGAAAGTTGGATATTCCTTTTTCTTTTAATTTAATACCCATCGCAAGTCCTGAAAAGCCAGCACCAATAATGATAGAAGAATATGTTTTATTGACCATTATAAATTATTTGGTAACGGATAAAAAATAGGGTTTCCCACGGATTAGAGCGTCAGATTAAAAAATGATAATTATCCGTTGTTCTAAAATTTTTCTTAACAACTGATTAAATAAACAACTGATTTCTATACTTCTATAAAAAAAGTATATTAGAAAAAGCCATAAAAATAGCAATTTCCTTTATCTATACTGCATCAGGGTGAAAAATAGACTTTCTGTTGAAGATTGTTATATTGTTGAATTGTTACATTGCTTAATAATTATAGCTTAAAATAGGGATAAAACCCTACTCAACAATATAACCATTTGGGGATATAACTTGAGCTGCTCAATCTTTTGAAAATGTTCAAATCTTAACCTGTTAAAGTATATTATTTGGCTGACGCTCTATACATACTTCCCGCTATTTTGTCAATTCACCTCAATTCCTTCCACGTGTAAACTGTATTCTGTTAAAAAATCTGCTTTAGACATTCGGATGCCTTGCGGCGCATAATCGCCCATATATTTTTGTCCTTCTAAAGGGGTAAAATCTGTCATCCCTTTTTTAATGGGTGGCACGGCATCAATTTGTGCTTCAAAATTGGGATTAGCAAGCATGTGGCGGAATAAGATAAGTCCTTTTTTCCAAGGCATATTCCACGCTAAAAAATTATACCCTAATTCTTTGGCTCGTTTTTCTATGGCGCCATCCTCATTCGCTAAAACGATATTTACATAGCCTTGCTCATCTAAAATAGCATCTTCATCCTTGAGGGCATTAAAGTTATAAGTCGCCGCGTTGCCTAAATTGAAAGACCAATAACGTACTTCCGTTTTATTGATATTTTCTGGGCCAGTTGTATAAGAAGGTGATTTGAATTTAAATATATAAACCTCCTCTTCCTGTTTGGTAATAGCCGTTAATAGGTACCGATTATCGTTATTTTCGATATAGCCTTTTGTATCAATTGCATGAAAAGGCAAGGAATAATACCTTTTATTAGTTGTCGGCCCATCTAATTGGACGGTATTTTCTGCTTCATAAAGTAGGCCTAGTCGTTCCACCATCCCTGGCAGACTGACTTTTCTAACTATAGATCTCAGATTTAAACCTATTGGTAGATTAACTGGATTTAAGGAAATATTTTCTACCGCATCTTCCATTGTAAATGCCTGAACAGTTGGAAATTCAACGCCTCCAAAATCATCAATATTATAATCATACAATCGAATGACGATTAATAGCACTTTTACATCATCTCTAAAAGGCAATATATTAGACAGCTTTTTATCCTTGTGTTTAGAAGGGACAATATGAACCGTAAATTTTTCACCTGTTTCTACACTATCCTTATTCACTAAAAAGGGATTGGGTTTCCCAGAATCAGTCTGAATTTGATAATCGACTAAAGAGCCTTGCGTCGCATTATCTCCCACACTATAGACATTAAAACTAAAATATCGAGTATTCGGAAAAGTCCCACTTATTTTAAACCCCATGTCATTATTCGTACGAGGAATGGTATAGGAAAAATAATTGGCATATTGGTCTGGTAAAATACCGACAGTCGTATCCCTACCAATATGCGATGTCCATACGGTATTATCAGGTTCTATACTACCAGAATTCAAATAACGCGCTGTGAAAAACCAAGCGATTGCTAAGAAGAGACCTAAGCCTACTAGGATATAAAGGAGTTTTTTCATTTTGTTTTGTTTTTAAAAATTCAAGAGATTATGTGACAAAAATGCGCTATCAATTCATATAACGCCTTATACAATCACACAATCCTCTAAACCACCGCTTTATAAGCCTTAGCATCAATCATCATCTTTGAAATAATCTCACATAAAATCTCTGAAGTACCGCCACCAATCGTTCCCAGTTGGCTATCTCTTAATAAACGAGCCATTGGGTAACTTTCCATATAACCATAGCCTCCAAACATCCGCATACATTCGTAACATACTTTATCGCTCAATTGGGTCCCAACTAATTTTGCCATAGCTGCCTCTTTGATAATATAGTCTCCTTTATCAAATCGCTGGTAAAGCGTATACACAAAAACTCGATTCATCATCACCTCGCTGGATAATTGGGCAATTCGATGTCGCAAGACTTGGAATTTATTAATAGACCGACCAAAAGTTTTTCGTTCTGCCGTATATTTCAAGGCTAAATCAATGGCTAATCGTGCTTGGGAGACGCCCATTAATGCCATGCCTAATCGTTCGGAAGCGAAATGTTGCATAATATAAAAAAAGCCTTGATTCTCTTGTCCTAACAAATTTTCTACTGGAATTCTTACGTCGTCAAAAGCAATTTCTCCAGTATCCGATGCATGCCAGCCTAGTTTTTCTAATTTAGTCGCACTAACGCCAGGAGTATCTCGGTCAATAATGACCATACTCATACCCTTTGCCCCTTTTCCGCCTGTTCGGACAGCGGCTATAATATAATCACTCAAAACACCATTGGAAATAAACGTTTTAGAACCATTGATGATAAAATGGTCGCCATCTCTTACAGCAGTTGTTCGGAGGGTCGCCACATCAGAACCACCACCAGGTTCTGTAATTGCCAAACAACCAATCAATTCTCCTTTGATACCAGCCGTTAAATATTTTTCTTTTTGGGCGTCGTTTCCTTCCCCATTAATATGAGCGAGTGCTAAACCTGAATGCGCACCAATCGAAGTAAAAAAACCACCTGAATTCATTCGGGTCATTTCTTCGGTATAGACGACGGAGAACATGGCATCTAAATCCAATCCACCGTATTTCTCAGGATAAGGAATACCTAAAAAGCCCATTTCCCCAAATCGTTTATAAATGTGGCGAGGCGTTTCTCTGTCCTTTTCCCATTGATCAATATTGGGTTTGACTTCTTTTTCTAAAAAATCTCTTAAGCTTTGGCGAAAAAGTTCATGTTCTTCGGTAAAGAAATAAGCTTGCATATTTTGAGTTAAATGGTTCCTAAAAAATTAAGAAAGATTTGGTAGGCACTTCAAAAGGCGAACCTAAGGTTTCATAAAAATTGGCGCCGTAAAATTGTTTAAAAGCTGTCAAGCCTTTTTCCGTCATGTGAGGTATAACCAAACTCCAAATCACCTTCTCGGCATCTGCTATTGTTTTATCGCCTCTTGTAATTTGTTGAGATAGCCAGTAAAATCCTAACATCCATACGGTAAAGGCCAGATTTTTATAAGTGCCTGGTAATTGCTCCTTTTTCATATTGCCCGCTTGAATGCCAAAAGCAATAATATCTTCAAAGTCACCAATTGACTGTTCGACCATTACTCTAAATTGCGCTTTGACTACAGGATGGTTTGTAACATGTGTATCCAAAAAGATAAAGGAATATTCCTGCTGAAAAGTATAATACATTTGAGTCAGATTGCGAAAATTCTTAAAAGACATCGCCTCTTTTGTTTTCAACTTTTCTTCTCTTATTTTTTGCCACATCTCTTTGACAATAGCAGCCAATAATAACTCCTTCTCTTTGAAATGATACGCTAAATTACCTCTACTAATGCCCATTCTTTGAGCTAGTTCCTTTAAGTTAACTGCTCCATATCCTTTTTCATTAAAGGCTTTAGTGGCAGTCTGTATAATCTTTTCTTTGGTCGTCATTATTGGTAATTTTGGTGTGAAGGTAAGAAATATAATTTAATTTTAGTCTTTATAGACTAATTTTTAGTCTTCAGAAGCTATTTTTCTTCTAAAGCCACTAAATTTCCACTATTTCCTTTTGCGTCAGGTATTTTTACTGCTTTCACGCCAACTGTAAATTTGATTTATTTCAGGTACAAATGCTCTGGTAACTCAACGAAATACAAATAGGGTTTTAAGGAGAGGAGACAATACTAGATGCTAAAAAATCTAGTATTGTCTCCTCTCCCTAAAACCCTATTGACGAATCTTGCCATAAATAGGCAAGAAATAATTTCTAAGCAATTAATGGCTGGTTTTAAAATAAAATATTACCATCAGTAAGCTTAAAATTTGAGTTTAAAGTTTCTATTCTAATCGCAACATTTTTCGATTCTGAGACCCAAATTTAGTGTCTAATTGATAAAAAATTAGTCCTCTTGCGAAATCCTTTTCATCAAATTTTAAGCTATTAAAACCTGCATTTTTCTCTTCTTTAATAGTTTTTAATACTCTACCTGATTCATCTCGAAACACTAATTCTATTTCGCTATCTTCTGGTAGATAAAAACCAATAGTTGTTTCTGACTTGAAAGGATTCGGTTCATTCTGATATAATTCAAAAGGTTTTTGCTCATAGAATGGATTAAATTTCAATTCAATGTCCATAATATTGCCCTCTAAATCATACGCCTCAACTGAAGTAGGTTGCTGGGTTAATGTTAATAATTCGCTTAATAAACCATCCTTTTGTGCTTTGAAAGTAACTTGGAAAAGTGATGCTGTTACAGGTACTTCTTCTTTTAAAGGAGCTGTTCGATTCCAACTAGTGCTAAATAAACCTTTATTAAGTTGGGTCAACCCAAAGTTATTGTTGCCTCCGAATTGACTTTTCACTTTTTCTATAGACAAAGCATCGGATTGCAAGGATAATTGATACCCTTGGAGCGTGTTAAAATTTTCGGTAACAAAAGTGGCCGTATAAGTATCGCCTGTTTTTAATTGAGTGTCGTCAAGCGTTAAAGTAAGCACTTTATCGCTGTTTTTAGCTTCCGTTGAAATAATTGAGTTAGGAATAGCAGAGTCATCAACATCACCAATTTTTATGGCAGTAAAATTAACAAATTCACCTTCTGCTAATTGAGAAATTGTAGCGAACTCTGCAGCTGTACCTTTAAGTGGGTCCTCTTTATCGAATGAATAAGTGACGTCTACAAAACGCCAGCTAGTATTATTCTTAAAATGAGTGGTATTGCCTAAAATGAGTTGTCTAATTTCCGCCATATCAGCTACGGAAATCGTACCAGACTTATTTACGTCAGCGGCAATCCATTGTTCTGGTTGATTAAAAGGCTGATTATTCAAGATATGCTGCCTAATCTTGATGATATCCAATGTATTTAATCCGTTTAAAGGAAAGGTGTTTTTTTCTGGAATTATTTTAGAACTGCTATTTTCGAGCACTTCCAGCTTGTATTTTCCAGCTTCATCAGTAGTCGAAGTTAGTACACCATTGGAAATATTGACTAAATCGACTTCAAAACCAGACCAAGTTTTAATAATACCAGTTACTACTTTTTCATTGCCATAATTTTTTCTATAGGCATCTTTTAAAGTTAAAGCACAAGCGAAGAAATTATTAAAGTCTCCCCCAGCCATACCTTTGTCAAAAGATTGTGGGTCTTTATTATTCTCAAACAAGCGAACACTTTTCTCCTCTTCAACAGTAGGTATGGTAAAAGTGAATAATAATTTTTCTTCGTCTTTTTTAAGTGAAATCATCGACCCATTGGAGGCAATACCATGAAAGTCACAGCCTTTACATGCTTCGGGTGCATATATCTGAGAATTGTCGAGCCATGGTCCTCCCTCTATCGTTTCGACGAGTAGTCGTTGATTTTCAATTTCTGCTGGTAAGACAATGGAAATCTGACTTCCGCCGCCTACAAAGAATCTTTGAAAATCAGTATCTGCCTTTACATAAACCTCATATTGGTTGTTGGATGAGCTATATTTTAAGGTAAAATCTGCATTTTGTGCATAGCTATAGAAAAAGCCAAACGCTAGATAAAGTAAGAGTTGAAATTTCTTATTCATGACATGTATTTATTTAGTAGTTTTTAAAAAATTCCGATTAACAAAATAGAATTAGTTTTCTAGTTTGCTGAAGCAAAAAGATTTATTATAAAATCAAAATGGCCTTATTGATGATACTTTCTACTAAAAATGCCTTTACTGTAATTTTTAAATAAAGAAGGGAAAAAATGCAAGAATATTTTTCTGCCAATTTAAATAAAAAAAACCACCTATATCCTTAGCATTTCAAATATTTGTGACATAGTAAATTTTTGCTCCTTTTAAAGAAGATAAAGTAGCATAAGAGACCGTCCATTTTTTATTAATAATCTTCTTATCATTGCCTATCTTAGCATTTTTACTAATCGTTAAAATATGAAACAATACTACTTTGTATTTTTATTCCTAGGTTTTTTGAGCTGCCAATCTACTATCGAAGAAACAGCCAAACAAAAATCGCCCAATATTTTATTAATCATTGCGGATGACCACGGATATGCGGATATGAGTATCAGCGAATTGGCGGCAGATGTGCAGACGCCTAATCTCGACAAATTAGCCAAAAGCGGTACTCGGTTTACCAATGCTTTTGCGAGTAGCCCGATATGTAGTCCTTCTAGAGTTGGTTTAATGACGGGAACGTATCACCAAAGGCAACAAGTTTTTTGGTATGGAGGCAACGGTTTATCCAACCCAGAAATTCCGACTATTGCTGAATTATTATTGGAAAAAGGCTATTCAACGGGCATGATTGGTAAATTTCATTTTGGTAGTAAAGATGCGAATACCCAACATCGAAGTTTTCCATTAAATCATGGTTTCCAAGAATTATTTGGGTTTAATGGTGGTCGAAAACATTATCTAATTCATGATAGTGAAAAAGAGGCGGCTTTTAGAAAATTAATGGAAAATGCACCACAGCCGAAGCAAAGCTTTAAAATGGAAAGCTTTTTCCGCCAAGCTAAACGAGAAAGAGCAGAAGGATTCGCCACAGAAATATTAAGCGAGGAAGCCATTCAATTTATTAAAAATAAACAAACCACTGACCAGCCTTATTTTTTGACCCTTTCTTTTAATGCCGTCCATAATTTTACCCACCAATTACCACAGGAATATTTAGACCAACACCAGTTGAAAGGTATGGAAGATTGGAATCCTGAAAAAGAAACGTATTATGAATGGTATGAAAGGGGTAGAAAACCGAATAACCCAGAAGGCAGAGCGCATTATTTAGGGCAATTATATTACTTAGACAAAGAAATTGGACGAGTGGTGGATTATTTGACAGCGACCCAGCAATTAGAAAATACCATTATTATTTACGTTGGAGATAATGGTGGGTCGACTCAGATATATGCAGATAATGGTCAATTTGCAGGCGGCAAATACACCATGTACGATGGTGGTTTACGCATCCCGATGTTAGTTTCTTGGAAAGGACAATATCAAGAAAATGTGGTGTCCGAAAATATGGTAAGTGCGATGGATATTTTTCCTACTTTGATGGATGCTACAGAAACGAACAACCCAGCAACTTTGGATGGGATTAGTTTACATCCTTTATTAAAAGGAGAGAATCCAAGTATTGCACATGAAACGCTTTTTTGGTTTGGTGGGGAACAGGCAGCCGTTCGGTCTGGTAAATGGAAATATCGTTGGGCGAATGATGCGGATGATAGTTTTGCTAAGCGTTCTACTAAATATGAAGGCGTTGCTTTGGAATTGGGCACTTTTTTACATGATACACAACTAGATATTGGAGAAAAAGTAAACTTGAAAGATACCGAGCAAGCAGTTTTTGAGGATTTACAAAACCAATTAGCTATTTGGAAAAAGGAAGTAATTGGAGATATAGCGAATTAAATGACTTTAAATTCGTAGAATCAATCTAATTCGGATAATGTCGATTTAACTGGTAGCAGAATTACTTAAATTTGTATAAATCCAAATACGATGGATCAATTAAAAAAAGCAGGCACTTCTCTAACGGGCGCTTTAATTTGCGTATGCTATTACTTTTTCGCTAAGCAGTTTTTCCGCTTCTTTTTCTAATACCTTAAAAAAGTGTAGTATTTCTTTTTTGCTGTTATTTGCGTTAATCGTTACGAACCTCACAAATGTATCGCCTTTAAAACTGCCAAAGCCTACCAATAAGGCATTCTGCTCATAGAGGCGGGTGCATAATTCTTTGGCATCTACTCCTTTATAGTTAAAGCAAATAGAGATGGAGTCCTCAAAACTATATAAGTTGTATTTCTCCCTGTTGGCACGCAGATAGTCTCTCGCAACATCAGCAAGGTAAAATTGTTGATTAACGATTTCGCCCAAACCTTTTCGACCTATTGATTTCCAAAGCGTCCATAACTTTAGGGCATCATTTCTTCTGCCGCATTGCATGGATGTTTTACCCAAATTAAACTCATCGAAAGCATGATCTGTTTGGTACAAATAAGCGGCCTCTTTGGCAAAAGATTTGTACAAATTAGCTTTATTTTTAACCAATAAAACAGAACAGGACAAAGGCACTCCTAACATTTTGTGTGCATTATAATTGAAGGAATCTGCGCGGTTCACTTCTTTTATAAGATGTCTATATTTTTCACTAAAAATAACACTACCACAATAAGCTCCATCCACATGCAGCCACAATTGATAGGTTTCTGCAATATCTGCAATTGCGGGAATCGGGTCAAATGCACCAAGAACTGTTGTACCTGCAGTTGCATTGATGAAAAAAGGTTGTTTACCTGCGGCCAAATCCTTTTCTACAGCCTGTTTCAATGCGTTCGGAATCATCTGCCCGTTTTCATCCGTCGGTATGTATCTAACGTTATCCCTTCCGATACCTGCAAATGCTGCATTTTTCGGAACCGAATAATGAGAGTCGGTAGAGGTGTAGGCGATTAAAGGTTTAGTAACGCCCTTTGCAATAGCAGATTTGTCGGCACGATCTCTTGCCATCAGCATTGCCATGAAATTACTCATGGAGCCGCCAGCAGCAAAAGTTCCGCCATAATTATCTCCGTACTCAATTAATTCACAACTCTTTTTGATAATTTCCTTTTCTACGCCTACTTGTGGGCCCGCTACTTTATAGGTATACATACTATTATTCAGTAAAACCGATAATAGTTCACCTAGTACTGCCTTTGGTTGTCGTCCTCCAAAGAGTTGGTTGAAAAATAATTTAGAACTCGTTTTTGGCGTTTTTAGGATAATCTCTTTTAAGGCTTTTTCAAAGACACCGTCTGGAATCGCTTCCTCGTTCAGCTCAATCGATAGTCTAGCGGCTAGCTCATTTGGTGGAATGATTTCCGAAATAGGATTTTCTTTTTCATCCGTAAATAAGGCTTTGGCTATTTGATTAAAAACATTTAACTCTTTATTTACCATTTATTATTTTTTAGTAGCCCGTTCTTTAGGCTACTGTATGTTTATTTAAGCGTATGCTTAAATTTTATCATCTTGAAGGGAATGACAAACTGTAAATTGTCTCTTTGTTGAAATTTTAAATAGGTGCTAAAAGGTCTTGTACAAGAAAGTCATATTTGAGTGTCGTTTCTTTCATTTGTATTTCCTCATTCTTTCTAGTTCGACAAGACTTAATGGGTTCATTATACAGATGGAGGGTCATTACGGGATGGTTGGATAAGTTTTTCAAAGAATGACAGGCTCTGCCTTTCTTCATACAAGTCGTAGTTCCGGGTTCTATGTTTTTGATACTCAAAGATTCTTCTCCTTTATCGCAATAAATTGTTTCCTGAAAAGGACCATCAAAAAAGAAAACCCTACAACTTTGCTCGTTGTGGTCGTGGATAGTCGTTTGAGCCATTGGATTCCAACAAATAAGAATTAATTCAAAGGCTTTATTTTCAAATAGGCAGACACGAGTGTAGGCTTTTTCGGTCCACTTTGCAAACGGAAGTAAAACTTGCCGATTAACTATATCATTGATATCAGAAAAATTGGAAGTCTTTTTGTCGAGTTCTTTTTTTATTTGATTGATAAGCTGTTCAAGATAACTGTTGTCTAATGTGTTGTCGTTTTTTATCATGCTAATTTTCATTTCTTTTATCCATTTGTAGCGGTTAGCGCATATCGCGCTTTACATCCTTCCAATTACCTACTTTTAATGCCGGCGAAATAATAAGTTAATCACCTGCCCAACAACCATCAGGCGGGCGGGTCGGGTCGAACTTATTTCGGTTCTAGTTTTTCTTTAAAAGAAGGCATATTGTTAATCCTATGACTGATTTTAAAGTAAAATAGGGACAAAAGTAGCCGTCCTAGATATTCAATTATTGATTTGCAGTTAATGAGTTCTTTGACCGATTGTATTTTAATGGATTGTTAACTTTAGTCAACGCCATATTTATCAACAACTATAAAAGTCAACAGTTGAGTTTTACGGAAGAAAAGCCACCAATTGAGTCTTATCTGACAAAAAGTATCAAAGTACTAGTATTTAACTGTCTTTTTTGCTGGTGCAAAGGTAGGGGGAAAGCTTCCTTCCTTGTTAGCTTATCTCTCTTAATGTTTTGTGAATGTTTTGTGAATGTTTTATTATACTAAAAAAAAGGATGTAACAAAAATCATTTAATAAGAAATATTTTCTTGCAATTTAACAATTACCTACTTATTTTTGTCTTAGATAAGACATTTCTATTTTGCAATGCTTTATCTAACCTCAAAAAGTAGCCCCTAAAATTCCCCTCCCTATTATTAGGTTTTGAGCCTACTTTTCCGAAGGTTTATAAAAAATGAATTCCCCATAAGGTATCTAGCTACTATAGTATGGCTAGTGCACTGAATCAAAAAGTACTAAAATGAGAAAACACCTACTAGCGGCGAGTATGCTTTGCTTGGTATTGACGAACTGCACAAAAGACAAAATTCACGTTGAAACAACCCTCGACCGTTCTTTAACGCAGGCATTAAGCCAAGCTGCTGCTACGAATGACAAAAGTCATTTTATCTTACCTGAGAGTGATGACTTCTTAGCTATACCACAAGATGAAACGTATAATCCCCTAACGAAAGAAAAAGTGGAATTAGGGAAATTATTATTTTACGAAACAGGTCTTGCTTTATCCCCTTCCAAGAATGCAGGTCAAAAAACTTATTCTTGTGCTTCCTGTCATGTGCCATCTGCTGGTTTTCGGCCAGGGCGAATTCAAGGGATTGCGGATGGAGGCATCGGTTTTGGTCTTAATGGAGAAAAACGTTCCAAATTAACGGCTTATCGAGAAGATGAAATGGATGTACAAGGAGTTCGACCATTAAGTGTTTTAAATGTAGCTTATGTAGAAAATACCACTTGGAGTGGGCGATTTGGCAGCGCTGGCGTAAATATTGGTACGGAAGACCGTTGGGCATTGGAGGAGGAGCTACATATTAACGAAGCAGGTTTTGCAGCTTTAGAGTCTCAAAATATTGAAGGATTAGAAGCCCATCGCATGGACATAACGGAAGAGGTATTAGATGGGTATGGATATCGACCTTATTTTGATGCTGCCTTTTCAGCAGTAGATACAACAGAACGATATTCTAGAACCAATGCTGCTTTTGCGATTTCTGCTTATTTAAGGACCTTATTGGCGAATGAAGCACCTTTCCAATCTTATTTAAAAGGCGAATTAAATGCTATGACAGAGCAGGAAAAAAGAGGTGCTTTGGTCTTTTTTACAGATGCTAAATGCTTTCATTGTCATAAAGAAAAAAACCTAGGCGCCAATGATTTTTATGCTTTAGGGGTGAAGGATTTATATCAAACCGGATTGGCTTTTAATACTTCCGTCGAAGACCAACGCAATCTTGGTAGAGGGGAGTATACTGGAAGGGAAGTAGATCTATTCAAATTCAAAATTCCTCAACTATATAACCTAATAGATGCGCCATTTTATTTTCATGGTAGCAGCAAAACTACTTTAACGGATGTAGTCGAATATTTTAATAAAGCTATTCCAGAAAATGCCAATGTACCCACTGAGCAAATTGCTCGCCAATTCCAGCCGTTAAAGTTGACACCCCAACAAGTAGCGGATTTAACCGTCTTTTTAGAAACAGGGCTACGAGATGCAAATTTGGAGCGGTATGTACCAGCACAAGTGCTTTCAGGGTTTTGCTTTCCTAATAATGATGTTTTTTCCCAATTGGATTTGGGCTGTGGGGAATAGTAAATTATCAATAAAATTTCTTCGGCGATTTTGCATTTTATTGGATTGTTGACTTTAGTCAAAATGCCCAAATTACTTAACTTCATTTATATAATACATTTTCATGTTTCCTCGGTTTTTTACGGTTAATTCTCCTCTATCAATACAGTTAAATTGTTCTTTGATTAATTCATAAGTATTTTCAGATAGATTAATTTTTCCTGATTCGGCGTAAGATTCCATTCTAGCAGCAATATTTACGGTATCTCCCCAGATGTCATAAGAAAATTTTGTTGTTCCAACAATTCCTGCTACAACTGGCCCAGTATTGATGCCAATTCGTATTTCAAAAGTATGGAAGGGGTTATTATCAGCTTTGGCTGCTGCTACAAAATCTATTATTTCTATTGCTGCTTGAACCATTTTTATGGCATCACCCTTAGAGGTGTCTGCTAATCCTCCTGCACACATATAAGCATCACCAATCGTCTTAATTTTTTCTAATTGATATTTCTCAATTATTTCATCAAATTTGGAGAAATAGAAATTAATCGTGCTGACTAAATCTTCGGGGGAAAGTGTTCTGGAAAAACTAGTAAAACCTTTAAAATCCGTGAACATTACAGAGACCGATTCAAATTTTTTGCCAACTACTTTTCCTTTTTCTTTTAACTCATTGGCTGTTTCTTCGGGAAGGATATTCAATAATAATTTGTCGGATTTGTTTTTTTCTTCTTCAATTATTTTATTGACTTCTTTGATGAATTGGTATCTACGAAATAAACCAAAAGCCAAAATGGAAATTAATAAACTGACGATAATCGTTCCTATAGTAGTGAGTTGTTGCGTTTTCTTTTGTTGATTAACTAGGTCTATTTCTACTTGTTTTTTGGATACTTCAAAATCCGTTCTTAAATCATACAAATCTTGCACAGAGGAAACATTGGTGATACTGTCTCTGTAGTTGATATACTCCTTATAGTGCAATAAGGATAAGGCGTGATTTTTCGATTGCTCGTAAAGTTTTGATAATTGCCCGTGAGCATCTCTAATCTGCTCCTTTAACTGATACTTTTTTGATAAATGAAGACTTCTTTTGGCATATTTAAGCGCAGAGTTAAAATCATTTTTATCAATATAAATATCAGACATGGAATTGAGGTAAGTTGGGATGGGATAGTAGTCCCCTAATTTTTCTAAAATACTTATTGCTTCATTAATATTTTCTTCTGCTAGGTCATTTTTGCCCAATCCTGCATAAACCATCCCCGTATTTCCTAAATTATAGGCTGTCCCAATTTCGTAATTTTGGGCATCAAAAATTTTACTTGACTCTTCAAAATTTTGCAGAGCTAGATTGAATTGCCGATTTTTCAAATATTCATCCCCTAGATTTAATAAAGCACTTGCCAACAGTAAAGAATCTTTTGTCGCTCTTAAAATTTGAATACTTTGCCCATAGTATTTGTATGCATTTTCAGAATTACCTATTTCTGAATAGGTATCAGCTATAGTGATATAAGCCCCTGCTTCTCCATTGATATGCTTGGCTTCCATGGCGGCAGAAGCACTTTTAAAAAAGGCTTCTATTGCTTCTTTAGTATTGCCTAACAATAGATATGTTCTGCCTTTACGCATGTAGCCGTGGTAGAGGAATAAATCATTCTCTTCTGCTTTAGCTAAGGCAATCAATTCTTCTGAATACTTAAGCGATAGTTGATAATCATAGGCTGTGCAAACGAGGAAAAAAAAATCCCCGTATTTTTGAGTTATGCAACTAACAGAAAAAACAGGGAAAGCGTCCAAAGGACAAACTAAAGTTACGTCAAATAAGTGGAAAGAAAAAGCCATAG
>Ga0208544_10000686_pt1 | contig 25231 bp, 25 predicted proteins | sample DEB08_DNA_9_FD_184526 | JGI IMG/M metagenome (GOLD analysis project Ga0208544, IMG submission 184526) | Aqueous microbial communities from the Delaware River and Bay under freshwater to marine salinity gradient to study organic matter... | ecosystem: Environmental > Aquatic > Marine > Coastal ... | reverse complement strand
CCCAAAAGATCCATGTTCTGGCCGACGGCGATTTCTCTGTGCTCGCGGAAGGCGATGTGCTCCAGCACCCCAACGGTCTCAGCATGCGTGATGGCAAGCTGCTCGTCGCACCATGGGGCCTCGATTTACAGCAAGATTTCACCACGAAGACAGGTGGGCATCTTATAACTGTGGACGTCGAAACCGGTAGTGTCGCACCCTTGGGGTCGGGCGATCCCGTAGGGAACCTTGACGGGCTAGAACCAGACGGCGACGGCAATTGGATTGTGTCGGACTGGATCGCCGGGGCCGTCTACCGCATCGCCGATGATGGGAACAAAGAGTTACTTCTCGACCTCGACATGGGCAGCGCTGACCTCGAATACATTCCCGATCAGTCCCTGTTAATTGTGCCGATGATGCTCAACAACACGCTTGTTGCCTACCGGATAGAGTAGGCTCTTCTAGGCGGGCACTTTTTGTCAACCGGCGAACTGAAAAGACAGGGGCACCATTGGGCGACGACTTCAGTTTCTGTGCCGTCATTCCGCACCTGTGCGGAATGACGGCACCGAGCCCGAAGTGACTGATGCTGCAGCCAAGACCAGTGTCTGCTATGCGTCCAATCAGAACTATAGGCTTCCCAACCGCAGGATTTCACTGCGCGTTTCACTTGCCATATTGCGGAGCCAAGCGGCAAATCTTTGCACTTGGGGTCTCTTTGCGGCATCAGGTCGAATCTGCATCCTGTAGGGGTGTGGTGCAGTAAGGTGCTGAGACGCAGGAAATGGATTGACGATCGAACCTTTCTCTAAATCGCTCAGTACCAAGGACAGGCCACATACCAGAAAACCCACGTTCTGCCGCACCGCCTCTAACGCAACCCGAGCATTTGGATAATGAACGCCGCGATCTGGGCCGCTTTCGCGATGGCCGAATTTCTGGAACCACTCAACCCACCCAGGATGATCCAAGTTATCACGCTGTACTTTCAGGTGCAGTAGCGGCATTCCTTCCATCTGTAGGACAGGGTCCCAATCGGCAATGCGGCGCGGGTTGTCGGGACCGGTTACGGGCAAAAAAGCGTCGGTGAACAGTGGCTCACCAGATCCTTCTCCGTAGTCGATCCGTATATCAGGCGCGCCCAATCTCAGAGGAACGTCTCCCGCCCCGTTTATGCAAAACAAGATGTTAGGATGTGCTTCACGGAAGGCGTCAATACGCGGTGCCAACCAAAGCTCAGCCCAATCTGGATCTGCAACTATCTGTATTTCGCTGACGCGTTGAAAATCGAGTGTATCAGTCACCCGCTCCAGCGCGGCAAAGGCTAGCTGCAGATCAGAAAGAGCGTGCTCAAGCTGAGGCGTCGGCTGCAATCCAGATCGCCCCCTCAGCAAGAGATCGGCACCTAGAAAGTCTTCCAACGTCCGGACGCGCTGCCCTACTGCGGCTGGCGTGATGCCAAGCGTGTCCGCCGCAGCTTTTAGTGACCCCTTACGGATAGATAATTCGACTGCTTGGAGCGATTTTAGATGCGTTAAGGTGACCATTAGTAAAGCTTACCTTTATCTTACAAAATTTCAACAGTTATTGATAAGGAAAATCTTTATTAAGCTAAAGAAAATTGAGTTTTGATTTTAGGCGGCGGTCATGCACGGTCATAGAGCGACCTCATTTGGACCAGCAAAAGGAGATAGATGAAATGGACCGCTTTATAATCGAACGTGACATTCCAGGTATCGGCGAGTTTTCCCTGACCGAGCTCTGCGGCGCTGCACGGGCGTCAAATCAGGCACTTGCCGCTATCGGTCCCAGCATCCAGTGGCAGCATTCTTATGTGGCGGCAGGGAAAACGTTCTGTGTCTATCTTGCCGAGAGCGAGGAAGATATCAACAAACATGCAGAGCTGAGCGGCATTCCCGTGTCGAAGATCACGAAGGTTTCTCAGATCATCGATCCCTTGACGGCAAACAACTAAGCATCCAGCATCTTTAAAAGATACCGGCGACGATTTGCTAATGTTCGTCGGTTCTTTTCTTCTGATAGGGCAGACTCTGTACGCCCGGAGACTCCAAACTGATAAATTTGTTTGAGAACGAAGAACGACCGTCTTCTGAAAGTGGCCGTTGGCACGGTCGCAAAGAAGGCTCACTTTGTCCGCAACTCGGTCATTGCCGCATTTTTCGCCAGTGTCTGCTCTGGGTCGAAGCTGCCATTGACGCTGGGCCTGTTGATAGGTCCAGAGCCTAGACTTCCGAATGCCGGAAGCGGGTCGCAGCTGCGACCTTCACCGGTTGTGGAAAGCCAGGGCACGCTTTTATAAGCCCATAGATTGAAGTGCGGCCGATGCCACCAAGGGCTTGTGCGAGCCTGGCTCGCTTCGGCATACCCGTTGCCCCTTTAAAACATCACCCAAGCACCTCGGCCACGGCCGCCGTCAGCTTACCCGCGATTTCATCTGCCTCTGCGTGTGTCAGGCAGAATGGTGGTGCGAAGCCGAGTATATCGCCTTGAGGCATCGCCCGGCTGATGATGCCGCGCGCCATTAGAGCGTTGTTCACCTTTGCGCCGATGGTCTGCCCGGCGTCGAAGAAGGTCCGGCTGTCGCGGTCTTCAACGAATTCTACAGCGCACATTAGGCCTTCGCCTCGAATGTCACCCACATGCGCGTGGTCGCCCAAAGCGTCGCTCAGTGCAGCTTTGAAATAGGCCCCGATTTCGCCGGCATTCTGCACGAGGTTAAGTTCGTCGATCAGCTTAAGGTTCGCAACTCCCGCTGCGGCCCCGATGGGGTGGGCCGAATAGGTCCAGCCATGGCCGATGGGCCCATTTTCATCAGTGCCTTGTTCGAGCACTTTCCACATCTTTTCAGACACGATTGATCCCGAGAGTGGCGCATAGGCTGATGTCAGCCCCTTGGCTATGGTAATGAGGTCTGGCTTGATGCCATAGTGCTCTGACCCGAACATTGTGCCCAAGCGACCAAACCCGGTAACAACCTCATCCGCAATCAAAAGTATGTCGTGCTTGTCCAAAACAGTCTGAACCGCGGGCCAGTAACCTGAGGGCGGCGGGACAAGCCCACCGGTTCCCAAAGCCGGCTCTCCGATAAAGGCCGCGATTGTATCTGCGCCTTCGCGAGCGATCATAGCTTCCAATTCGGCGATGCAATGCGAGACGAAATCCGCCTCCGTCATCGAAAGGTCGGCTCTGCGAAAATAGTAGGGCGCTTCGGTGTGCAGTACTTGGCTGAGCGGCAGGTCGAACTTCTTGTGGAACAGATCCAGCCCGGTAAGCGAGCCGGTCATCAGCCCTGAACCATGATAGCCACGCCAGCGCGAGATAATCTTTTTCTTCGCGGGCCGCCCGAGGATGTTGTTGTAATACCAGACCAGCTTGATGTTGGTCTCATTCGCGTCCGAGCCGGACGTGCCGAAATAGACCTTGGACATATGATCCGGTGCCCGATCCATGATCATCTTGGACAGGGTGATGCTCGCCTCGGTGCCGTGACCTACATACGCATGGTAGTAGGCCAGCGTATGCGCCTGTTCTGCGATAGCCTCTGCGATCTCGGCCCGGCCATAGCCGACATTCACGCAATAAAGCCCAGCGAAGGCGTCGAGAAACCGGTTGCCATCGCGATCCTCTATATGACAGCCCTTACCCCCTGTGATGATCCGCTGTGGGATATTCCCGCGCGCGAATTCCGCAAGATGTGTGGAAGGATGAAAGAAGTTCTCCCGATCCCAATGATCGAGCTGGTCGTTTCTCAGCATGACATCCTCATTTTCTTAGCCCCAATCTCTACAAACATATTTTATTTCCATAAACTCGCGCATTCCTAGCCCCGCGCCTTCGCGCCCGAGCCCGGATTGCTTGGTGCCGCCGAACGGGATCGGGGCACCCGTGACCTTCGTGCGATTGACCGCAACCATTCCAAATTGCAGCGCGCGGCAGACACGGTAGATGCGGCGCGGGTCTTGGCTGTGCACATAGGCGACAAGCCCGTATTCGGTCGCATTGGCGCGCTTGATCACTTCGTCTTCAGTGTCAAACGGTGTGATTGCCGCGACAGGGCCGAACGTCTCTTGCGACATAATCGCCGCATTGTCAGGCACATCGGTCAGAACAGTGGGTTCGTAAAACAACGCGCCAATCGCGTGGCGCTTGCCTCCACATGCAAGTTTCGCACCCTTTGCCAGAGCGTCGGCCACGTGCTCTTCCTGTTTTACCACGGCTCCTTCATTCATCAGAGGACCGATATCCGGATTATCTATGCCTCGTCCGACAGTTAAAGCCTGCGATTTCGCAGTGAATTTGCGGCAGAAGTCCTCGTAAATGGGGCGATCAACATAGATGCGGTTGGCACCCAGGCAGTCCTGACCTGACGTCGCAAACTTGGCTTTGATTGTTTCGCTGACGGCAGCGTCCAGATCGCAACCTTTGAAAACGATAACGGGTGCGTGGCCGCCAAGTTCCATCACCAATTTTTTTACCGTAGCGGCGCTGTCACGGTAGAGAATTCGACCGACTTCTGTTGATCCCGTGAAGGAAAGAGCGCGCACACGGCTGTCTGCGGTCCACGGCGGAACAACTGTCGACGCTTTGCCAGTGACGACATTGAAAACGCCTGCTGGAATGCCGGCACGTTCTGCAAGCTCGGCAAGTGCGGTGGCCGAAAATGGGGTTTCAGACGATGGGTGCGCCACGATCGTACATCCCGCAGCCAACGCCGCCGCTGCCTTGCGCGTCAACATAGCGGTCGGGAAATTCCAAGGCGTGATCAGTGCGACAACACCGATGGGTTCAAGCCACACCTCCACCTCTGCATCGGGCAAATGGCTGGTCACACCCTCAATATTCGGACGCTTGGCCTCTTCGGAATAATATTCCACAAACGCAGCTGCGTAGTCGATCTCTCCGAGTGCTTCAGAGAGCGGTTTGCCCTGTTCGGCGACCATGATTCTGGCAAGGTCTTCCTTGGAGTCCAGCATCAGATCAAACCAGCGGCGCAGGAGTTGTGAGCGGTCCTGCGGCAGCATCGAAGACCACGTTCGAAATGCGTCCTGAGCAGCATCCACTGCTTTCGCACTGTCCTTGCCATCCAGTTTGGCCACATCTCCTAAGCGGGCGCCGTCCGAGGGGTCTGTCACCGCAAAGGTTGCGCCAGACTCCGCGGCGACCCAGCGACCGTCGATATAGGAAAAGTTTCTGAGCAGCTTCGGATCTGATAGGTCTACGCCCTTGGGGCTTTCGAGCTGAGCGGTGATGGGCATGATGTATCCTGTGATCAACGGGACTCGGCTCGACTTTAGCTTATAGAACACAGACAGTTTTTTTGAATTTCGTGGCTTGGACAGCGGATTTTTCTGTTTTTGCCGCGCGAACGTCTTATTCGCTCTGTTGTCCCAGTAAATGCGCCAGCGCGGGCGCAGCGGACTTCACCTCCTTGGTGACGACATATGTGAAGTAGCGCTTTAACCCGACTTTCGCTTCGAGCAATTCATCAATCATGCGTTGGTAACTGTTGATATCCAGGGTCACAACTTGCATCAAATAGTCGACGCCGCCGCCTATTGCCCAACATCCCGTGACCTCCGGATATTTTTCGATCGCGTTCTCAAAGATGCGAAAGTTCTCCGCGCGATGTGACTCCAGCTCAAGGACAACAAAGATGACGACATGGACAGACAGACGCACAAGATCAATCTCAGCATGATAGCCCTTGATGAGCCCGGCCTTTTCCAGTCGTTTTATCCTCTCCCAGCAAGGTGAGGGCGAGAGGTTAACACGGCGTGCCAACTCGGATTTTGAGATGCGCCCCTCGGATGTGAGGACCTCGAGTATTCGTATGTCACGTGGATCAAGAGCTATCGCCATGACGCAGCTACGCTCCTTGAATTGATCTTGTCAAATGTCAGAATTCTGGCCTATATTGAATCATGGCAATTTGGCCGCCAGATCGAGAAAGCCTTACACGTCCGGTTTATCATTCCCTCGCGCAATGTCTTGTTCGCGCGCTTGAGGCGGGAGAGATCAAGTCTGGAACGAAGTTGCCAACGCATCGGGCACTGGCATTCGAACTTGAGATAAGTGTCCAGACCGTCAGCAGGGCCTATGAGGAATTGGCGCGCCTCGGTGTGATTTCAGGGCATGTCGGCCGAGGCAGCTACGTTCTGTCAAATCCAACTGAAGCGCAGCTGCCGTGGCAGCGCCCTGCGGATCATGAAGACGTAATCGACTTATCAATGTTGGTTCCAGTGTTCGATGAGATCCATGCGAGCCACATCGCTCATTCTCTGAAGGAGATGGGTGAGAATCTTCCATACGATGCAGTATTTTCATTCCGACCGCGTAAGGCGCTGATTGGCCATAGCGCGCATGCGCGCAACTGGCTGGTTAAATGTGGCGTGCAGGTTGATGGGCGAGACGGGATACTTCCGACAAACGGCAACACCTCGGCAATGACCTGCGCTCTCATGACGGCAGCCATGCCCGGTGACGTAGTGGTCGCCGAAGAGATGGGGCACCATACCATGGTTTCTTTAACCTCCATACTCGGCTTGAAGCTCTCAGGTCTGGCGATGGATGCTGAGGGTATCTTGCCTGAAGCCTTTGAGCGCGCGTGCGTTAATGGGCCGGTCAAGGTGTTGAGTGTCCTGCCTGCAGGATTGGGCCCAACAGCAGCGGTTATGGGGATGGAGAGGCGAAAAGCGCTTGTTGATATCGCAAGAAAGCATTCTGTTTGGATTATCGAAAATGATGCTTGGGGGCCGCTGCAACCAGACCGTACGCCGCCTATTGTGACGCTGGCGCCAGAGCGAACATTTTACTTTACGGGTATGTCGAAGTGCATACTTCCAGGCCTACGCATTGCCTGGCTGGTAATTCCGCAGTCAAAGGTCCACGCCGCGCGTAGCCGCCACCTCGTGACAAACTGGATGGCAACACCACTGATCGCTGAGATCGCCAGCCGCTGGATTAAAGATGGCACCGCAAACGAGCTATTGGAGTGGCAGAGAACGCAACTGGGGCGACGCAACCAGATTGCCGCCAAGATCCTTCAAGACATTCCCTACAGCGCCTCTCAAAACGGAATGCATGTTTGGTTGCCGTTGCCAGATCGCTGGCGAGAGGACGACTTTGTCGCTCTCGCGCGCCATGACGGAGTGGCAGTCGCGGCAGGTTCGAACTTCGCTGCTGAGGGGTTAAGTATTCCACCTGGCGTTCGCGTCTGCCTTGGTGCGGGAAGCGAAGGTGAGCTGGAGGAGGGGTTAAAAATTCTTGTTCGACTGCTGCAAGCAGCACCTGAGAAAGCATTGCTTACTATTTGAGCGATGGTTGCTATCAGGTCGGATTTGCTGATCCGACAAATTGTCATGGTTCAATATATAAATTGACATGATTGCTGGGCTGCTAAACCAATTGCGTAGTGGGGATGTAGAAGTGTGCGCGGCTGACGGCCTGTGCGTGACTGATGGCCAGCGTGTTTATTGCTTTTCACTCTAAAAAACACGGACGGGCGCACGTGCTGTGCCCGCGACCAGCAGACTTGGTTGCAGATCCGTAAAACAGAGAGGTTATAACGATGAACTTGAAGAAAATACTCGCCGGTGCGACGGCCTTGGTCTTTGTAGGAACTTTCGCTTCAGCAGACACATGGCGCTATGCATTCGAAGAGTCGCTGGACGAGGTCCAGGGCCAGTTTGCCCAGAAATTTAAAGAGTATGTTGAGGCAAATTCGGATCATGAAATCCAGTTGTTCCCTTTCGGAACGCTCGGTGAATCCGCAGATATCATGGAGCAGGCGCAAGCTGGCATCCTGCAGTTCGTCAACCAATCGCCCGGTTTCACCGGGTCGCTGATCCCTGAGGCGCAGGTATTTTTCGTTCCTTACCTTCTGCCCACAGATCAGGCGCAACTTGCGCGCTTCTTTCGCGACAGCAAGGCGATAAACGAAGATTTTCAAGGGCTTTACGCTGCCCAAGGGCTTGAGCTCTTGCAGATGTACCCCGAAGGCGAAGTCGCTATGACGACCAAGGCACCGGTCAAAAGCTGTGCTGACCTTGACGAGGTCAAATTCCGCGTAATGACCAACCCGCTTTTGGTAGAGAGCTACAAAGCATTTGGCGCGATCCCGACACCGCTTCCTTGGGGCGAGGTGTATGGTTCTCTGCAAACCAACATTATTCAGGGCCAGGAAAACCCGACATTCTTCCTCTATTCGACCAAACTTTACGAAGTAACCGACTATATCACTTATGCCGGGCACAACAACTTCACCACGGCTCTGATGGCCAACCTCGACTTTTATGACGGGCTTTCGGGCGACGAGCAAAAGGTCATTCAGGACGCGACAGATGCGGCCTATGACTTCATTGTTGAGTATCAGGACGGTCTGGCTGCCACTGAGCTTGCCAAGATCATGGAAGCTAAGCCTGAAATGACTGTTACTGTTCTCTCTGAAGACGAGCGTGCCTGCTTTAAGGCGGCGGCTTCCGAAGTTGAGGCCAAATTCATCGAGATGACCGGCGACTCCGGTGCTGCGATTCTTGAACAGATGAAGGCCGATCTTATGGCTGCAGCTGACGGCTGATCCCTCCTCGAGGAATAGCCCCGGCTCGCGAGAGCCGGCCGGGGCCCTTGACCAACTCGCTGTTAGGAGCCGGACGTGACAGACAAACCGCATTCTAACGAACATGCCTCCAGTCTGCCCGGATTTCTGGGCACACTGGATAGCGCAATTTCGAGAATTGAATCAGTTATGCTTGCTGCGGGTGTTATCCTTATGGCCACCAACACCATCAGTAATGTCATCGGCCGGTTCGTGTTTCAAAGCAGTTTGTTCTTTTCTGAAGAACTGAACCGCATTCTGATTATCATGATTACCTTTGCCGGCATCAGCTATGCTGCACGTCAAGGTCGGCATATCCGCATGTCAGCTATTTATGATGCGATGCCGTCGCGGATCCGCAAATTCATGATGATTGTCATATCGCTTGTCACAGCCACCATCATGTTCGGCCTTTGCTATTATGCCATCAATTATATTGGAACTCAGGCCAGCCGAGGACGGGTGCTGCCGTCCCTTCAGATCCCCGTATGGTGGACGCTTGTTTGGGTGCCTGTCGGATTTTTCATGACGGGGATGCAGTACCTTCTGACGGCTATAAAAAATATTGTTGAGAAAGACATCTATCTCTCGACCAATGTGCTTGAAGGCTACGACAACGATGAAATCGAGATTTGAGGGGAACGGCTCATGGCACTAACGATCTTTTCCATCATGATCGTGCTTCTCTTGCTCGGTTTTCCCATGATGGTCCCGCTGATCGCCGGGGCATCTGTTGGCTTTTACATGATGTTGAACGGCTTTTCACAGATGGAAACTATGATTCAGCAGTTCATGGCGGGCATCCGACCTGCGTCGCTCATTGCGGTCCCGATGTTCATCTTTGCTGCGGACATCATGACCCGGGGCCAATCAGCTGACCGGCTGATCGATATGGTGATGAAATTCATGGGCCATATCAAAGGCGGTCTGGCAGTATCCACGGCGGCAGCTTGTACGATGTTCGGGGCAGTGTCCGGCTCGACGCAAGCGACAGTGGTGGCTGTTGGCGGCCCGCTGCGACCGCGTATGCTGAAGGCGGGGTACAAGGACAGCTTTGTTCTGGCCCTGATAGTAAACTCGTCTGACATTGCATTCCTGATTCCACCGTCCATCGGTATGATAATCTATGGAGTTGTCTCAAACACGTCAATTTCCGAACTCTTCATCGCGGGTATCGGCCCGGGACTTTTGATCCTTGTCCTTTTTTCGATCTACTCAGTGATTTATGCGATCCGCCACGATGTGCCGACTGAGGACAAGGCAACTTGGGGCGCGCGCTTCGGGGCGGTCAGGCGCGCAATTTGGCCACTAGGCTTTCCAGTGATTATCATTGGAGGCATCTATGGCGGGATTTTCTCTCCGACTGAGGCTGCTGCGGCCTGTGTTTTTTACGCATTGATGCTCGAAGTCGTGATCTTTCGCTCGATGAACCTAGCCGATGTCTATAGCACCGCCAAATCCACCGGTCTGATCACCGCGGTTGTATTCATCCTTGTTGCGGCCGGCGCGGCCTTTTCCTGGGTTATCTCTTTCGCACAAATTCCACAGGTAATCCTTGGTTCTATCGGCATCGATGAGATGGGTCAGTATGGGGTTCTCTTCGTGATTTCGATCGCGTTTTTTATCGGGTGCATGTTCGTCGACCCTATTGTTGTCATCCTTGTACTTGTCCCGATCTTTGCCCCAGTGGTCAAAGACGTTGGTCTCGATCCTGTTCTGGTTGGAACGGTGATCACACTTCAGGTGGCGATTGGGTCAGCAACACCACCATTCGGGTGCGATATATTTACGGCAATAGCTGTCTTTAAACGCCCCTATATCGAAGTCATCAGAGGGACGCCGCCATTTATCGTCATCCTTCTGAGCGTCTCGGTCGCTTTGATTTACTTCCCTCAGATCGCTTTGTTTCTGCGTGATCTGGCATTTGCGAAATAGCGGGGCAGCTATGTTCAAACACATACTCGTACCAATCGATGGTTCACGAAACGCGATCGCCGCGCTTGAAAAAGCCGTGGAACTTGCATCGCTTGTTAAGGCTAGGATTTCGATCCTGACAGTCTATCGCCACCACTCCTTGCTTGAGGCATCTTTTTCAATGGTGCGTCGCGACACGCCCGAGCCGATGGACGATTCAATGCGTGCCTACGCCAAAGAAGTTGCAGAAGAGGCCAAGAGCCGGGCAGTGGAACTAGGAGCGATAGGGCTCCGTGCCGTTGTGAAAAACGGACCCGTGGCGCGCGGCATTGTTTCATTCGCTAAGGAAAACAATGTGGACCTGATTGTCATGGGCGGCCGCGGTATGGGGTCCGTCGAAAGCTATCTGCTCGGAAGCGTGTCTCATAAGGTGACAGGGACGTCGGCCTGCCCAGTGATGATTGTGTAGTGAAATGGGAGAACGCGCAGAGGTATTGCTGTCTTCCATCCCTGTTCAACTGGAGCCCGCAGAGGCCGTAACCCGCCTTGGACTGATCGCGCTTGCTACGGACCTGACGACAGAACGAGACGCCGCACGGCTCATTCCACACGATCGTGCGGCTCTGCACGTGACAAGGGTCGCGTTTGAGAACCCAACCACCGCGGAAAACCTGTTACGAATGGCGCCGCTCTTGACCGAAGCGGCGCGTTTGTTGCTGCCCGGAGAACCTATGGCGGCGATATACTACGCCTGCACAGCCGCCTCGGTCATGATTGGTGACGACGCGATCAGACATGCCATTCAGGCGGGCAAACCCGACGTCCCTGTCGTCACACCGACCGATGCCGCGCTGACGGCGTTCCGTTCGCTTGGCGTGCAGCGGATCACTTTGGTCACGCCATATTTGTCCAAAACGACCCAGCCAATGGTTGCTTACTTTCAGCGAAAGGGGCTGGAGGTCGTGTCGGCACAGTGCCTTGGCCTTGAGGATGATCGAAACATGGCAAGAGTCTCATCGCAAACTATCATCGACGCCGCGATAGCTGCCGACCGTCCTCAGTCTGAAGGCGTGTTCCTATCGTGCACGGCGCTTCCTGCGCTAGGTGTTATTGAAGCTCTCGAGGATCGCCTTGGGAAGCCTGTCATCTCATCAAATCAGGCGGGCCTTTGGCAGATGTTGAACCACGCACGATTGGCCCCTAATGAAGGACTAGGTAAAATCTTCGATCGGATGCCTCTGGAGGCGGTGTATGACTAAGTTCGCGCTCCCGACTGAACGCAGCGAAAACAGCGTCACGTTGGACGAGATCATTGAAGCACGGCGCACTATTTCTGGCATGATACGACACACGCCTGTTGAACCTTCAGTCTCGTTGTCGAAGAGCATGGGTGTTCCGGTTAACCTGAAACTGGAGCATAGCCAGTTGAGTGGCAGCTTTAAGTTTCGCGGCGCGTCGAACGCTGTGGCCCATCTGACAGAGACAGAGCGCGCTGCTGGTGTTGTGGGCGTCTCCACAGGTAACCATGGACGAGGTTTGGCGCGCGCCTGCGCAAACGCGGGCGTCCGCTGTGTTATCGCGATGTCAGAGTTAGTGCCCCAAAATAAGATCGAGGCGATCCGGGGGGAGGGTGCTGAGGTGCTGATCCGGGGCCGTAGTCAGGACGAAGCACAAGCCGCTGTTGATGCACTCGTCGCAGAGGGCATGACAATGATTCCCCCCTTTGATCACCGCCATATCATCGCTGGTCAGGGAACGCTCGGGCTCGAGATTTCCGAGGAGATGCCCGAGGTTGAGACCGTTTTGGTGCAGGTCTCCGGCGGCGGGCTGATATCGGGAGTGGCCGCCGCGCTGAAGGCCCGCCTGCCACATGTCCGCATCGTCGGGATCTCAATGGAGCGGGGGGCGGCCATGCACGCAAGCCTTGCGGCCGGTCACCCGGTTGAGGTCACGGAACTCGCCACATTGGCCGACAGTCTGGGTGGAGGGATAGGGCTCGACAATTGCTTTACCTTTCCGATGGTGCGCGAACTCGTAGACGACCTGGTTTTGCTCACCGAGGCAGAAATCGCAAACGGCATTCGCCATTGCTACTGGGAAGAACGACAGATTGTCGAAGGCTCCGGTGCGGTGGGGGTAGGGGCGCTTTTGGCGGGTAAAATCACTTTGTCTGGGCCTACTATGCTTATACTCAGCGGCGGGAATATCGACATGTCATTGCACCACAGGGTTATCTCAGGGGAAGATGTCGACGTTTCTCAAGAGAGCTTATAATGCCAAAAATCCGCATTCTGACTGAGGCCGAACTTCGCAAAGCGGTGCCACTGGATCTCGACACGATCCAATGCATAGAAGACGGTTTCCGTGCGCTTGCCGGTGGGAACGTCGCTATGCCACCCATCCTGTCCATGGCGATCAAAGATTTTAATGGTGAGGTCGACGTCAAGACGGCCTATGTCCCAGGTCTGGATAGTTTTGCGGTGAAAATCTCCCCCGGATTTTTTGATAACCCCAAGATCGGCCTTCCATCGACGTCTGGACTGATGGTCTTGTTCTCAGCACGCACAGGCCAGCTCGAAGCCCTGTTGCTCGACAATGGATATCTCACGGATGTACGCACTGCCGCGGCAGGCGCCGTTGCTGCGCGTATTTTGTCCCGGGAGGACTCTTCAAGCGCTGCAATTTTTGGGTCAGGCATGCAGTCGCGTCTTCAACTTAAGGCTCTGTGCCTCGTGCGCCCCATTGAGCGAGCTTTGATCTGGGCACGAAATTCAGAGGCGGCAAAGGCTCTTGCTGCAGAGCTTACAACAGATCTTGGGATCGAGGTGGCGGCCGTGGATGATCCACAAACGGCCGTTGCCCAAGCGGCTGTCATCATAACAACGACGCCCGCGTCCTCGCCAATTCTCAAGGCTGACTGGCTCAGACCCGGGCAACACGTGACGGCCATGGGATCGGATCAGAACCATAAGGGCGAATTGGAGCCAGCCTGTTTGAAACGCGCAGATCTCTATGTACCGGATCGTCTGAGCCAAACGCGAAATCTCGGCGAATTGCGTAACGCAATCGCGGCCGGGCTGATATCTCCGGACGCGTCGTTTGCAGAGCTTGGAGAGATCATTTGCGGGACCGCTGCCGGACGCATATCCGCGGAGCAGATCACAATCGCTGATTTAACCGGCACAGGCGTGCAGGACACTGCAATTGCAACTCTTGCTCGGAACCGAGCCGGAAAAGCTGAACTTGGCACAAATTTTGAAAGTTGAATGATCATGGCTACAATCGACACATTTCGTTTCTCAGACGCCGAATACGAAACGCGTATAGCCAAGGTCCGAAAGGCAATGGAGCTTGCCGAGATCGATACGTTGATAACGTCAGACCCATCTAACATGGCGTGGCTTACCGGATATGACGGTTGGTCCTTTTATGTGCATCAAGCAACGATCATTGGCCCAACCGGTGAGCCGGTTTGGTTTGGGCGCGAACAGGATGCTCAGGGGGCGCTTCGTACAGTCTATATGGGAGAGCCTGACATCATAGGCTACCCAGATTTCTTTGTGCAGTCGACCGAACGCCATCCGTTGGAATATTTGGCTGCAAAGCTAACAGAACGCGGCTGGCACACCGGGCGGATTGGTGTGGAGATGGATAATTACTGGTTCTCAGCAAAGGGATTTCAGGCGCTTTCAGCCGGACTTCCATCCCGGCCTGTCGATGCGACAGGCCTTGTGAACTGGCAGCGTGGGGTGAAGTCGACTGCTGAGCTTGACAGGATGCGCAAGGCCGCTCGGATCGTTGAGCGGATGCATGCACGTATTGTTGAGGTGGTCGAGCCCGGGATTCGCAAATGCGATCTGGTGGCCGAGATCTATGACGCCAGTCTGCGCTATGATGAGGCGCTTGGATTTGGGGGCGACTATCCCGCAATCGTGCCGCTTTTGCCCTCGGGAACAGATGCGGCTGCGCCGCACCTGACATGGGATGACAAGCAAATGAAGTTGGGTGAAGGAACCTTTTTCGAAATTGCCGGCTGTTTTCGCAGGTATCATTGCCCGCTGAGCCGTACGATCTTTTTAGGCAAGCCAACGCAGCAGTTCCTCGATGCGGAAAAGGCAGTGCTTGAAGGAATGGATGCGGGTTTGGAAGCTGCACGGGCAGGCAATACCTGCGAGGATATCGCGATCGCATTCTTTGGCATTTTGCAAAAATACGGCATCGACAAAGACAATCGTGCAGGATACCCGATCGGGTTGTCCTATCCGCCGGACTGGGGTGAAAGGACTTGCTCGCTGCGGCCTGGGGATCTCACGGAACTGAAAACAGGTATGACCTTTCATTTCATGACCGGCCTTTGGATGGAGAATATGGGGTTCGAGATCACTGAAAGTATCGTGATCGGTGAGACCGGACCCGAATGCCTCGCCAATGTGCCTCGCAAACTGATTGTGAAAAACTGATGTCCCTTACTGATCTGCCTGCAAATCCAATCACCTCAACTGTGCTCTTCGATACTGATGGAAAGCACCATGGTTTCCTGCGTCTGCCTTTCAGCCGCGATACATCGGCCTGGGGATCGATCATGATCCCGATCACGGTCATTAAAAACGGGACTGGGCCGACTGCTCTGCTAACTGGAGCAAATCACGGCGATGAATATGAGGGACCGATCGCCCTTCAGGGGCTAGCCTTGGATCTCGACCTTTCAGACATTACCGGACGTGTAATTATTGTGCCGTTTATGAACACTCCCGCCTTTCATGCAGCGCGCCGCACCTCGCCCTTGGATGGAATGAACCTGAATCGCAGTTTTCCTGGAGCGCCCGATGGGTCGCCGACCCAAAAAATTGCTAACTATTTTGAGGAAACACTTCTGCCGCTGGCCGATATAGTTTTGGATTTCCACTCAGGTGGTAAGACCTTGGACTTTATTCCTTTCGCAGCCGCGCATGTCCTTGAAGACATGGACCAGCAAGCTGCCTGTATCGCCGCAATGCAATCCTTCAACGCACCCTATTCAATGATCTTGCATGAGATCGATGCTGTGGGGATGTACGACACAGCCGCTGAAACGGCAGGAAAGGTTTTTGTATCGACCGAATTGGGCGGAGGCGGATCGGCAACGGCGCGCTCCGCACAGATCGCTCGGCAAGGCGCTGAGAATGTCCTAAAACATGCGGGTATTCTGTCCGGGCTGCCTTCGCAGGCTCCTAGTCTGGCGATAGACACAACTGGCCCCGGCTGTTTCCACCTCTCTGAGGCCGCAGGTCTGCTCGAACCCATTATTGATCTTGGCCAGAATGTCAGCGAGGGAGATATTTTGGCACGAATTTGGCCAATCGACCGCACCGGTGTCCCGCCCGTTACTGTTGTGTCGCGCGCCTCCGGCATACTTGCCGCACGTCACTTCCCGGGTCTCATTGCTGTCGGAGACTGCCTCGCTGTCGTTGCGACCCTAGAGTAGGCACTGTCAGAAAAAACCGTCTTGAGCCAGGCAGGACGACGGTTGAGCTTCGCGGAAGGCCTTGCCAGAGGAAATCGGCGTGAGAGGGGTGTGGGGCGTCCTTGATCTCCCGGCGATCGAAACGTGCGACAGACGGGTTGCCCTTGGTAACGGTATGGAATGGTTCGGAACCTATCCCGCAAGTATACGGCGGCTGGCTATGAAGGAATTGCCCGGAGCTGGGACGTGGCAGCCATCCTGGGGGAACCAACGACGACTCCGTCTGCACGGCCTCGGGGCTGCGTGGGAACCATATTGACCTAAGGCTGACCGAGATCAGGCATTGCTCTAGGTAAAAGGGTGATCCCCAACTCTTTTTTGAAAGAGAGTCTGCTACGTGCAAATTCCCGTGCATCATCAGCAACCGATCAAAGATGAGTCTCTGACAATGGCGCCTCTTTGTCCTGAAACGCCGCGCCGTTGATATCGCCCGTCAGTTTTGTGCGGCCGTGACGATAAATTCGACCAGGTAATCCGGTGTGGCCAGCTTTGCCTCGCCGCAGGCACGTGCGGGTGTATGGCCTTCCGGCACCCATGCATCCCACACCGCATTCATCGCGGCGAAGTCGGACATGTCCGCCATCCAGATGATCGCTTGTAAGATGCGGGTCTTGTCAGATCCGGCTTCAGCCAGCAGGGCGTCGATTTGCTCGAGACAGGTTGTCGTCTGCTGGGTCACGTCGTCTTTTGCATGTCCGACCTGACCTGCCAGATAGACTGTGCTGTTGTGGGTGACGATCTGGCTCATTCGGGGGCCGCCATGCATGCGTGTAATCGTGCTCATTGGTGTATTTCCTTTATGTTGTCCGGAAACGGTCCGGGGAGAGTGCGTCGAGTATGTTTTGGGCCACCGGCAACTGGCTGCCTAGACAAAGCGCGGCGCAAATAGCTGCAAGCGCGGGCGCCGTTTGCACGCCGTATCCGCCCTGACCGGCCAGCCAGAAAAAGCCTGTCGTTGACGGATCAAAGCCTACAGCGGGCGTCCGGTCGGCCATGAAACTGCGCAAGCCTGCCCAGCTATGAGTGGGACGCGTGATGGGAATGGACACGGCCTGACCGAACCGGTCCAGCCCTTCAGCAAGGACCATGTCATCGGGCCAGGCATCATGTGGCTCTACCGGGTCTTCGTCAGCAGGCGACACCAACAGGCGCCCGGCGTCTGGTTTGGCATACCAACTCTCCGACGCGGACCCGAATAGCGGCCAGTCCTCAATTTGGTAACCGTCCGGGGCATTCAGCAACACTGCAGACCGGCGCATCGGTGTCAGACCGATCGATGCCAGCCCGGCCATGCGTGCCACTGTATCGGCCCATGCACCTGCCGCGTTTACGACGATGGGTGCAGACCATTTGCCCGTTGCTGTTGAGACATGCCAACAGTTGTCCGCGCGGGTCATGCCGGTTACCGCGGCACCTGTCACGGTTTGGCCGCCCCTGTCGCGGAGCAAGCGGGCGTAGCCCTGGAGCATGCGGTCAACGTCAATATCCTGCGCGTCCCACTCGACAATAGCAGCCGCGATCCGCGCTTGCTGCAAAATCGGAACGAGGGCGGTGGCCTCCGTCGCTGTTAGGGTCTCGATGCCTATCGCACCCTTGGCATAATCTTCCAGCGCGTCCGTCTCGTTTTCAGAAGCGATCAGCAGTTGGCCGCGAGGCGATAACAAGGAGCGATCCGAAATCCCATCCGGCGCCAGCAGTACAGGGGCAGAGGCTGCATTCAAGGCACGCAAGACAGTATTTCCGTAATTGCGGATAAAGATTGCCGCTGACCGGCCGGTGGAATGATAGCCAAGCTGTTGCTCGGCCTCGATCAAAACGACGCGCGCTCCGCTGGCAAGCATTGCGGCAGCGCTGGTTCCCGCTATTCCGCCACCGATGACAATGATGTCGGGCTGGGTCATACGCTCTGAAATCCGTTGAACACACTTGTCAGGTTATCGCCCAGTTCGTCACACAAGTAACCGCCTTCCTGCACAAACAACGTCGGCACATTCAGGCCTGCAAGGGCAGCACCGATACGCGCAAACCCGGGCGTCGTTATGGCTAGCCCTTTGAAGGGGTCGCCTATGTAAGCGTCCAGTCCGAGAGCGATAACGACGGCATCTGCTCCGAAGACGGCCATACGGCTCAGCGCGGTTTCAAGCGTTGTCAGAAAATCGTCGTCATTGGTGCCGCGCGCAAGCGGCAGGTTGAGGTTGTAGCCCAATCCCGCCCCGGACCCGCGTTCATGGGCGTGGCCCCAGAAGAATGGATAGAAACGCGCAGGGTCGGCGTGCACAGATACGGTCAGAACATCATTGCGGTCATAGAAAATGCCCTGCGTTCCATTGCCGTGGTGCACATCGATATCAAGAATTGCCGGTTGCAGGCCGTTGGCGCGCAAGCGTTCTGCCGCGATGGCAGAGTTGTTGAGGAAGCAAAACCCGCCCGCAAAATCGCCGAATGCATGGTGGCCGGGCGGCCGCGAGAGGGCATAAGAGGCGCGTGACGCCAACCGATCTGATAGCACTCGACGAAGACCATTTTCTCTTGAAGCCGCAAATCTCAGAAAAGACCGAATATCGAAAGCTTTTTTCCCGTACATGGACTACGCGCATGGCATTGATCATTGTCTCTCATGTTTTCTTAGACAGCGTAAAACTGCATACATGCTCGTTCCTGCCCGCGAATGACCCGCCGCCCGTCAAGCGGCCCGCCATGCTGTGTGACAACGGTTGATTGCCCTGCGGGATGTTCGTTCTGCTCGTAGTGGATAACCACCCAGTCACGCGTTCTGCCGTATTGATGAGCAGAGGCCGTGTTCGAAAACAATGCGCTAAACCGCCAAAGCCCCCGTTCTGTGTGCAGTATAGGGATGCGTTCCAGCCCAGTTTCATTGAAACGGCGAGGCTTGATGGTTGGCAAGCTGTCAGCATTTTCGCGATATTCTTGATCTACAGCCAGAATATCCGCAACCGATGGCGGGACCGTATCAATTTGCGAGCGGCGGGGCCGCCGCCGCCTCAGCATGTCGTTCAGCGAATGGCGGATACTAGCGACGCGGCGATTGCCAATGCCCTTGATCTTGGCCAGACGGCCATCAATGGCGGCGGCTTCGAGAGCCTCCAATGTGTCGATATGCAGCGTGTCGTGGATCAGGTGCGCAAGTGTCGGGCCTATCATCGGCACTGTCTGCAGCAGCTTCTCAGGGTTAGCGGATCCGCGAAGGCGGTCAAGGCTGCTCATCCGACCGCTATCCAGCAATTCGGAAACTGCCGCAGCAATGGCGGTACCGATTGTCGGCAAATCTTCAAGCCCGCGTCTGCCGTCTTCGCGATAGATCGCGCGGATTGGTTGGTGCATCGTCGCGACATAGGAAGCGGCATCGCGATAAGCACTCACCCGAAACTGGGACGCGTCTTGTTGTTCAAGCAGGTCCGCCATTTCACCAAGCTTTTCACCGACGAACAGGTTTTCGGCCATTTGCCCTGATCGGGTTTGCTCGTGTGCTATCATGTTCTACCGCCCCATAGATGCGCATTAGGTGGCCGCTAGGGTATCGGGCGTGTGATTGCGCGCATTGATCGGCGTCAAGGCGGTGCTGACGCAGTATGCAAAGGTATCGTTTAGAAAGGTGGACCGCAATGTGTTGGAGCGCTGAAGCATCTGCGACTATGATCGGTCTGGGCGCGGTCGCAACCGCCGTTACCCAACGCCGCGGGGACGCGCCCGCAATCTGGCTAACGCTGGGGTTTTTTACCCTCATGGAAGCGCTTCAGTTTTGGGGTTACATCGTGTTGGACCAATGCGGTACGCCGGCGAACCGTTCGGTGACTGTATTGTCGTACGTGCACATCGCCATACAACCGTTCTTCATCAATGCCTTCGCGATGGAACTGGTCCCCGCGGCGGTCAAACGCCGGGCGCGGTTTTTGGTGTTTAGTGGCTGCGGGATCTCTACTTTGGTCATGCTGGTACAGATCATTCCCGCGCCGTCACTTGGGGTCTGTCTGCCGGGTAGCGCGCTTTGCGCTGACAGATGGTGCACTGTCTCTGGTGACTGGCATATCGCCTGGGACGTGCCCTACAATGGGCTGATGCTACCGCTTGAGCGCGCCTATGGCTTCTACGTTGGCTTTCCAACTTATTTAATTGCCGCCTTCATTTTGCCGCTGTTCTACGGCGCGTGGCGGTTTGTGATTGTCCACTCCCTTGTGGGACCAATTCTGGCCGCCACCCTAACGACAAACCCGAATGAGATGCCGGCGATCTGGTGCCTGTTCTCAATCGCGATTCTGCTGATTGGGCTGAGCCCACGCGTTAGAAAGGCGACGACCGCAACACGTTGGTGGGGCAGACAGATAACAAGCTCGTGTTGACCCATGAAAGGAAAACAAACGACAGCATCCTATGTCGGTTAAGCGGACGCTGAGTGTATCGGGTCCGCTGGATTAACGGATAACATGGACAGAACAGGGAGCATGCCGGACCACGCGAGCTGCTGTCGATCCTAGGAAGTAATCCGTCAATCCCGGTCGATGAGAGGTGATCACGATGCACTCGAACTCGTACTCCACCGCGTAGTCGACAATAGCGCTGCCCGCGCGCCCGCTTATAACAACCGGCTTGGCATCTAAAACACCACCAAGCTCTGCTTTCAACTCGGTTTCAACTTCCGATATCCGAACCTTACTGTGGCTCTCCGGGAGGTACTCATCCACGTAACTCGGCATCTTCTCGATTACATTTAATACGGTCACGACCGCGCCTTCATCGGAGAGCAAACGAGCGACATCAAGCGCAGCTTTGAAACTACGTGAATGATCAAGGGCAACAGGAACAAGTACTTTCTTATACATAGCCAAACTCCTTTTCTGCGGAGAATTCTAGCACATGCGCGGCGTCTTTAACTTGACCTAGGTCACGAAAATTCGGTGAGACCTGCCGCTGTCCGTTCGTTGGGTTCCATCCCATGAATCCAAAAGTTACTTTCGATCTAACTCAAGGCGAACCAATTCTAGCGGTCTTTTATGAAGCGACCTACCCCAAGGAAGGCTTCTTTCAAAAAGGAAGGCTATTGGCCCCGGCGTTCATCAGATGTCGCGTTTAATTTTTGATAGAATACGCTTGATTGCATTGTCAGATTTACCCCCTGTTACAGCTCGGGAGAGGAATTTCGCTGCCTTCATGTCGCGCTGCTTGATGATCATCAAGAGTACAATGAATTAGTGCCCGAGCTTAGGCGCCCTGAGCAGCGGCAGAACGATTAGATCCGTTTATTCGGACACTGCCGCTGGGGCGCATATGACCGAAAGGTCAGCGTGCTGCATCGATAGGCAACAACGGACCACCCTGATCCAGATAGGTCGGATCGAACTGGGCAAATTCAGCAAGCCGATCGTAGTTTTCGAACCCGACAAAGCCATCGCGAAACGTAAGAATTTTAGCTTCGCGCAACTGTCGCAGCACCCTGTTAACGTGGACAGCGCTGAGACCAAGCGCATCTGCCAGAAGGTATTGGGTAATTGGACAGGCAAACCCCTCCCTGCTCCCCAATCCGACCAGCGTAAGTCTCGCACCAAGCTCGAGAAGGAAATGCGCCATGCGTTCCGCAGCGTTGCGACGCCCGACATTTACCAGATGCTCAACCACCATCGCCTCATCACGCGATGCTGCCCACATGACCGCTGTGGCCAGCCGAGGCGTTTGCGAAAACGCCTCCAAAAGGTCAGACCCATCATGAACCGCGGTTAAGGTCCGCAGGGAGACGCTTCTGCACCAAGCTTCGAAGAGCTACCCGCCGCCTCGGCATCGGGGCCCCTCGCTATTGCGCCAGATGCTCAATGCTACAAAAGTGCGCGTATTTTGCTGCCTCGAGTTCTTTGTTCGCCTTAGTGTCGTTTTTCGCCGTATGTGCTGTCTCAGCGGCGTAATAGTGTTTCATTGCCGAAGCCCTTTTTTCGCCGAAGGGCGCGTTGGTACAGCTGGCTCTAACGGACTTCATCTTCTCTGAAGTTGTGTTGTTGCTGAGTTTCATTGGAGTGTCCTTTCCTGGACGTTCTCACAAAAAAGTGGAGCGACATCGAAACATCTCCTGAGGGGATCTGCTGGGCTCCCGCGCCTCTTGGGTGCTGGTGAATGCAATGCCAGCTGAAATGCTCAGCAGGCATATTTGACCTGTCTAGGGATGCTTGACACTTGCAATAGGGGTGGATGGCTTTCCAACCGGCGCAGGTGATGCAGGTTTCTTTGCAGACTTTGAAGTCGGTTTCATTGAAAAGCTCCTAATCAGGACCGAATGATTCGATCTGTAGGATTAATTTCGCACGCCCTCAAAGATTTGAATAACGAATTTAAAAGAAAGTTGATATCGGATAATCAAATAGGTGAAGAATGGATATAGAACTCGCACGAACTTTTCTTGCGGTTGTTGAAACCGGTAGCTTCTTCAACGCTGCAGGCAAAGTGAATGTCACACAATCTACCGTCAGCATGCGCATCCGCTCGCTAGAGCAGCAACTAGGGCAACCGGTCTTCGAACGTAGCAAAACCGGTGCGACGATGACGGCGGCAGGGCGGAATTTTCAAAGGCATGCCACGACGCTCGTACGAACATGGTCGCAGGCCAAACTTGACGCAGCACTCCCCGCGACACTGCAGTCAGTCCTAGAGATCGGTGCCCCGCCGAGTTTGTGGGATGGCTTTCTGATAGATGCCATTCCAACTCTTAAAGCCAAGATTCCGAACCTGGCTATCAAGGCATCCCTGGCGACCCCGGACTCCTTGGGACCGCAACTTAATGACGGCACGCTGGATCTTGCCATAATGTACCGGCCCCAAAACACATCCGGACTTGCGGTTGAGCAACTCTTTGAAGACGAGTTTGTTCTGGTAAGCAGCAATAAAGACCCCTCGGTCGATCCGTTTGGGGAAAGCTATGTTTTGATCGACTGGGGCTTTGAATTTCGTGCACATCACCTGCTGAACTTCCCACAGTTCACCACACCAAGTCTGCAACTTGGGTTAGGAACTCTAGGGTTGCAGTATCTGCGGACTGTACCTGCGTCAGGATATTTTCCCCGGCGAGCAATCGAGTCAGAAGTTGATGCTGGCTGGTTGCATCTCATTGAAGACGCACCGCGTTTTGCCTACACGGCCTACTCCGTCTTCAGCGAAAGTCAGAGCGACGGAATTGCTGGTCGGGCTGCGCAGTTGTTGCGGAGATATGCGAGCGAGAACTTAAATGTCAGCCGTCGCAAGGAAATACTCTGACGATGCAGCCACCAGCACTGCCTGGAAGGTCCCAATTAAGCCGCTCATATGGGTTCCACTCGCAGCCTGCCCGGCAAAGAAACCACGAGATACGCCTAAAGTGCCGATACGGAACAGGCGCGTGGGTCACCGAACGGCTGCCGTCCACCTAAAGTAACCACTAGGACGTATTGCTGAATACGGGGGGCAGTATCGCCTTTTCGAGCCGGCGCGCACTTGGTGTGGGTCGGACCCGATCCATGCGCTGGACCGCCTTAGTCTGTGCCCTTATCAATTTGATCGTTGCTTGTTAGATCGGCCGTCATGGCCCGATGTGCATCCAACTCAACCTTGTCGGCCGCAAGGGCTGCGGTCTCCGGGGTTGAAGCACGCGCAAACGGTTTCGACTGGAAAGGGCTCTTGTCGTCAGACGCAACGCTAGGCGCGAATTTCAGCCGCACCAGCGCAAAGAGAATAAGAAGAATATGGGCCGTCCCTGTAACCATAAACAGGCTGGCTTCGCCAAATTCTGACATGGCGAAACCAGCGGCTGTTGGCCCAAGGATAGAACCAATACCGTAGACCAGCAGAAGGCCACCGCTGACCTGAATAAACGTGCCAGGAGCGGCGTGGTCATTGGCATGGGCCACGATGATCGGATACATGGCGAACACTGTCGCGCCAAACAGTCCGGCCAGCAACATGACTGCCCATAGACTGACGAACCCACCGAATAAGAAAAGCCCGTCCGCAACCAGGGCGCACAATGCGATCCCAACAAGGACCCACCGCCGATCCAGCTTGTCAGAGGCGTAGCCTATGGGGATCTGCGCAGCAGCCCCGGCAAGGATTGGGATACTGGCAAAGAGCGCGATGTCGCCAAGGTTCAAACCAATTCTGGCTGCGTAGACGGCTGCAAGGGTTCCGAAGGAGGCGTTGGACACCCCCACCATGAGAACAGCAACCACGGCAATCGGCGAGTTCTTCCACAGGGCGCGCATGTTCAGCGAAACGCTGGTCAGGGGAGTAGGTGTCGTTGTCGCAGAAATTGCCGTGGGCAAAAGGGCGAGGCAATATACCATGGCCGCCAGAACGAAGAAGAAATAGCCGTTGGCGTCGCCGAGAGTAAGGACCATCTGGCCCGCAGTCGTCGCCGCAAGGTTGACCATTGTGTAGATACCAAAAACGCGCCCCCTGGATGCCTGGTCCACCCGCTCATTCAGCCAGCTTTCGACGATCATCGCCGCCCCAGCGAAGCAGAACCCGGACAAAGCCCGAACGGGTATCCAGACCCAGGGCGTAATAAGCACAAGCGACAGCAGGACCGCGATTGCAGCAATCGCACACATTGCTCCGAACGCTCTGATATGACCCACGCGTGCAACAAGGGTTGGTGTTCGCAGGCAACCCGCCACATAGCCGATCGCCCATCCCGTGCCGAGAAGACCCAGCGAAGCGGCGGAGAAGCCTTCTGCCTCACCCCGGATCGGCAGGATCAGGCTGTTTACGCCCCCTGCGAACAGCAGGAAGGCTGACCCCAATAAAAGAGCGGCAAGCGGAAAAAGGCTTCTTATCATCGCTGAGGTCTCATAGGTCACACCCTTTTAAGAGTTTTCTAATTCTAGGAACACGGCAAGAACGCGAAGCAATCGGAGGTTCCCGGATCTCTCACTTCAGATGAAACCAAACCGCGAAAGCGTTGCAATATGCTGATGGTGGGCATTGATACAAAAAAATAGAACGTAAGCCCTGTTCACATACCTGAGTTTTGGGCTGTGTAGCGCGTCAACCACCTTGTCCGGGAGCGACAACCCCCTTGGCCGGGTTTGAAGCCGCTGGGGTTGGCGTGTCATTCGGTGTTTTGGGTTAGTTTTCTCCTTCGTTTTGGTTGCCGCTGATGGTTGTCGCTGGCGCTTCGGCCTGGGCCCTCTTGTTGGAGGCGGCAGCACGCTGACGGAAGCTTTCAGCATTCATTTCGAGGATGGTCG
>Ga0208544_10000682_pt1 | contig 25291 bp, 20 predicted proteins | sample DEB08_DNA_9_FD_184526 | JGI IMG/M metagenome (GOLD analysis project Ga0208544, IMG submission 184526) | Aqueous microbial communities from the Delaware River and Bay under freshwater to marine salinity gradient to study organic matter... | ecosystem: Environmental > Aquatic > Marine > Coastal ... | reverse complement strand
ATTAGAGCTTATATAGAGTTCTACAATCGGTGCTTAGTAAAACCTTTAAAATGGAAGTTCAAAGGGTTCGACAAAGGAAAGAAATTGAAGAATATTAACTGCCGCTAACTTCTTGCGCAAACCACTAGTGAGTAAGTACTTGAATTTTGAATGATGAATATTGAATGGGGTGCAGATTCAAAATTAATCATTCAAAATTCAAAATTCTTCAAAATTGAATACTTAAGCTAGTGAGTTATAATGTGATTGGGAAAGAGGTTTGTTTTTCATACGTTGACTTTTGCCTTTGACCCAATCTTTTTTATTAAAAAGCCTATGAATGATTTGTATAAAAAAATAGGACTAACGCTTGCCCCACTCGGTCTGCTATTGACTTTAAATGCACAAAGTTTTGAACTGCTAGAGGACTATGCAACTATCAGTCAATTAAGAGATGTCAACGGCGTATCCGTAGCAGACTATGACCAAGATGGTGACCTCGATATTTTCCTAGTCAGTATTTATCGCTTTGAAGCCAATAATCCTCAAACGTGGAGTCGCCTATTACAAAATAATGGCGAAAATGGATTTGAAGATGTAACGGAAACTGCTCAATTATTAGTGGAAAATAAAACAATTAGACGAGGTTGGATGGGGGATAGAATGGGGGCAAGTTGGGGCGATTATGATAATGATGGCTATCCTGATTTATTTTTATCCAATGACGGAGGTGATGAACTATGGCGTAATAAAGGAGCCGGCACTTTTGAAAATGTAACGGAAAAAGCAGGTGTTCAAGGTTGTTCAGATTGTTATAGCTCCAATGGACTTTGGTGGGATTATGATTTGGATGGTGACTTAGATCTATATGTAAGCGATTGGTTAAGAGTAAATCGCATGCACGAAAACCAAGGAGATGGTACTTTTTTAGATGTTAGCCAACAATCGGGCTTAGCCGATACGAGTAAAACTTGGACTAGTATCCCTTTAGATGTCAATCAGGATTTATTACCCGATTTATACATCGTCAATGATTTTGGCCCAAATAAATTAATGCTCAACCAAGGCGACGGCACTTTTCAGGAAAAGACGACTATCTATGGATTAGAAGATGTCGGTGATGGAATGGGCGTAGATATATGTGATTATAATAATGATGGACATTTTGATATTTATGTCACCAATATTTTTCGACATGAACCCAATCCATTTTTTGTAAATAACGGGCAAAATAGGTTTATCAATTTAGCCAAACCGATGGGCATTGATAATACAGGTTGGGGCTGGGGTGCTAGATTTTTTGATGCCGACCACGACATGGACGAAGATTTATACGTAGTCAATGGAATGAATTTAAGTGCAGGAAGAGGCGATAAAAATGTTTTTTTTGAAAATACTGGAACTAGATTCATTGATATTTCTGCCAATCTAGGGGTCGATAATGCCAAACAAGCAAGAGGTTTAGAAGTATTTGATTATGATTTAGATGGCGATTTAGATATGATAGTTGGCAACAGAGCAGGCAAACAAAGTTTTTACCATAATAACCTTTTAGAAAATAATGCAACCGCTACTAATTGGCTACAAATAAAACTAATAGGAACAATAAGCAATCGGGATGCTTTGGGGGCGGTGGTCAAAATATCTTGTGATAATCAAACTTATTTCAGGCATTATTCAGGTGCTAATTTAATGGGGCAAAGTATTAAACCAATCCATTACGGTCTTGCCAATCATGATAGAGTAGATGAAATTGAAGTGACTTGGCCCAATGGGGTTAAAGAATATTTTAATAGTGTGGCTGCCAATCAAGTGGTTAAATTAATAGAAGAGGAGGGGAGTTCAGAGAGTAGCCTAAATATCATTTCTAGTATTGACCAAAGACTAGCCGCAAATATACAGGTATTTCCCAATCCGTTTATCAACCAATTAAGCTTGGAAATTCAAGGTATTCCTGCTGAAAACATCAAATTTAGATTGACAAATATTGCTGGTCAAACAATTGTGGAATATCAAAAAAGGATTGCCCAAAATGGAACGATAAGGCTTGAATTTTCAGAAAATAACTTACCAAATGGACTTTACTTTTATTCGGTCATTTCTAGTCTTGGAACAAAGACAGGAACGATTATCAAGCATCATTAGAATTTTTATGGACAAACTGATTCTACCATTCAACATTAATACTGAAAATAAGTACCTAAATCCGTTGGCAAACAAAAAATTTATCGACTTTTTTGGACTCCTATTTTTAATTAGCTCTTTATCTTTAATAGGATGTAAAGAGCAATCAACTACCCAAAGAACTCGAATCAATTTTAACAAAGATTGGCAGTTTCTAAAAATGGACGGGGAAAATCCATCAATGTTAAATCTATCAGACCCAAATTGGCGACCTTTAGACCTACCACATGATTGGGCAATAGAAGGACCATTTACGCAAGAGGTCGGATATAAAGGAGGCTATTTGCCTTATCCTGGAACCGCTTGGTATCAAAAAACATTTAATGTCACTAAAGGTGAAAATAGGGTAAAAATTGAATTTGAAGGGGTGATGCGCAACGCTAAAATTTGGTTAAATGGCGATTATATTGGCGGCTGGCCGTATGGCTATACCTCCTTTGCCTTTGACTTGACGGATAAAATAAAACGAGAGACGGAAAATCGCTTAATTGTTAGAGTTGAAAATGAAGATAAATCCTCTAGATGGTATCCTGGTTCAGGCATTTACCGAAATGTTTGGCTTACTTATACTAACCCTGTTCATGTTGCGCATTGGGGCACTTATGTTGCCACACCAAGCATTAAAAAAGAGGAGGCAACAGTAAAAGTTACCACAGATATTCAGAATCAATCAGACAAGGAAGTAATAATTAATCTAAAAACAATCGTTGAAAATGCTGCTGGAGGAAACGAAGGCACACATTTACAACAAACTACTATTCCTGCCAACAGTCAAATAGAATTAAAGCAAGATTTAGTTATCAAAAATCCCAAACTATGGGATTTGGAAACGCCGTATCTTTATAAAGCAATTACCGAAGTTCTACAAGATAATCAAGTTATTGACCGATACGAAACGCCCTTTGGTATTCGAGATTTTCATTTTGATGCTAATAAAGGCTTTTTTTTAAATGGCAAATCGATAAAACTCCAAGGGGTCAATCTCCATCATGGTTTAGGTCCCTTAGGTGCAGCGGTCAATAAAAGAGCGACCGAACGGCAACTAGAAATCATGAAAGATATGGGGGTAAATGCCATCCGAACTGCCCATAATCCACCATCCATTGAGCAATTAGATTTATGTGACCAAATGGGCATTCTAGTCATTGATGAAACCTTTGATACTTGGTCTGAACCCAAATGGGGCGTAGAAAAAGATTACAGTATTTGGTTTGACGAATGGGCGATAAAAGATACAGAAGCCTTAATTAAAAGAGACCGCAATCATCCTTCTATCATTGCTTGGAGTATTGGCAACGAAGTGATGAATTTAGGTACCAAAGAAGGCAAACAAGCGGCCAAAGAAATGGCAGCAGTTTGCCGAGAACTAGACCCCAGCCGACCTGTTACCGCAGGCATTCATTTGACGATTGAATTTGATGCCGAGTTGGCGGAAATATTTGATGTATTTGGTATGAATTATTGGCAAGACCGTTATGAAAAACTGCATGAACAATTTCCCGAAATGCCTTTGGTTGCCTCTGAGTCGGCTGCCACTTTAAGTTCTAGAGGGGCGTATCACTTTCCAGTTAAAGAAGTGTACAGCGGTTGGCAAGATGTCTCAAAACAAATCTCTTCCTATGATTTGGTGAATACAGGTTTCGGGACTTTACCTGATACGGAGTTTGATTTGCAAAAAGCACCTTGGTTAGCAGGACAATTTGTTTGGTCGGGTTTTGATTATCACGGCGAACCTGACCCGTATGAAACAGGTAGTTTTCCTGCCCATAGTTCCTATTTTGGTATTGTAGATATGTGCGGATTTAAAAAAGACCGCTATTATTTATACCAAAGTCAATGGACGGATAAGCCGATGATTCATTTGCTGCCTCATTGGAATTGGCCAGACAGAATTGGTCAAACCACCCCCGTTTATATTTATTCCAATTGTGCAGCAGTAGAATTATTCGTCAATGGAAAGTCGCAAGGTAAAAAGCAGCAAGCCGAGACTAACTATCGCTTTAAATGGGAAAATATCAACTACCAACCGGGCAGCATTCAAGCAATTGGCTATGATGAAAATGGACATCAATTATGCGAAAAAACGATAAACACGGCAGGGGCACCCTATAAAATAGAACTCCAAGCGGATAGACCCATCATTCAAGCAGATGGTACAGATGTAGCTTTTGTTACCGTAAAAATAGTGGATAAAGCAGGGAATCTATGTCCGACAGCTAATAATTTAGTGAATTTTGAATTGGCAGGAGAAGGGAAGATTTTTGCAGTTGGCAATGGTGACCCGACTTGTATTGAATCTTATCAAGCCCCAAAGCGGTCTGCCTTTAATGGGTTATGCTTATTAATGGTTCAGTCAACAGAAAAAACTGGAGAAATAAAAGTTATGGCGACTGCTGAAGGTTTAGAACAAGCAGCTTTAACTGTACAATCAAAATAAGAAAATTAACATGATTGTTTGATGGCTTAGATTGTTTGATTGTTCCTACAGGACGTTGGTAATTAACAATCTAGCAATCAGGCAATCTAACAATCAAATTTGTAAGAACGTCCATAATGAAATTATTTAAAAAACACATTTTATTTTTATTGCTACTTACTTTATGTCTCAGTTGTGGGAAGAAAAACAACAGTACGCCTGAAGTGACTCCTAATTCACCCACTCCAACTACTTCCTCTAATGCCCCTCAAACCCAATGGCATAAAGGCTATGGTACAAATAATGAGGAACATATCCATGAAGTCATGCAAACAGCAGATGATGGCTATTTAGGCATTGGGCAAACAGTAGAAACAGAAGGCGAAGATTGGTCAGATATTTTAGTTATCAAACTAGATAAGGAGGGTCAATTCTTATGGCGAAGAATTATAGGGGTAAAAAAGCAATTTGATGTCGGTATTTGTTTGCAAGAAGTCGAAGATGGGCTATTTAATCGGTGGGGGAAACACCAAAATGGAGACCAGCAACGCTACTTAACCAAGCTTAGTTTTGCAGGCGAAACGATTTGGGAAAAAACCTATGATTTTGCGGGGAATGATGTCATTAGAGGTATTGCCCTCGCAGATAATGGGGATATTTTGCTCACGGGTTATAAAGGTTTTGGAGATGGTGGATTCTCCTTTATTGCCGATGATTCGGAAGGCTATGTGATGCGGGTTAATAAAGAAGGAGGATTGATTTGGGACAAACCAATTTCAGCCCCACAAGGCGCAAAAATTAGAAAAACGACCAATGGGTATATCATATGCACCACCAATTGGATGAATGATGCAACCCAACCTCAAAAATTTTATTTAATTCGATTAGATGAAGCAGGCAATGAGTTGTGGGCTAAAAGTTATGGGGGTGATAGCGATGAACATTGCTATGATTGCGATGTGGCATCGGACGGAGGTTTTATATTAGGCGGGCATACGCGTTCCCCTTCTTATGGAGTTGTCAATTGGGATTATTTACTGGTGAAAGTTGATAGCGAGGGCAAAGAAGAATGGCATAAAACCTTTGGACAACCTCGTGGTTATGACCCCAAATGGATTCACGATGAAGCTTATGGGGTGCGACAAACCCCTGATGGCGGTTTTGTTATCGTAGGTGGAACAGGAGATGAATATCCCTATTCTGCCAAAGGACATCCTCGGGGTGCTTCTGATACTTGGCAGGCGTATGCAGTTAAAGTAGATGGAGCAGGAAATACACTCTGGGAAGGCATTTATGGAAGTGCCACTTCTGATGATGCTGGGGAATATATTGGCTTAACGAATGATGGTGGTTTTATTATAGGTACGGATACGGATATTGGACATGAAAATTATGCACCGAATAATTTTGGATTTTTGAAGATTAAGTAAGATGGATTGTTTGATGGTCAACGTGCCAAAAATGAAAGTGCTTCCAGAACTTTAAGTTCTGGAAGCACTAACTATTTTTAGAATAAGGTCTAATAGGCTACAATTTTATTAAAAATAAAGAAAAAATGAGCAAAAAAGCAACCAAAAGCATTAAAACATCAACTGTTTTATTACTAACTTTTTTATTAGCTTTTCTACCATTATTTATCATTGCTCAAGAAGACACAAGACCTCATATCGTCTTTATAGCAGGAGAAGAAGAATACGGTGCGCATTGGACTTTACCTAAAATAGCGGATGATTTAGAAAGGCGCTTTAATATTAAATCCACGGTCATTCACTCTTGGCGGTCAGGGGCACATGATTATGATATGCCCGGCGAAGTGGACATACCAGAGTTTGAAGAGATAAAAGGACTGGAAATTATCAAAGAAGCCGATTTAGTAGTGATGCACATTCGGTTTCGATTATGTCCACCCAAACAATTGCAAATCTTTCAAGATTATTTCGATTCAGGAAAACCAGCTATTGCTTTTAGAACCACGAGTCATGGGATGTGGGCGGCTGACCAAAAAGATTGGTTTGTCCCTTTTTTTGGAGGACATTATAAAGGACATAGTCCCAATACGGAAGGAACGACGACCATCGTTCCCGCAGAACAATTAGACCATCCGATTTTAAGAGGTGTACCTAAAATGAGGTCTTGGAATGATGTCATGGGAATTTACATTACCGCTCCTTTAAATGATTCGGCAACTCCTTTAATGATGGGAAAAACGGGCTTAGTTGGCCCAGCTCAACCAGTAACTTGGGTAAATGAATATCAAAAAGGACAAAAAATATTTTATACCTCTATGGGTGGTTTAGAAAGTTTTATTGACCCTGGCTTTTTGAATATGGTCTATAATGCGGTGTATTGGGCATTGGATAGAGACATTCCCGAAAATGGGGTATTAAATATCCACAAATTTGAGCAATTTGAAAAAGAGGCTCCTTTTGAAAAATATGCATTTGGTGCACTAATGGAAAACCCATTTGAACGACCCGAAGCTGACTTAGAATTGGAAAATGCTATTATTTTTGAGGAAGATTTTATAGCTACTAAAACCATTCCTGCGCCGCCCGTTTTAAAAGCATCCAAAAATGCAACGATTCTTTTTGACGGCACCAATTTATCCAAGTGGCGACATTGGGATTTAAGTGATAATCCAGTAGCCATGTTACCTGATGCTAGAGCGGTTTCTCCCTCTCCAGACTTTGATGGGCCAAGATGGAAAATAGTCGATAATTCAATAGAAGTTCGACCAGGATTTGGTAGCCTATTGACAAAGGAAAATTATGGAAATTATAAATTGCATCTAGATTTTTTGATTCCAGAAGAACCCAATTATGTTCCTGCAAAGTTCAAAGGTTCAGGCAGCATTTTTTTAGAGGGCCGTTATGAAATCAAAATTTTAGATAGTTATGGAAAAGCTGCCTCGAAAACAAGTAATGGGTCAATTTTTAACCAAGTAGCACCGAGCAGCAATCCTTCTAAACCAACTAATGAATGGCAATCATTAGATATAGAATATCGGCACTATAAAGGGCAGCGACCCAATATTTCTGTCACTTTAAATGGGACTAAAATTCATGATGAGGTTACGATTTTAAATCGAGCCCCTTTTTCCATACGGGAGGATGTTGCTTTATATAAATCTTCTGAAAAAGACGGTGCGGGGAAATATAATATGAATCAAGATAATTGGTCAACAGCCATTGAATTTAGAACTTTTGAAGGCGGCTATTTACTGACGAATGCTCCAGATAATCAACCTTGGAATGAAAACTCCAAAGGCTTCTTGCTTGATGAAGGTCGCCTAATTTATCGTAATGGAATGGATTATCAACCCATCCAAGAAGAAGGAGAAGAAAAATCAGCACTTCTAAATAATGGAAAATGGCATAAAGTATGGCTGTCTGCCTCCAATGGGAAAATCAACTGTTTTGTTGATGGAACACTAGTCAAGCAAATCGAAAACGAAGGTTCGATGGCTATAGAGGGTCATGTTCTGCGTATTGGGCAAGCCACCAAAAGATTTCGATTGGGGGCTTCCGATTTGCCTATTCCTTTTCGTGGAGCAACCTTTGATGGCGAAATCAGAAAAGTACAATTTTTGAATCAAGCCTTAACAGACTCCCTAATAGATAAATTGAAGCATGGGCAAAAAATACCTAAAAAAGTGTGTACTTTAGATTGGAAACCAGATAGTTCTACAAAAAAATCCAATATTCAAAAAGGGCCTATTCGTATTCAATCAGATTTGAGCAAGATTCGGTATGCTAATATTTGGTTGGAGCGTTTGTAATACAGTTTTCCTAGTAGAAGAAAGATATAAAAGGGTCAAATAATATGAAAAATTTTAAAAACGATGAAGTCTGGTTTATCACGGGAAGTCAGCATTTATACGGGACGGAAACTTTAAAGCAAGTGGAAGGCAATTCAAAAATTATTGCAAAATACCTTCAAAAAAATAAAAATATTAGCGTCAAGGTAACATTCAAAGCCTTATTGACCACACCAGAAGAAATTTATAACCTTTGCCAGTCTGCCAATCAAAGTGAAACCTGTGTTGGCTTAATCGTTTGGATGCACACTTTTTCTCCTGCGAAAATGTGGATAAATGGGCTTAAAATATTGAATAAACCCATTTTGCATTTGCATACTCAATTCAATTCGACCATTCCGTGGGGGCAAATTGATATGGATTTTATGAACCTCAACCAATCTGCTCATGGTGGTAGAGAATTTGGCTTCATCAATACGAGAATGCGCATCAATCGGAAGGTAGTCGTAGGGCATTGGAAAGACGAAGCAATCATCGAAAGCATTAATGTTTGGACTCGGGTTGCGGCTAGTTGGAAAGCTACCCAAAGCATGAAGATTGCTCGATTTGGAGACAATATGCGGGAAGTAGCGGTGACAGAAGGAGATAAAGTAGCTGCTCAAATAAAATTTGGGTATTCCGTCAATGGATTTGGGCTAGGGGATTTAGTCCATCATATAAAGGAGGTTTCTGAAAAAGCGATTACTCAAACAGTAGCGGACTATTTGGAAACCTATGAAGTGTTAAAACCTTTGCAAAAAAATGGTAAAAAACACCAATCGCTTCGGGAAGCTGCCAAAATAGAAATAGGCTTGCGGTCTTTTTTGGAAACAGGAGGCTTTACTGCTTTTACCAACACTTTTGAAAATTTAACAGGTTTAGCTCAACTACCCGGTATTGCTGTCCAGCGATTAATGGCAGAAGGGTATGGTTTTGGCGCAGAAGGGGATTGGAAAACGGCGGCTTTAGTCAGAACGATGAAGGTAATGGGAGCGGGCTTAACAGGAGGCAATTCTTTTATGGAGGATTATACGTATCATTTTAATCCCACCAATATGGCGGTTTTGGGAGCGCATATGCTAGAAATTTGTCCTTCCATAGCGGACAGCCGACCGATTTGTGCCATTCATCCTTTGGGAATAGGTGGAAAAGCCGACCCAGTACGCCTAATTTTTAATGCACCAGCAGGGCCTGCTTTAAATGCTAGTATAATTGATTTAGGAAATCGTTTTCGATTATTGGTCAATACCGTAGATGCCATTCCACCCGAAGCGGACTTACCCAAATTACCCGTAGCCAGCGTATTGTGGAAGCCACATCCTGATTTAAAAACAGCAGCAGCAGCTTGGATTTTAGCGGGTGGAGCGCATCATACTTGTTACAGCCAAAATTTAAACCCAGCTTATTTGATAGACTTTGCGGAAATGGCGGATATTGAATTAATATTGATAGATAAAGCCATCAATATTCCTTCCTTTAAAAAAGAATTGCAATGGAACGAATTATACTACCATTTGAATAATGGATTGAAGTAGTGGAAGTGCCATCTTATTTGCTGGATGTGCCAGAAGTGCGAAGAGATATTGGGGATTGCCAATCAGCCAAGATGATACATTTATTTTTTCAGCGTTACTAAAAAAAAGAAATTATGAAAATAGGTATGAACATGCTCTTGTGGACGACTTTTGTCAATGAGGAGTATTTCCCAATGATTGAAAAAATTAAAAAAGCTGGCTTTGATGGGATAGAAGTCCCTATTGGAGATGGCGATGCCAAAGACTATCGAAAAGTAGGAGATTTATTGAAAAGTATGGATATGACCTGTACTTGTGTTTCTTCTGTTTTTGAAGCGGAAAATCCTGCTAGTCCAGACCCCAAAATTCGACAAAAAGGCGTTGACGAACTAAAATGGCGCATTGATATGGCAGCCGAAATGGATGCAGAAGTAATAGGTGGTCCTTATCATTCCGCCTTTGCTTGGTTTTCAGGAAAAGCACCCACCGAAGAGGAAAGAAAATGGAGTGCCGAAGTTTTGCATAAGGCGGCAGAATACGCTGCGGGTACAGGAGTAATTTTAACCCCTGAAGCCTTGAATCGTTTTGAATGTTATTTGTATAATACCTTAGATTCGATTGCTAAAACGCTGCGAGCCATTAATCATCCAAATTTGCGGATGATTTATGATACGCACCATGCACATATTGAAGAAAAAAGTCAGACTGCCGTTATCCAAAAATTTGCAGATTTAATCAGTCATGTACATATTTCTGAAAATGATAGAGGCACACCAGGAACTGGACAAGTGCATTGGGACGAGGTGTTTGAAAACTTACAAGCGATTGGTTATGATAAATGGTTGACGATTGAGGCATTTAGTCGCCATAATGAAGAATTTGCGAACGGCATTAATGTTTGGCGAAATTACCAAGATGATTTTAATGAGGTGTATGAGCAAGGCTATACTTTTATTCGGAATAGTTGGAATCGGTATGCTTAAAAAATAATAATTCAACACAAAACGACATCAACATGAAAAAAACAGGATACGCCAATTCAAACGGCACAAAAATTCACTATCAAATCAGAGGTAAAGGCAGCCCCTTAGTTCTATTAATGGGCTTTGGCGCAGATGGAGATGTTTGGGAAAAGCATGTAGCAGTTTACGAACAACATTTTCAATGTATCATCCTCGATAATAGGGGAGTGGGAGTATCGGATCAACCTAAAGGCCCTTACACGACCAAAATGATGGCAAGTGATACGATTGCAGTGATGGATGCTTTAGGCATTCAACAAGCTAAAGTAGCTGGCATCTCTATGGGCGGTGCGATTGCTCAAGAAGTAGCCATCAACTATCCCGATAGGGTATCTTGTTTAGTGTTGATTAGCACTTGGCCTATTTTTAATAATTATGCTAAGACGGTTTATGAAAACCTAAAGAAATTAAGGGTGACTTCTAAACCAGAAGATTTTATGGAATTATTGCAATTATGGATTTTTGCACCGCCTTATTATGAAGCGGGCATGGCAGATTTAAAAGAAGGGCAACAAGGGGCAGCAACAGCTACCAATCCCCAAACGCAAAATGGTTTTGAAGGGCAATTAGATGCTTGCATTCACCATAATTCCGTGGATCGTTTACATCAAATAAAAGTGCCGACTATGGTGACAATTGGCAGCATGGATATTTTTACCCCTCCTCCTTTTTCTGATATTTTACATGAAAAAATTGCGGGTGCTGAATTAGTTACTTTTCCAACAGGTGGACATGTCCATCATTGGGAAGATTTAGAACGATTTAATAAAGTGACGACTGAATTTTTGTTGAAAAATTGAAAAAGAAGTCAGTCAGACCGCCCCGAGTACTCTTGGGCGGTCTGACTTCTGACTTCTCAAAAATAGAATGTATGAGCGTAGTAATAGGCGTTGATTACGGCACAGATTCCGTTCGTTCCGTAGTTGTAAATACCCAAAATGGAAAAGAAGTAAGTAGTGCTATTTTTTATTATCCTCGTTGGAAAAAAGGAAAATATTGTGACCCTTCCGCCAATCAATTTCGACAACATCCGTTGGATTATGTAGAAGGACTAGAAAAATCTATTAAAAAAGCCTTGAAGGCAGCACCTAAAGGAACGGCTGTCCAAGTAAAAGGTATTGCCGTAGATACCACAGGCTCAACCCCTGTTGCCGTTGATAAAACGGGAACACCCCTGGCGATGAAACCAGCTTTTGCAGAAAACCCTAATGCCATGTTCATTCTTTGGAAAGACCATACAGGCATCCAAGAAGCAGCAGAAATTAATAATTTATGCGCCCAATCAACAATAGATTATGCTAAATATGAAGGTGGCATTTATTCCTCCGAATGGTTTTGGGCAAAGATTCTAAGAACTTTACGAGTAGATAAAAAAATACAAAAAGCAGCTTATTCTTGGGTAGAACATTGTGATTGGATTCCTTTTTTATTGACAGGCGGAAAGGATGTCCATCAGATGAAACGCAGTCGTTGTGCCGCAGGTCATAAAGCCCTATGGCATGAAGATTTTGGCGGCTTGCCTCCTAATGATTTTTTTGTACAATTAGATCCGTTATTGGATGGCTTAAGGGAGCGTTTATTTAAAGATACCTATACAGCCGATGTGCCTGCTGGCAATTTATCAAAAGAATGGGCAAAACGTTTAGGATTGACGACGGATGTGGTCGTAGCGGTTGGCGCATTTGATGCACACATGGGAGCCGTTGGAGGAGAAATAGCCCCTTATCATTTAAGCAAAGTGATGGGAACTTCCACCTGCGACATGTTGATTGCGCCAATGGAAGAAGTCGGCGATAAATTGATTAAGGGGATATGCGGCCAAGTGGATGGCTCCATTATTCCCGGCATGATGGGATTGGAGGCAGGGCAATCTGCTTTTGGGGATGTTTATGCTTGGTTTAAAAATTTGCTATCATGGACCTTAGAGGAAGTAGTCGGAAAAAGTAAATTATTAGATAAGCAATTAAAGAAACAATTAATTGGGGAAGCGATGGAGCGGATTATTCCAGAATTAACGAAATCCGCTCAGAAAATTGACCCAGGCACAACAGGCATCATTGCCTTAGATTGGCTCAATGGTCGCCGAACACCTGATGCGAATCAAGCCTTAAAAGGGGCGATATTTGGATTGAATTTAGGGAGCGATGCGCCTAAAATATTTAGAGCTTTAGTAGAGGCTACTTGCTTTGGTGCTAAAAAAATAGTGGAACGATTTGAAGAGGAAGGGATTCCCATAGAAGGAATAATAGGCCTAGGTGGGGTAGCTAAAAAGTCTCCTTTCATTATGCAAACCATGGCAGATGTTTTGAATCGCCCCATTAAAATTGCAAAATCTGAACAGACTTGTGCTTTGGGAGCGGCGATGTTTGCTGCTATAGCTGCGGGCATATTTGAAAATATACCCACAGCTATGAAAAAAATGGGTGCTGGTTTTGATAAAATTTATCAACCCAATAAAAAACAAGTGGCTATTTATGAAAAAATGTATGCGGAATATTCCAAGTATGGTGATTTAATAGAAAAGAATGCTTAGGCTCTTAATAGTCTTTATCTAAAAAAATGAACTACAAAACTATAAAAGAAGCGGCCTACGAAGCCAATATGCAATTACCAGAACTTGGTTTGGTCTTATTTACCTTTGGTAATGCTAGTATAGTAGATAGAGCAAAAGGGGTCTTTGCTATTAAACCAAGTGGTGTTCCTTATAAAGATTTACAAGTAGCTGATATGGTCATTGTTGATTATGAAGGCAATACAGTCGAAGGCAAAATGCGCCCATCTTCGGATACTAAAACCCATGCTGTTTTATATAAATATTGGGATAAAATTGGTGGAATCGTACATACCCATTCTACCTATGGAACTGCATGGGCGCAGGCACAAAAAGACATTCCAATCATGGGCACCACTCATGCTGACCATTTAACAGTCGATATTCCCTGTGCACCTCCTATGTCTGATGAAATGATTAAGGGAAATTATGAGCAGGAAACAGGGTTTCAAATTCTAAATGAGTTTGAAAAAAGGGGCATCTCTTATGAAGAAGTAGAAATGATTTTATTAGGAAATCATGCGCCATTTACTTGGGGAAAGACGGTTTCCAAAGCAGTCTATAATAGTGCTGTATTAGAGGAATGTGCAAAAATGGCTTATTTGTCTTTAGGCATTAACCCTTTAGCACCTAGATTGAAAGATACTTTGATCCAAAAACATTACGAGCGAAAACATGGGCCGGATTCTTATTATGGGCAGGTAGAGTAGAACCTATCGGCCAAATATACCTATTGACTGATATTTTAAAGATAAAAAAATAGTTCAAAAAATTTCTCTTAACACCCCTAACTCTTGATACCTTTTTACATGTCCATTTAGATGCCTGTTAACAGGTAGTGCGAATAATCAATAATTAATCAACCAACTACATGAAAAGAAGACATTTTTTAAAAGCGGCTGCAATAAGCCCTCTAGCAGGATGCAGCGTTGTCTCCCCTGAAGTACTAGGAAAGCCTTTAGGATATATAGCCCCAAGCGACAAGGTCAATTTGGCTTGTGTGGGTATTGGCAATAGAGGTGGGTCAATTACAATGGATTTACATAAGACAGGATTGGCCAATCTTGTTGCTTTCTGCGATGTGGATATGGGGGCACCTCATACCCAAAAAGTTTTAGAACAATTCCCGGACGTTCCTCGCTTCCAAGATTTTAGGGAGATGTTTGATAAAATGGGCGACCAAATAGATGCAGTGAGTGTGGGGACACCTGATTTTTCGCATTTTCCGATTACCATGTTGGCAATGTCTTTAGGCAAACATGTGTATGTTGAAAAGCCGATGGCGAGGACGTTCAACGAAGTGGAGTTAATGATACAAGCGGCAGCGAAGTATAAAGTGGCTACCCAAATGGGGAATCAAGGGCATTCAGAAGCGAATTATTTTCAATTTAAAGCTTGGAAAGAGGCGGGTATTATAAAGGATGTGACGGCAGTGTCTGCACACATGAATAACAAGCGGCGTTGGCATCCATGAGATCCTAAGATGTCAAAATTTCCAGATGCGGAACCCTTGCCGTCTACTATGGATTGGGATACTTGGTTGATGGCTTCTAAGCCACATGCGTACAATAAAGACTTTGTGAATGGACAGTGGCGTTGTTGGTACGATTTCGGCATGGGGGCATTGGGCGATTGGGGCGCACATACAATGGACACGGTGCATGAATTTCTTGATTTGGGCTTACCCTCCGAGATTAATCCAACTAGATTGGATGGACATAATCCTTTCTTTTTTCCGATGTCTACTACCTTGGTTTTCAAATTTCCAGAAAGAGGCGATATGCCTGCCCTAGATTTGACTTGGTACGATGGACTCGATAATCAACCGCCACTACCAGAAGAGTATGACACTTCAGAATTAGACCCTAATATTCCACCCCCAAGCAATGAAGAATTACAGACTAGAAAATTGAACCCAGGGAAGATTATTTATGGGAAGGATTTAACCTTCAAAGGTGCCTCCCATGGTAGTACTTTATCTATTGTTGGAAGAGAAAAGGCAATGGACATGGCTGCTAGTTTGCCAAAAGTGCCAAAAAGCACCTCTAATCATTTTGCGAATTTCTTATTGGCCTGTAAAGGCGAGGAAAAATGCCGCTCTTCTTTTGATGTAGCAGGGCCTTTGAGTCAAGTATTTGCTTTGGGCGTATTAGCGCAACGACTCGGTACTAAACTTGTTTTTGATCGGGAAACAAAACAAATAACCAATAACCCATTGGCTGATCTGTTGTTGGTCGGTGCGCCGCCTCGAAAGGGATGGGAGGAGTTTTATACGCTTTGATGGATGGCAAGAACAAACTAAGTACCTACTATCAAATAATCGACACATTTTGTGATGGACTCTTTTTCCATTCTGCTGCGTTAAAAATTATCTCCGTAGCGGGGCTATGCAGAGAATGCCAACCCATCCGCAAAGCGGTTCACAAACGGTGTTTGTTCATCTTGCATAACGAAAAAATAGCCTCATCAAAAATGACGATTATTTAACACTAGGTACTTACGTAAATCCGTTGGAGTCAAAATAGTTTTAACCCCAATAATTAATAATCAATCAACCAATACAATCAACCAATCCATGAGTAAAATAAAATTAGCTTGCGAAACCTATACTTGGCAAATGCCGGGAGAACAATATAAAGGCAAATTAGAACACATTATGGAGGTCATTGCCAAAGCTGGCTTCACAGGTATTGAGCCTGAAACCAGTTTTATGCAGCATTTAGAAGACCCTATTTTAATGAAAGAGGCCTTGAATAAGTATGGATTAGAATTGTCTGTTTTATGTGTGGTAGAAGATTGGCTACATCCTCAAGAAACAAGGGAGGAAAGAGCAAGAGCAGATAAATGGATACAATTTTTAAGTCATTTCCCTAATACGATTTTATTGCCTGTACAAATGCCACAAAGCGACCGTTCCAATTTAAAAGCACGGCAGGCTAATTTATTGACTTGTGTCAATGCTTTCGCCCAAAGGGCCAATGACAAAGGCATTACTTGTTCTTATCATCCTAATTCCCCCGCAGGCTCAGTTTTTAGAACGGAAGAAGATTATAAAATTCTATTAAATGGATTAGATGAGAAAGTTATTGGTTATTGTCCTGATGTTGGTCATATGGCCAAAGGAGAGATGGATCCTTTAGTCATTATGAAACAATACCGGTCATTGATAAATTTAGTTCATTATAAAGACATGTATAAAGATGGAACTTGGGCAGAAACAGGAAAGGGAATAATTGATTTTGTAGGGATTACCCAATACCTCATTGATACCGACTATGAAGGTTGGATTACTATGGAGGATGAATGTGATGAATGTATAACAATGCCTGATAAAGTGACCCTAAGAGATGGCATTTATATTGATGAAGTGTTAAGACCTATGCTGACTTTACAATAAAGGAATTTTAAATTTTGATAAATCATCTATCTTAAATCTGTAAAGGATGGATTTATGATGACCTTAAAATAACTAAAATGTCAAAAAATAATTACCCTAAATTACATAATGCTGCATGGCCCGGTGTCGTTGGAAAAGGAGAAGGGGCTGAACCAGCTATTGACTTAGACACAATGCTAGACTTAACTGCCGGAGCATCTGTAAATGGTATTAAGTTTGATGGGATAGACCTTTTTTTAGCGGATCCTCATTTTTCAATTGATTCCAAAGACGATGGAATTAAAAGACTTATGGAAAAAGTCGCTAGTCGAAATCTTCAAATTGGTACCGTGGTGGCACCCGTTTGGGTAGATACAGGAGGTGGTTCTGCAATGGGAAGTTTGGCGGAAAGGAAACGCTTTTTAAAGCAGGTGCGAAAGGCCTGTAATATTGCTATGCGTTTAAGAGAATTAGGGATTCGACCTCATGGAGTCGTTCGGATTGACTCAGCTTGTTCACCAGAAGATTGGGCTAAATCTCCCAAAAGAAATACTAATAAAATCGCTAAAACTTTCCGAGCGGCCTGTGACATTGCTGCAGATTATGGGGAAAAGCTAGCGGCGGAAGGGGAAATCTGTTGGGGAGGCATGCATAGTTGGAAGGCTATGATTGATACTTTAGAAGCAGTAGGTCGGCCTAATATTGGCTTTCAAGCAGATATGGCCCATACTTTACTGTATCTTTTAGGGTATAATAAACCTGAGGATAGAATTTTGCCCCTCGATTTTAAATGGGATAACCGAGCCGCTTTAACCGAAGGACTAAAAATAGTTACCGATGCACTTCGTCCGTGGACGATAGATTTCCATGTAGCCCAAAACGACGGGACAGTTCATGGAAGTGGCGCACATGACAAAACAGGCCGCCATTGCCCAGCGAATGACCCTAATGGAAAATTAGAAATAGCCACAGATGCAAGTCATTGGCTACGTAGGAAAGACGGCAAATTAACAAAAGCTTTTAAGCATATTTGTTGGGATGGTTGTATGTTTCCAAATGAGCTATTATTGCAACAATCCACTTGGAATAGTATTTTGGAGAAAATGATTGACATTAGAAAATTACATGGTTGGATAGAATAATATTTAATGAGTTTGTTGAAGTGGCAGACGGAATATTTAGAAAATATATTTACAATTATCCTCCAAAAGTAATTAGAGAATTAGTTGCTAATGCTATTGCACATCGAAATTACACGATGAGAGGAGATATTTTTACCAACTTGTACCAAGATCGATTAGAAATTCATAGCCCAGGATTATTACCATTAGGCGTAACACCTGCTAATATTTTAACAAAATCAGTACAAAGAAACCGATTGATTGCTAAACTATTCTATGATTTAAAATTAATGGAAAAGGAAGAGAGTGGATATTGAATCCGTTGTGCCACATAGCGGTAGTATCTATAAAAAGCGAGTTGAAAGTTTTATTAGAAATAATAAAACCCAGCTAACCATTTCTAAATTATCCACTAATCTGCCCATCACCCAAGAAGAATTAGTACAATTAGAATAAATCCTTTTTGATGGGGAAAAACGAGGCCGAAAGGCAGATTTTATTAAGGAATATAGTGAACAACTGTTCGGTGTTTTTATCTGCGGTATTATTGGTTTTGACATTAATGCCGCCAATAAATCCTTTGCCCAATTTTTACAAGTTGATCATTTACGAGCGGACCAAATGACTTTTATCAATACCATCATTAGCTATTTGACTAAAAATGGAATGATTGATAAAATCATTTTATTTCAATTTCCTTTCAGGGATATGAACGACCAAGGTATTTTTGATGATGCCGATGCTGGTAAAGTTATCCGAACTATTGAAGAGATTAATGGGAATGCGGGGGGAGCTTTGAATATTATAAGCATATTGGTGAAAGAAATAAATTAATGACACTAAAACAGGATATTTAATATTTGTTTACTTATATTTGTAAAGCATAATTATTGATAATAAGTATTTTCTAAATGACTATACATAGAGTAAAGCTAAAAGATTTAAACAAGGAATACCTTGAAAAGCTCCAAGGGCAAGCCGCCAATGGTGAGCAGGAAGTAGCGATTTGGTTTCCAAAAAAATCTAAGGCTTTATCAGCCGATGAATTTTGGGAAATTATTGATTTGTTAGATTGGAAAAAGCGTAAAGCAGCAATGATTATGGCTACTGCTATTAATCATTTAAGTAAATTATCAGTTGAGAAAATCAAAGCCTTTGACGATATTCTTTCTGAAAAACTATACCAACTAGACGAACAACAATATGCTGAAAATACAGAGCAAAATGCTTACAAAGGAGCAGAGCAATCTTTTTCAGTAGATGGCTTTCTCTATGCCCGTTGTATGGCAGTTGCAAAAGGAAAAATAACTTATGAAAGCATTATAGCTGACCCTGAAAAAATGGTCAAAGATGATTCTTTTGAAGCCTTATTAAGTCTTACCAGTAAAGCCTATCAAAAAAAAACAGGAAAATCTTACGAACATATTCCTGCCTATATCTACGAAACCTTCGCCAATACCAAAGGCTGGAACAATAATGATTTCTTAGCCAACTTACTTTCCTAATTCATGGCCAAACATCGGAACTCCCACGACAATGACCTAGAGCATCACCTCTATGGAATAATGGACAGCATTGATGATGATGTAGTTAAGTACGGCATTAGTTCTGACCCAATTGGCAAAGATGGTTTGTCCGACCGATTGCGCCGACAACTAGGTTTGTTTAATGCCATTGTGGATGGGCAAGATTCTACGGTAAAATCCTTATTAAAGGAATTAAAGGCAGAAAGAAAGCTGAAGAGGTAGAAAATAAACATATTGCTGCTTATGAAAAAAAGCATGGACGAAAGCCTAGAGCTAATCGAAAGTAGCACTCTTTATTTCAACAACAACTCATTCACCTTATCCAAAGCCTCATTTTCAAAACTATCCAAATAGCTTTGTGTAACAGACTCCGTACTATGTCCCATCATTTCAGAAATCATGGAAGTACTAACGCCTTGTCGTTTTAAAATAGTAGCCCAACTATGACGAGCAACATAGGAGGTAATATGATTTTCGATACCCGTTTCTTTTGCAATAATTTTCAAATGTTTGTTATAAGTTTTCATAGCACTTTCAATCCGCATTTGAATACTTTCAGGAGTCGTATAGCTCTTGTCAAGAATTGGGAAAATATAAGGATTGCCTCGATTATATCGCCTATAAAAATTAAGCACTTTTTTGACTGGTGGTAAAACTTTAATAGAGAAAAACTTACCCGTTTTAGAGCGGTTGAATTCAATCCTATCTTTGACAATATTTTCTCGTTTTAATAATATCATATCCTTTAAGTTCATACCCATATTGTAGAAGCTAAACATAAAAAGATGTTTGGATAGTAACTGTTTGGTGTTTTTATCAGGTTTAAAGTTGATTATTTTTTCAATGTCTTCTGCTTTGATAGCTCGCTTTTTAGTTACCTTACTTAGCTTACTTATTTTATATTCTTTGAAAGGATAATCTTTTTCTTTACATTTTTTGTCTTTAATGGCTCTGTTAATAATAGCCCTTAAGGTGCGCATATAAACACCAATAGAAGTATCCTTTGAGCCTTTGCGCCTATGGTGCTGTTCAAACTTGACTAGAAAGGAATAATTAATCTCATTAAACAGAAGTGGCTTGTTATAAAAATTTTTTAGCGCACCTTTTACACCTTTATAAGAGTCAGCCGTTTTAATTCTTCCTTCTTTTCTTAAGGACTCAAGTACTTCATCAAAATATTCAAAAACATCAACTGGCTTGACACCTACATATTTTGCTCTAAATTCTTCTAACGAGAAATCTTTACCATCATCCAGAAATTCATCTAATATATCTTCTGCACGAAATAGTTCTTTGGTCAAAACTCGATTCCTCTGTTTGTATTTTGGGAAGGTCTTATTAAATTCCTCTCTTTCTTCATCCCATTGGTCGGGTGTACAGGCATAGCCTAAAGTAATGTATTTTCGTTTACGATTTTTGGTGATTCTAAGCACTACAGGGTGCTTCTCATCTTTCAATTTTTTGGACTTATAAAGGATTAAATTTACGGTTGCCATCTACACTATTATTTATTACGGTTTACACAAAAGTATACACAACAAAGATAAAGAACAATAAGGTAAAAGTAAAGAAAAATTATTAAGTAACTCATTTGTAGTTAATTATAAATTAAATATAATTATCAATAAATAACGATATATAGTATTTTTTTGACTTTTAATCAAAGGGTCCTGGGTTCGAGCCCCAGCCAGATCACATACTTTAAAAGCTCTGCATTTATGCAGGGCTTTTTTTGTTGGGTTACTCGAAAATGAGTTTAATATTTTCTTGCCTTTTCCTTTTTTAAGCTTAATTTTTTATTGGAATTATTTGATACTCGGTACTTAACTGCCAATAAGCTGCCCCCTAAATCCTTATTATTGCAGCAAATTAAAGACACAACCAGTATATGATTACAGGATTGATGAATTTTCAACTCGTGACCGCTGGAATGACCTCAGTTCAGACGATGTGCATCAGATAGAACGCTATCTATCTGCTTTGCCGATTCCAGAAACCATCAATGAAACGGCTCGACGTTTTGATTTGATGATGTTAAAACTGCAAATCACCAATTTATTAGCCTTAAGTTTGGAACGGCGGTATCAAGAAAACTTGAGTACAATCGCTACAGAATTGGGAACAAAATACACGGAAAGAAAGACTCTAATGCTTACTCCGCAATAATCGCCCATACTGTTTTTGTCCTAAATCCGCCACAAAACCATTAGCAGAACCAAATACCTCTTCCCCATTAATCAACACATGATTTACAACCCCATCAGAACGCTTAACATACCGATAAGCCCCTTTCAAACTAGGATGATAATCTTCAATCGGTTCTTCTGTTAAACCCGAATTTAGTTTAGAAGGGTCAATCACACAAACATCCGCCCGTCGACCAACTTCCAATGAACCGGCATCTAAGCCTAACCAATCGCAAGGCATTTTAGTCAATCTATAAATCGCTTTTTCAATAGGCAAAATAGTTGGATAATCTAAAGCCTGTCGCAAAGCTTGTAAAGACCCATCGTGGAAAGCCATATTGACATTATGTGCGCCCGAATCATTAAAACCCGGTATCGTCGCAGGGTGCGCTAATAATTGCACGCGCACTTTATCTCGATGATTCGCAGCCGTACATTTCCAAATCAAATCGGTATCGTGAGTAACAATCAAATCCATAAAATAATCTAAGCCTTCTAATCCTTTTTCAGCAGCTAATTCATGGAAGGTTTTGCCGACTAAAGTGGTATCAGGCGCTTTGGTCACCGTCATTTCTTGTAATAATCGAGGAAAAACAGAAGTCCCTTTATGATGCCAATCCTTTTTAAACCAGTTTCTGAATTTGGGGTCTTGAAAAGCTTTTTTACGTTCCGCAGGCGTTGCGCCTATCACTTCAACCATCGACGGAAATTCTTCAAATAAAGGCGTAATCGGCCCTTCTCCATAATTCAAAAAAGGCATCGACAAGGCTTGAAAACGCATATCTGCATTAAACAATTTTTTGCCTATCATCGCTCCTTTGGTGACGAGTTTATAGATACTTTCATCTGATTTTAAATCCATTGCTGCCACAATTGTGGTCTTCAAAGGCTTTCTAAAAATACCAGAACTCATTCTTAATAAATGAACGCCTGACATTTTATCCAAGGCATTTGGGGTGGCTTGTAATACTCGATTATGCTTCCGCAAAACATTCGCTAAAGTTCGGTATTCTTTGACCGAAGCTTGTTGAGAAGGTACTGAAGTGCCTTTGTATTTTTCCGTAAAAACGCCTGCCCAACGGTGAAAAGGCAACATATCAATGGACATGCCCAAATAACCTACTTCCATTGCCTCTTCCAAATAACTATTCATTTTTGCCTGTTCTGCCTTCGTCGCATTCGGGCTTTTAAAACTCCGTTCTACGCCCATTGCCGCTATCCGAAGATTAGAATGACCGACAAAACTCGCCACATTTGGACCCATCGGCAATTTTTCTAAATGCTCGTAATATTCCGTTAAATTATTCCAAGTAATCTTATCTTTTATCCATTCCGTCAAAACCTGCGCTGGCATATTTTCGACCCGACAAAATAAGTCTACAATATCTTCATCTTTACCCAATGCCGCAGAAATAGAACAATTCCCCATTACTACGGTCGTCGTTCCATGCCGCACTGATTCTTCTAAACCGGGCATGACTTCAATTTCCGCATCATAATGCGTATGAATGTCCACAAAGCCTGGCGTGACCCATTTGTCGGTCGCATCAATTTCTTTAGCCCCTTCAATCTTTGGTGCTTTATCGTGAATAGCCGCTACTTTGCCATTCTGAATCACTATATCGGCTTTTCTACCCTTTGCGCCTGTGCCATCGAAGAATAAGCCGTTTCTGATAATTGTTGTCATGTTGTTGAGAAATTAGGTTGTGAGGTTACAAGGTTTCGAGGTAACGGGGCTATGAGATAATAAGTTGATGAGGTAAGTCTTATCAACTCATAACCTCATCAGCTCATTACCCCACTAAAGAGGTTTTCTATTTGCCCATTTCCTAGTCGAAGTTGCTGTTTCTGTTGGAAAATCAGTAGGAATGGCTTGCGTTACTTTTCCAGTCGCTGCCCATTCTGCACCCCGTTGGAAAGTTGTCATAAAACCGACACATTCCATCGCTGTCCCCATGTGTCCCATTCCAGAATGAAAGACTCGCCCTTTGCCGTAATCAATTGCCATCAAAAGTGGTTCATGTCTGCCTGTACCATTGACTTTTTTATCCCAAGGTGGGCCATTTTTTTCTACATCCGAATAAGCCGTTGCCAAAACCGTCATATTTTCCGCAGGGCCTCTTAATCTATCGTATAATTCATCATAAACATGCAACCATTTCGTAGGCAAACCCTTCATAATTGGATGTTCTGGACTTCGAGTTGTCAGGACATATTCCTGTTGCGGTCCATGCGACCCACAAGCACCATCGGATGGATCATCCACTCTTTCTCCTGCATCATTATAATATACGTAAGGGCCAGTTTCTGTATTTCTTCCGCCCCAACCACCAAGGCCAATCATCTTATTAAATTCGTCCCAATCGCCGTAGGAATTATTAGCAGCATGTACAATAACTAAGCCTCCGCCATTTTTCATATACTTTTCAAAATTAGCTTTCGTTCCTGCTGGCCAAGTAGAAGCTTGCCAGCCCATATTAGAAATCACTACATCATAGGCTGCAAAATCAGGATTAAAAGTGGAGTCAGGCGTAGGTTTTTCCACTGCTATTGTTTTTTGCCCATTCGGTAAAGGATATTTTTCTATTAAAATAGCTGCATCCGCCGCTTTGACACCCAAAGCTTCTTGGTCATAATGTGGCCCTTGCCAAGTAAAAGCAGTTCGAGCATGGTCTACGGTAAATAAATTTGATGCCAATAAATAATCTCGCATCAAGATGGTCGTCAATGGAAAAACACCGTGATTGTTTTCGCCATCAATAATTAAGGCTTTTAATTTTTTAGGGGTTTCGGTAAGTGTTGTTTTAGCTGCTTCCTCCTTCGCTGTTTTGTCAGCGGAACAAGCAATTAGGCTCATTAGCAAAATGGTCATCAAAGAAAAAGTGGTTAATCGCTTCATATGCTATAATTTTTTGGGAAAGGTAAGGAATTTGGGGAAGTATGTGGTAGTTTCTTATTTATTTTTTGGAGCAATCTTTTCTAATACTAATGGTCTTAATCCTTCTTCTAATGGATGTACTGTTCTGACGGGTACAAAACAGACCGAGGCAAAAGGGGTAAAAGAGTCTTAATCCTTCTTCTAATGGATGTACCGTTCTGACCGTTCCGATTGAAAAACATCTCCGATTAATTTAGACATGGTCTTAATCCTTCTTCTAATGGATGTACCGTTCTGACAGGCAAGAAGAGTTATCGTACAGATGGTGGCAAAGGGGTCTTAATCCTTCTTCTAATGGATGTACCGTTCTGACTATGGACGGTTATGATATAGCAAAAGCAGTTGTTATGTCTTAATCCTTCTTCTAATGGATGTACCGTTCTGACCTACTTTAACGATGGATATGCTTAGAAATAAGTATAAAGTCTTAATCCTTCTTCTAATGGATGTACCGTTCTGACTTTTAAAAAGCTATTATACATGAAAAATTCAATCGTCTTAATCCTTCTTCTAATGGATGTACCGTTCTGACTGCTATATCTTTTACTTCTTTAACCGCTCAGTCGTTTGTCTTAATCCTTCTTCTAATGGATGTACCGTTCTGACCGGTAAGGAATATAGGTTTGACGCTAACAAAGGTAATTGTCTTAATCCTTCTTCTAATGGATGTACCGTTCTGACC
>Ga0208544_10000681_pt1 | contig 25293 bp, 21 predicted proteins | sample DEB08_DNA_9_FD_184526 | JGI IMG/M metagenome (GOLD analysis project Ga0208544, IMG submission 184526) | Aqueous microbial communities from the Delaware River and Bay under freshwater to marine salinity gradient to study organic matter... | ecosystem: Environmental > Aquatic > Marine > Coastal ... | reverse complement strand
TTTAAAATAAGGTGGCCCCCGCTCTGCGTACACTCTGTCTACACATATACACCCACAGCAGCCTGCGACTGCGGTGCCAGCCAACTACCCCAGCTACCCCCCAATCCAAACCCCCAACCCCAAAACCCCCAATCCCAAAATCATATACAAATAAAAAAAATTTGCAAAATTAAAACCAGCCCCCTATCTTACATTTATCTTTCTGAAAAAAGCCATCCGGAATCTTTAGACTAAACCCGGCTGGTGTGGTAACCTGACTGTAGTTTTCGTTCACTCCGTTACCTCATTGTTATGCCTAAAACGCGACTCTCCAAACGGCTGCTCACCAGCCTGCTTATTGCCACCATCCTCACCTCCGCATCCGCTCAGGACGTCGAGGGCTTCTGGACCGCCATCCAGGATCGCCTCGCCGCCCGCGACTACCTGCGCGTGAACGGCAGCCTCCAGGCCAGCCTGCGCTGGAACCACCTCACGGGCATCCCCCGGCGCGCCGACCCCTTCGCCGCCCGCCTCAACGCCGGTCTCCTCGTCGACCTCCTCGGCATCCAGGGTCCCTTCACCGTGGCTTTTTCCGATGGCAATACGGCCTACCGACTGCCCGCCTACGCCTTCTACGGCTTCAGTCCCTCCTACAAGTGGCTGCAGCTGCACCTCGGCGACCGCTCCCTCGACTTCTCGCCCTACACCCTCAGCGGACACCACTTCAAAGGCGTCGGCCTCGAGCTGCGGCCCGGCAATTTTTACTTCGGCGCCATGCGCGGCCGCCTGCGCCGCGAGCGCGCCGCCGAAGCCGGCGCCATCCAAAACCTCGACCCCGTCTACCGGCGCGTGGGCAGCAGCGTGAAGGTGGCCTTCGACGACGGCCAGCGCCAGCTCGCCGCCATCTTGTTTCACGCCCGCGACGACGCACCCTCCCTCGCCCTGCCCGACAGCGCCCGCCTGCGCCCCCAGGAGAACCTCGTCCTCGAACTCCAGGGCAAACAACAGCTCGGCACCCGCTTCGACGTGGCCTTTAACCTCGCCCACAGCGCCTTCACCCGCGACCGCACCGCCCCCCGCCTGCGCGACCCCGGCCCCGGCCTCCACGGCAGCATGCTGGGCCTGTTCCGGCCCCGCAGCGCCACGGCCTACAACCAGGCCTACCACTTCAGCATCGGCTTCCGCCCCGACTTCGCCCAGTTCCAGCTGCGCTTCGAGCGCCTGGGGGCCGGCTACCGCTCCCTCGGCACCCTGGCTTTCCTCAACGATACCGAGCAGCTGAGCCTCGGGGCCAGCACCAGCCTGCTCAACCAGAAGGTGACCCTCGACGCCCGCCTCGGCCTGCAGCGCAACGGCCTCGCCGCCCAGGCCACCACCGCCGGCACCCGCCTCATCGGCAGCCTTCAGCTGGGGGTAGCCGTCAGCGAGCGCCTCAGCGGCAGTGTCGCCGTCAGCAACTTCAACTACACCCTCCGCCAACGCATCAGCACCGTCCCCTTCGTGGTCGTCGATTCGGTGGTCATCGTCCAGTCCAACCTCAGCATCCAGCTGGCCGCCACCTACCTGCTGGGCCGCGAAAAAAACAGCACCCTCGCCCTGGCCACCGCCTACCAGGCCGCCAGCACCATCACCGCCGACCAGGTGGAAATCCCTACCGACAACGCCTTCTATTCGGCCATCGCCAGCTACAGCTACAGCCTGCCCCGCCGCCAGCTGAGCATCACCGCCGCCGCCGTCGCCAACCGCTCCGACTTCGGCAGCGTCCGCACCGCCATCCTCAGCCCCTCCCTGGCCCTGCAAAAAGAACTGGTCAAAGACCAGTGGACCCTGGAAGCCGGCGCCGCCTACTCGGGGGTGCGCAGCCCCGGCGGACCAACCAACCGGGTGTGGGAAAGCCGCCTGGGCCTGGGCTGGGCGGTGAGCAAAAAGCAGGCCCTGCGCCTGGATGCTACCTACGTCCACAACCGCGCAGTAGACCCCACGACCGCGGCCACCGCTTTTCAGGACTGGAATGGAAATTTGAATTACCGACTAAGTTTTTAGCCTATGAAAACCCGCGCGCGCTCACAACTGACTTTTGGCATTTGCCTGCTGCTCGCCGGCCCGGCATTGCTCCGGGGCCAACCTTGTGACAACTACACCAACGGAGGCTCCCTGGGTGGCAACGGCATTGATCCGGTGACGACCGTCCATTGCTACGAAAATACCCCGACTGCCCCGCTGATTCCCTCCAATCCTAGCGGCGGCAGTGGCGGCGGGCCCGTCTACCAGTGGGAAGTGTCCGTGGAAGGCGGCCCCTGGCAGGTCGTGACCGGCGCGGCGGGCAACAACGGGTTTGCCTATTTTCAACACGCCGCCGAATTGGCGGGGCTGGGGTATTTGCCTTCCCTGACGGCCTCCTTTCGGCGGGGCGCCCGCCGACCCGCCTGTACCGATTGGGTGTATACCAACGAGCGGCAATTTGTCATCATCCACGAGGTGGACCCCGGCGCCCTGCAGGCGGTTTATACCAGCTGCACCACCTATGGCAACAATGGCTGCGCCACGGGCAATGCCCTGACGACCATCCCGCCCGCGGGCGGCGATGCTCCCTACGAGTTTCAGTGGCAAATGTCTACCGACGCCGCCAGTTGGTCGTTCTATTCCAGCGAAGAAAATCCCCTAATCTGCCCGCCCGCCGGGACGCGCCGCTACTTCCGGCGCGGCGTGCGGCCCCTGGGCAGCAATTGTGCCTTCCGGTACACCAACACCTGTACCTACTACCTGTTCATCAACGATTTTCAAATCCAGATCGCCACCGTCAACCCCAGCTGCAGCAACACCCAGGATGGCCAGATCACCATTTCGGACCTCAATGGCAACTCCCCGGAAATATTTGATGCCATTGAGTTTGCTCTGGATGGGGGGGGCTGGCTGGTGGGATGATTCGGAGGCGTGAAAAAAAAGTATATTTGGGTTGCTTGTTTTTCAAAAAAAAGGAAAATAGATGTTATGTTTAGTAACATAAGATAGTAATCTGCCGTAATAATCACTAAATGTAATTTTTTATTGAAAATGATTTCACTTTGAATAATAGAATTCCTAAGATTAATGAAGAAGCACTATGTGTGCTAAAATACGCTGAAGCTAGTGATGAGATGATCGTGAGTTTTTTAGACCTTGATGATTGTCTCACAGAAGAGTATGAAAAGGAGGTCCTTCTATCTACTAAGGAGGACTGCAAAGAATTAGACGTAGTAAATCGCTTTTATCAACATCCCTTGTTAAATAGAATTTTTTCTTCAAGGGCTAGTTATTGTAAGGTACTTTATCACCCTTATGAAGGTCTTGACAATATTTATTACTTAAAAAGTAAATTTGAAAACCGTCAACAAAGTTCAGGTGATTATTATTTAGCCTTATTAGGGATTCACACACAAAAAGAAAAGTGTAGTCAAGAAGATATTGACAAGATCAAAGAGAGGTTGGACAATTTTAGAGAAGAGCTTTTTCATTATGTAATTTCTTTTTATCTAGATCAAGCGTACAAAAAAGTTGAATTAGATGAAAAGGTATTGGCATTTTCTCATAGAAAAAGAGGTTGGTCCGCTCCAGTATTCACATTAGGTAGTAATTTTTTAGTGGAGTTTAAGACTAATTTTGGTTATGGTCGATCTAGTTACTTTTACACAATCTTGATAGTGGATGGAGTTAGGCTAGTTGCTTTTTCTGATTGGACTAAGTACCAATATGCTAAACTTTTACAGAATGATTTTTATAGTTTCTCACATCCGATTTGGGATAACAATTGTTGGTTTGACGCTATGAAAAAGGTTTGTGATGCCTTTAATATTTATAAAAAGAACAAAGCAGAATTTTTACAAATTTATCTCATTAAAGAGTGTGAGGAGCTGATAAGGGGTTTGGTAGATCTATTGGATAATGATCGCTTCAAAGTATTAAAGGGGGATTATCGCTTTTTTGATCATGGAGAGAAAAATTTCGAAGAAGTTCAACTTGATGGTCATAATTTAATCGAGTATCGGGGACGAAAGATATCCGGAGCATTAGATTTTATTCCTTTGATTGAGAACTATAGTGTAAAGGCAAATGTCGAATTCTTTATAAGGGAAATTACGAGACTAAATAGACTTGTACTTCCGCAATTATCGTCAGAGAAGTCGGAACTAGGTGGTAAAATTAAGGACTTAGAGAAGTTATTTGAGATGACTTCTGATAAGTTAGAAAAATTGAAACAACAGGAAGAAAATTATCAACATAAAAAGGAAGAGTATATTAGTACGCTTGAAATAGCGGCATTCTTATTGAGTTCCTCGGAAATTGAAAATAAATTTCGGCAAAAGTTTCCAGAATATGCTCAGTTTAAGACTAGTTTAGCGGAAACTATTTCGGAGCTTAATCAACTAGGAAAAAGGATATCTACACTGATAAAAGTTAATGAAAATATTACGAAGTACGAGACAATAATCGTTGATCATTTAACCCTTAAAGATTAGTTTTGGACCTAATAATCGCTAGCCGAAAATGCTCCTTCGTCGCACTGCGGCTAGAGCAAACATTACTTTACCACCCAATACCCACCCCTTGCCACTGTTTACAGCCTGCATCAACAAACCCCAATCCACGCCCAGCTACCCCGAAAAGCAGCCACCCCCCGCTCACCAGCCTGCGTATAACCGCCATCCCCACTTCCGGATCCGCCCAGCACCACCGCTACCACTTTTCCGAATTAGAATAAAAATTTGAATTACCGCCTAAGTCTCCCGCTCCTTACGCACCAGCAGCGTACACACATCCACCTCCAGCGCTTCCGCAATTTGATAAAGCGTTTCCAGCGGCGGCTGGATTTGATTGGAGCACCAGCGCGACACCGTAGTCTTGTTTCGCTGAACGGCATCGGCCAGCCATTTACTGGTGCGTTCTTTTTCGGCCAGGACAGCTTTTATACGGTTATATCTGCGCATGTGTGGGTAGTGGAAATGGTCAGTGGTAAAAATAGGTGAAGGGGAGTGAGGATACAAATTAGTTGTTTCTTTATGTGTAAAAAAAGTTGTGTTTAAAGAAACTTTAGTGTATTTTTGTTAAACAGTTACCTACTTACGACCACCAGCCAACGGATTGGTCGCAGGAAGTAGCTGTAAAACAATCTAATCACCAAAACCACACCCATGTCTACCCCTAATCAGCGTTCCCTCTCTTTGCCACCCTTGTGGATGGTTTTACTTCTTCTTTTGCTCCCTGTTTTTCTACTCCTCTACGACCCTGCTCCTATAGCTACGGACGGGTTGTTCCCACACTGGGGCGAAGGGCCCATCTTACGCACTACCCCCGACCCGGGCGTAGCCATTGAACTGTCGGACAGCGAACTTCTAGAATTAGATGCCGCCTACCATACCGGCTTTGATAACCCCGACCCCGAGGGCAACGATCCTTGCGAGCGACTCCGGCTTTTGCCCTACAAGAAGCTATCCGCCTGGCGCAAACAATTTAGCAAGCGTGGATTTACGATTCAGAAAATAAAAGATATCTTGCGGAACGGCCGCCGCGAAATGCACGTTCACCCCGAAAAAAGGACGGCCTACACCAAAATTATTGACCCGAGTGGCAACTGGATCATCGTCGACTTCGTCGACTGCGTAATCTGGCAAGTCGCTCCCCACAATTTCAAATAATGGACATTCCTACCACCCACACCGTTTACGTACGTGCCCTCAGCAACGGCGAGTTTTTCGGCGGCTGGGCGCCCGTCCAGGCCCGCCTGGAATGGCTGCGCCCCGATGGGCAGTACGCACTCTTCACCCTCACGGAACCTGACCTGGATGAGGAGGATGAATACGAATTCTACCAGACCGATACCTTGCTGCTGGCTGCCCTGGAGGATGGCGTATGGCGGGTGCAGTTAGGAGGGGGGGCTTGAAGGAGGGAAATGGTCGGGGAGTTGTCTTTCTCGACTACACCCCTTGCAGGTATAGATTTAAGTAGTTAATATTGTAAAAAAAAACTGACTAACGCGTTGGCTGATCTTTTGCTGCTGCGGCAGGCTATTCCAATCGTACATTGTTTTAACTGAAAGCACTAAGTGTGGACTACTGCTTGGGTGGTTGCATGGAAGGTGATAGGCTAGAGGGTAGCATAATTTTAGCTGCCTGTGGGGATGGGTAAGGAGGAAACATATTGCTGAAATATACGTAACGTCTGAGTGAAAGGTGCAATGTGGGTTGTTGTTGCATGTATGAGTTCTCGGTCATTAACAAAAAAATTAACAAATGAGATTAGCTAAACTGAAGATCAAAAATTTCAGATGTTATGAAGACGAAAAAGAATTTTTACTTGAAGATTTAACTTGTGTTATAGGTCGAAATGATGTTGGTAAATCAACAATAATTGAAGCTTTAAACGCCTTTTTTAATGACTCAATAGATAGGGGTGATCTATGTTCAAAAAATGATATTGATACTATAGAAATAACTTGTGCATTTGATAATGTCCCAAGTACGATAATTTTAGATAGTACTGTTGAAACTAATCCTCAAGACGAATTTATTCTTAATGCTAAAGGCCAAATTGAAATTAAGAAAATTTGGAAATTTGGAGTTTCTACTACAAAATCAGCCTATTTAATTGCTGACCATCCTACACATGAAAAGTTAGTAGGAATTCTCAGTTTGAAAAATACATTACTCAAACAATTAGCAGCTGATACAGAAGGTATCAATATGGAAGGAGTCGTAAAAAACCAAAATCCTCCACTTAGAAAAGCGATAAGAGACGCAATAGATTTTGAAACTGAAGAAATTGAAATAAAAATTGATGGAACAATTGATAAAGACAGTAATATAAAGACAATATCATCTAATTTAAAAAAATACCTTCCTATTTTTTCACTTTTCAAAGTTGATAAAACAATCGATGACAAGGATAAGGATGTACAAGATCCAATGAAACAAGCAATCAAAGAAACTTTAGCAATTAAAGAGATTGCTGATATGCTAAAAGAAGTTGAAAAAGCTATAAAAATAGAGTCAACAAAAGTAGCTGATAAAACATTAGAAAAATTAATGGATATTGACGCTAAAATGGCTGAAAAAATGAAATCAGATTTTGCTAAACTTCCAAGTTGGGAAAAGATTTTTGATTTAACATTATTGTCAGATGAAGGTATTCCATTGAATAAAAGAGGAAGTGGAGTAAAAAGATTAGTTCTGCTTAGTTTTTTTCAAGCCCAAGCAGAAAAAAGAAAATTTGATAATAATGCTCCTGCTATAATCTATGCTATTGAAGAACCAGAAACAGCTCAGCATCCAGATCATCAACAAATTCTAATCAATTCTCTTGTTGATTTAAGTACAAATGATAATGTTCAAGTTTTATTCACAACACATAGTTCAAATTTAGTGAGAGAAATACCTATCGAATCTTTGATGTATGTCTCGAGATGTGCTGCAAATAAGCCCTTAGTAACATACCCTTATAACAAAGAAACAGGTGATACCGAAGAAGGTATTCTTAAACAGATTATTGATAGCCTTGGAGTACTACCAAACCCAAAAGACAAAGTGAAAGCTATTCTTTTTGTTGAAGGCAATCACGATGTAAATGCATTATTAAGGTATAGCGAAATTTTAAGTACTTATGATAGTTCCATTTTGTCATTAAACAATTCAGAAGATGTTGCTTACGTGATTTCTGGAGGATCAGCATTGAAATTTTATATAGATAAAAAATATTTATCTGGTTTAGGGAAACCTGAAGTTCATATTTATGATTCTGATGTTGGTGAGTATATTGATTATGTACAAAAAATAAATGAAGACGAAGATGAAACAAAGATTGGTTTCAATACAACTAAGCCTGAATTAGAGAATTACTTAGTTAAAGAAGCTATCGAAGAGGCTTATGCAGACAATGGAATTGTTGTTGCTATTCCTGAGATTACAGATGAAATGGATGTTCCTTTTGAGGTAGCAAAATGTATTTATCAAGCAGGTGGATTAGTATGGGACGATTTAGATGATGCAAAGAAAAAGAAAAAGGAATCGTCTGTCAAGAAGATATTAAATACTCAAGCAGTTGAAAAAATGACAATTGAAAGGATAAAGAAGAGGAATGGATATAATGAAATGAAAATTTGGTTAGACAATATCAAATCATTTTGTAATTAAAGAAACGACTAAGAACAAAAAGGATCAATGCGAGACGGAACGCATCGACGGTCGTAGCCTTGAACCACCTGTGGAACGATTCCTCCAATCTGCACACTGCTATGGGCATCGACTTGCTGTTACTTGGCTTAGCTTAGCCGATCGCTCGTTCGCATGTTTTTGGGTGGGGTGGTTTAAAAATGAGGAACAATACTCTGATACTAAGCAAAAATAGCCCACCAGGCAGTATCCCCCAAAAGTTGAGCCAACAAAGCCTTAAGAACCGGTGCAGAAATACCGAAAAAAGCCTAACTTTAGTCGGTAAATTAAACGAACGAAATGCGCTTTTTCACTATGTTCGCTAGCGAAAACCTTGATCAGGGGTGGTAGATGTTCAACGGCTCGTCGCCAAAGGCTTTGGCCGTCGGCAACTGACCGGTCTGCGCCAGTGAGGATCGGAGGAGGTGTTAGTTGGAGGGCGGGGCGCAGACAGGCCTTTGAGTTGTATGCCATTGAAAAAAATAAAAGCCACCGCACGTTTAAGCACATTTTTTGCTTCGTGCCTCAGCACCAAAAGAGCTTTCACTTCCCCACCACCACCCAAATTATATGATTGTTTTTATACTCATTTAGTTAGATATATAATTATTATCCCTATTTTGCATGCTGAATTAAACGATTCAAAAAAATGAACCGAATAAAAGAGGTTTTAGAAGATAAAGGGATCAAACAAATTTGGTTAGCTGAACAATTGGGCATTGGGTAAGAGTTACAATATTGTAAACTCCTATGTCCAAAACAGAAGACAACCTAGTATTGAATGTCTTTATGAAATAGCTGAAATATTAAACGTGCCAGCAAGACAATTATTAGTAGATGAAAAAGAAATATAGAATTGTAGATCTATTCGCAGGTTGTGGAGGTATGTCTCTTGGCTTTATGAACGCTGGCTTTAATGTTGTAGCGGCATTCGAAAATTGGAAGGAAGCTACAGAAACCTACCGCAAAAATTTTGATCATCCAGTTCATGAAGATGATTTAGGTAATAACTTAGTTTACGAAAAGATTAAAAATTATAATCCAGATATTATCATTGGAGGACCTCCATGTCAGGATTTTTCAAGTGCTGGACATCGTAATGAATCTCTAGGTAGAGCCGATTTAACTTACTCTTTTGCTGAGATCATTGATACTGTTAAGCCAAAGTTTTTTGTAATGGAAAATGTTGATAGGATTACAAAAAGCCAAACATACCCAGAGGCAGAAAAAAAACTTAGGGAGTCAGGTTATGGGTTAACATCGGTATTATTAGACGCCAGTTATTGTGGCGTCCCTCAAAAAAGGAAGCGGTTTTTTCTAATTGGAGAATTAAATGGAGAGGACAATTTTTTGGAATCTGATTTACTTTTAAATCAGGCTGATAAACCCATGACTATCCATGACTACTTAGGAAACTCTCTTGGTGTGGAGTATTATTTCAGAATTCCGAGAAGCTATAACAGACGAGCCATTTTTAGCATTTATGAACCATGCGTTACAATCAGAGGTGTTGATCGACCAATTCCAATTAATTATAAAAAACATCCAGGTGATTTAGTTGAAATCGGTGATAAAGTGCGAGCGTTAACAGTAAAAGAAAGAAGCTATATACAGACATTTCCTGAGAGTTTCATATTCGATGGACCGAAAACACATTTGAATCAAATGATTGGTAATGCTGTACCAGTAGAACTGGCCAAATACGTTGCTTCTCAACTTAAAAACTACATAAATAGACAAAATGAAGGCTGTTGATTTATTTTCTGGATGTGGGGGCATGTCTTTGGGCTTTATGGGTGCCGGAATCGAAGTGGTTGCTGCATTCGACAATTGGAAAACGGCAAAAGAAATCTATGAACTTAATTTTGACCACCCATTTTATTCAGATGACCTTATGTCTGAAGAATCAGAGTTAAAACTAGATAAGCTAGATTTTGATATGATAATTGGAGGGCCACCATGTCAAGATTTTTCTATTGCTGGTAATCGCGATGACAACGGTAAACGTGCAAATATGACAATACGGTTCGCTGAACTTGTTGTAAAGTATAAACCGAAGTGGTTTGTAATGGAAAATGTTTACAACATCACAAGAAGCAAAGTTCTTCCAGAAGCGATAGAAATATTTAGAACAGAGGGTTATGGATTAACTTATGAAGTATTAAACGCGAGTTATTTAGGGGTTCCTCAGGCGAGACAGCGGTTTTTTATGATTGGAAAACTTGGTGAAGAAGATGGATTTATCAGAGATGAATTGTTATCCAATCATTCTGACAAACCAATGGCAGTTAAAGATTACTTCGGTAAAGATTTAGATTTAGAATATTATTATGCTCATCCTAGAAGCTATCAAAGAAGAGCCATATTCTCCGTTAATGAACCTAGTTCTACCATAAGAGGGGTAAACAGACCATTACCTAAAACATATAAAAAACACCCTGCTGATAAATCAGAACCTAATGAGAAAATAAGAGCTCTTACAACTGAAGAAAGAAGTTATATCCAAACCTTCCCAAAAGATTTCAAGTTGGCTGGTGCAAAAACCAACATGGAACAAGCAATTGGAAATGCAGTGCCAGTTAAAATGGCTGAACATGTTGCAAGGGCAATAAAAACATATTCGAAGAGATGATCAAATTTGAAAATATAGCTGAGAATCTCAAAGGATTAGTATTTGGTGTTAATCACATGGAATTCATCTCTTCTTTTTTAGAGGCTTTTGACTTCCCTCAGTCTACTATTCAGAGAGTTCAATTGGACAACACCAGTATGGCTAGAATTGTCAAACTGAAAAAGAAAATCTTATTTATTTATTCCGAAAGCGCTGCATTACATTTAGAATTGGAATTATACATCGAAAAGGGGCTAAACTCTATCAATGAAAGATATATAATAATTTATAATTCAACTCATTTATTAGCATACGATGTCAGAACAAAAGAATCATTAAAATCTTCATTCGAACAAGCTCATCAATATATTGAGTTCTTCCTACCCTTATTGGGGCAAGAGAAGATTTCTAGTGATGAGCATAAAAGTGTCGACATTAAAGCAGCAGAAAAACTTGCTTCAATCTATAATGAGTTAATTACACATCCAGAATTCAAATCACAATACTCAAAAAGGCACTTAGACATTATTGTATCTAGATTATTATTCTGTTTTTGGATTGATAGTTTAGGGCTACTAGGTCAAGATAAATTAAAGAGAATACTAAGTAATCATACGCTAGAGAATGGAAGCAATACAAATTCAGTTTTGAAAATGTTATTCGAGGTGCTTAGAAATGGATCACTAAACACAGCGCAATCTGAATTTAAAGGTATCCCGAAGATTCAAATAGATTTGTTCTCCGCAGATGTCTCAGTTCCACCTTTTTCTAGAAAGGCGAGAAAACAGTTGATAGACTTATCGAATATCGACTGGTCAAATATAAACCCTGATATTTTAGGCTCATTAATCCAAACGATTGTTGATCCGGAAGATAGCACTGGTTTGAGTAATCACTATACCTCATCATCAAATATCCTAAAAGCAATAGGACCATTATTTTTAGATGATTTATACAGAAAATTTGATCAGAATAAGAACAATCTTGAAGGATTGAAATCAATACTCGATAATTTACAAAAAATCAAAGTGTTTGATCCTTCCTGTGGAGCAGCAAATTTTTTAATCGTTTCTTTAAAAGAGTTGGGTATCCTCGCATCCCAAATTCACGAAAGAATAGAAGAAATTCAGAACTCTCCAATAAAAGTAACGGAGATCGATCTTTCACAATTCTATGGGATTGACGAGAGTTACTTTAAGCTTCAAATCGCGAAAATTGGCCTCTGCATAGAATCTTTAAAAAATAAAAATCTAGGGGAAATAACTCTAGATGAAATTGTCAAAAGATATAAATGTACAAACCTTACAAATGCAAATCCTACTGAAATTGAGTGGACACAAGTTTGCAAATCAATTGAAAAAGGAAGTGTTTTTATAGTCTCAAACCCAACTTATAAAGGGGCTCGAAAACAAACAACAAAACAGAAAAAAGATGTATCAAGAGTGTTCAGTGGTTATAAAAACACCAAAAACTTAGACTATTCAAGTTGCTGGCTATACTTGGCATCTAAATATATTGAATTGAATGATGCTCGATGCTCAATTGTAACAACAAACTCTCTAACTCAAGGGGAACAAGTTGAATTACTTTGGCCCAAAATATTTGCTCATAATATAGAGATATGCTTTGCTCACAACTCATTTAAATGGAAAAATAGTTCAAAAGGAAATACAGGAGTTACAGTTGTAATTATAGGTCTTTGCAAAACTGGAGCTGTTAAAGAAAAGAAATTATTTGGAAACGAATTTTTAATTAAGACTAATGTTATTTCTCCGTACCTGACAACAGGAATTAATTTAATAGTAAAAAAGCAAAGTAACCCAATTTCAAAGCTACCTCCAATGCCCAAAGGAAACATGCCTTATGACGGAGGAAATCTTATTTTATCAAAAAAGGAAAAGGAGAAGCTAATATCAGAATACCCATCTTCTGTAAAGTATTTACGCAAATTACTTGGGTCGAAAGAATTTATTCAAGGACTGGAAAGATGGTGCCTATGGATTCCTGATGAATACAAAGAAGAAGCTCTATCAATTCCTCCTATAAATAGTAGGGTTGAAAAAGTATATGAGCTAAGATCTGTTAGTACGGATAGTGCAGCAAAAAAACTTGCTCAGAGGGCACATCAATTCAGAGAAATAAATTCGACAACTTCACACTCCATAATCATCCCTTCTGTATCATCAGAAAGAAGGGAGTATATCCCTATTGGATTTGTAGATGAAACTGTGATTATTTCAAATCTGGCATTTGCTATTTATGACTGTTATCCGTGGATATTTGGACTTTTGACATCAAGAATGCACAACCTTTGGATTAAAACGGTATGCGGATCACTGGAAACGAGGGTGCGATACTCGTCAAGATTGGGTTATAATACCTTTCCTTTTCCAGATATATCGGAAGATGATAAACAGAAAATAAATCTTTGCGTCTTTGATATTATAGGTGAAAGAGAGAAGCATTCAGAGAAGACTTTAGCTCAATTATATGACCCCGAAAAAATGCCTTCATCTCTTCTTACGAGCCATAGAACAATGGATAAGGTAATTGAAAATTGTTATCGTCAAAATTCATTTGCTAGTGATCAAGAAAGAATAGATTACTTATTTAATTATTATAACCAAATAAGCTAATGGAAAATATTGTAAATATTACATATGACCGAAACGGTAAAAGTGTATCTACCTCTGAGCTTGGTATGCGAGAAATGCAAGCCAGAGCATATGAGAATAGGAATAGCCAATACATTCTACTGAAGGCTCCTCCGGCATCAGGGAAGTCCCGTGCATTAATGTTCATTGGACTAGATAAATTGCGAAATCAGAACATAAAAAAGGTAATAGTTTCTGTTCCCGAGCGATCAATTGGAAGTTCATTTGCAGAAACCAAGCTTACGGGAAATGGTTTTTTTGATGATTGGATTCCCAACTCTAAATATGATTTATGTTCGCCTGGAGGAGAAAATAGAAAGGTGGATGCATTTATTGAATTTATGAATTCCAATGAAGAAATTCTAATATGTACGCATGCCACACTACGGTTTGCATTTAACAAAATTCCAACTTCTCAATTCAACCAATGCTTAGTGGCGATCGATGAGTTTCACCATGTATCAGCTGATTACGAAAATAAATTAGGTGAGTTAATCCGAGATTTAATTCCAAATAGCAATGCCCATATTCTAGCTATGACTGGCTCATATTTTAGAGGCGATTCGATTCCTATTCTAATGCCTGAAGATGAATCAAAGTTTCAAAAAGTAACTTACAATTATTATGAGCAATTAAATGGGTATAAGCATTTGAAATCCCTAGGTATAGGTTACCATTTTTGCCAAGGAAAGTACACTCTATCCATTGATCAGGTTTTAGATACAGACAAAAAGACTATCCTTCATATCCCAAATGTGAATTCAGGAGAGTCTACTAAGGATAAGCTAAGAGAAGTTGATGAAATCCTTGATAGTATTGGAAGAGTAATAAAAATTGACGAGCAATCTAAAATAATCCATGTATTAAGAGATGATGGTAAAGAGATTAAAGTTGCGGATCTGGTTAATGATAATCCATCAGATAGAGAGAAAACAATAACCTACTTAAGGAACATAAATTCCATTGATGATGTCGATCTGATTATTGCTTTGGGTATGGCTAAAGAAGGGTTTGACTGGCCATACTGTGAGCATGCTTTAACTGTAGGTTATAGAGGTTCGTTAACTGAAATTATTCAGATAATTGGAAGATGTACTCGAGATAGTGAAAACAAGACTCACGCTCAGTTTACTAATTTAATTGCTGAGCCCGATGCCGAAGAAATGGAAATTATGAAAAGTGTAAACAATATGCTAAAAGCAATAACAGCATCTCTGCTAATGGAACAAGTTCTGGCCCCAAATTTCAAATTTAGATCAAAGTCTCCTGAGGAAGATGTAATTACAATAAAAGGATATAAAACATCATCTTCAAAAAGGGTCCAAAACATTATTGACTCAGATTTAACAGATTTGAAGGCCTCTATTTTACAAGACCCGGATATCCAAAAAGCTATGCCTGGAAACGTTGATCCAGAGGTGATAAATCGAGTTATGGTGCCAAAAGTTGTAAAAGTGAAATATCCAGACTTATCAGAAGATGAAATTGAAGAAGTAAGTCAACATGTTGTCATTGACTCCGTTCTTAGATCCTGTGAAAAGGTAGAAAAGGAAAATCGAAAGCTCATAAGAATGGCGAATCAATTCATAAATATTGAAGATTTAAACATTGATTTGATTAATAGTGTTAACCCCTTTCTTGAGGCATTCGAGGTGATTTCTAAAGATATTACTCCAAGAGTTCTTAAAACCATACAACAATGTATTACTGCTTTTAAAATAAAAATGACTGATGATGAAGCAATTTTACTCTGGCCTAAAATAAATAACTTCATCAAAACAACAGGAAGGACCCCAAGTTTAGATGCTTTAGACCCCACAGAAAAAAGAATGGCAGAAGCAATTGTGTATTTAAAGGAGTTAAAAAGAAGAGGTAAAGCAGATGAAGAATAAAGAAAACAAATTAAAGGACGTTTTCGATTCGGATGAGTTTAATTTGTTGAATGTAGATTCTACCGATAAAACCACTGTAAAAGAAGAAGATCAGCGGTTGATTGACTCATTTCAAGAAATCTCAGACTTCTATGAAACAAACGATAGACCCCCTAGTAAATCCGGAATTCTAGAGTTTAAATTGTTTTCAAGACTAGAAGCAATTAAGAAAAATGCATCCAAAGTAAAAACGCTTTTGCCTTTTGATTTCTACAACCTATTAGATAGCGGTAAAATAAAATCGGTTGAACCATATGAAATAATCCAGAATGACCCTTTAAATATACTCGCTGATTCCGATGAGGATTTGTCCATTTATGAAATGAAGAATGTGCCGAAATCAAATAGAATTCGACCAGATTACATGTCAAGAAGAAAAGTTTGCCAAAATTTCTCGGATTATGAATCCATTTTTGAGAGTATCCATGAAGACCTTGAAAGACGAAAAAGAAGATTGATTCGGTTTGATTCAAACTCATTAATAAATGGTAATTTCTATGTGTTGAATGGTGTCGTTCTGCTTGTTGAAAAAATTAATATTCAAAATAAAACAACCAATTTTAATAGCGGGGAGAGAGAAAGGATTGATGGTCGAACTAAATGTATTTTTGATAATGGTACTGAGTCTGACATGCTTTTTAGGTCATTAGTTAAAGCACTTCAAATTGACGGATTTGGAATATCTGAGTTAATAGATAACCAGGGTGAAACAACTATTAATGAAAATGATGAAGAACATGGTTACATCTATATTCTAAAATCAAAGAGTATGGTCCAATCGATAAGAGCAATACCAAACTTGTACAAAATTGGGTATTCAACTGGGGATGTGACCAAAAGAATCCGTAATGCTAAAACGGAGCCTACATATCTTATGGCAGAGGTCGAACTAATCTCTGCATATAGGTGCTATAACATGAATACTTCAACACTAGAAAGTAAGCTTCATGCATTCTTTGATGATGTACGTCTAAACATTGAAATAATCGACCTAGAGGGGAAAGCTCATAAACCTAGAGAGTGGTTTGAAGTACCCATCTATGTTATTGAAGAGACTGTCAATTTAATTGTTAAAAAAGAAATTGAAGAGTATTACTATGATTCCGAGTTAAACCAAATAATAATTAAATAATCACCTAACACCATACACATTGCCAAGTCGCTCAAAAGCTAACCTCCAATACCTAAACTTGTCAAAGAGTATGGCTGCAACAACGCTAAAAACAAAATGAATAAAATAAAAACGGCATACAAGGATAAGCCCTGCATCCGCCGTTCCGGCCTCAAGCCGGAACGGCGGATGCAGGGCAGTTGAACGGAGCCGTTTCGGGGTCTTTAGGCTTGACCCCTTTTCGCACTTTCCGTTGGCCATTAAAGTCATCATCGCCAGCGACCTTAGCGACCGTCGTGTGGCCTAGACAACGGTATCATTACCCTGCGCTTGCCTTTCTTTCATCTGCAAGCCTCTTTTTACATATTTCACAATGATAAAGTCGTTCGTCAATTTCTTCAAATAAATCCTCATCAAGCATAGGGTATTTTTTGAGGTCTTCATCTGTGGGGCATTGTTTATGCTCACAAGTTTTTTTTATGACTAAGTGACTGTCAAGAATGGTGCTATTCATGCGCATAGAAGGAGAAGTTTCTGAAATTATGAACTAGTCTAATTTAATGTTTTTTTTTAATAAAAACAATAATGATTAGTGGATATTTTCATTTCATTTACAAGAATTAAGGTCACATAAATATACACCCGCTATTCGTGGACTTTCCCCCCCCTTGCCCCCTCCATCGAAGCCATCACCGCCACCGACCCGACCGACTGCGGCACCCACGACGGCCAAATCAGCATTGCCCTCGCCAATCCTACCCCCGGCACCGAGTACAGCATCGACGGCGGCCTCAGCTGGTCCACCAGCCCGCAGTTCCCCCAGCTCCCCAGCGGCCACTACCGCATCGCCGTCCGCAACCTTGCCAACGGCTGCCTGGTCCATTACCCCGACACCATCACCGTCACCGCCCCCGTATTCCTGCAGGTCGAGGCCATCGCCACCACCGACCCCACCGACTGTGGCCTCGCCGACGGCAGCATCCAGCTCACCCTCGTCGACTCCACCCAGCTCTTCGAGGTGTCCTACGACCTCCTCCAGTGGCAGTACACCACCGCGCTCACCGGCCTGCCCGCCGGCGCCTATTCCGTCACCTTCCGCAACCCCGACGGCACCTGCGTCTTCACCTGGCCGGCCACCTTCCAGCTGCGTGCGCCCGCCGCCGTCACCATCGACACCCTCGTCGGCCAGCCCCCCACCGACTGTGGCTTGGCCGACGGCCGCATCACCCTCCTGGGCGCCACCGATCCCGCCTGGGAATACCAGCTCAACACCGGTCCCTGGGCCGCCGTCTCCACCTTCCCCAACCTGCCCGCCGGCGCCTACACCGTCCGCGTGCGCGCCGCCGCCTGGCCCAACTGCACCTACGCCTACCCCGACACCCTCGCGCTGGTCGCCGCGCTCGACACCACCGGCATCACCTTCGTTGCCCAGGCCGCCACCGACTGCCACACCGGCGCCACCATCGCCTTCACCACGCCGCCGCCGTCGGCCTACCGCTACAGCATCGACGGGGGCCTCAGCTGGCATCCGGCCCCCACCTTCACGGGTCTCCCCCCCGGCGCCTACACCCTGCAGGTAGCCGACACCACCCTCGGCTGCCGCGCCACCCTGGCCACCGGCCTCCTCCTCGCTGCCCCGCCCGGGCCCGTCCTCGCCGACCTGGTCGTGCAGGCCGCCACCAATTGTGCCGCCACCAACGGCAGCATCCGGCTCCTCACCAGCGGCGCCCCCCACCTGCAGTACAGCCTCGGCGCCGGGGTGCCCGCCAACACCACGGGCACCTTCACCCAGCTCGCCCCCGGCACCTACACCGCCTGGGCCACCGACACCCTCACCCAGTGCACCTACCCGCTGGCTACCGACGTGGCCGTGGGCGGCTTCCCCGCCCTCCGCCTCGACAGCCTCACCTTCACCGCTCCGGCCTGCCCCACCGACAGCACGGGCAGCGCCAGCGTCGTCCCCACGGGCGGGCAGGCGCCCTACACCTACGCCTGGGCCACCGGCGCCAGCAGCCCCACCCTCAGCGGCCTCCCCGCCGGCACCTACCCGCTCACCGTCACCGACGCCCGCGGCTGCCTGGCCAGCGCCAGCATCGCCCTGCCCGCCGCGCCGGGGCTGGCCCAGTGGGGCATCGTCCTGTCCGACACCCTCCTCTGCGCGGGCAGCGCCCTCACCCTCACCGCCGCGCTGCCGCCCGTCGCCGACTTCTACTGGACCCTCGGCGCCACCCCCGTCTCCGACTCCGCCACCCTCACCCTCACCCAGGCCGGCACCGTCGGCCTCCACGTCGTCACCCTCGCGGGCTGCCTCCTCCACGACGAAATGGAACTGCACTTCCGCGCCGGTGATTACGCCGCCGACTTCCTCCTGCCCACCGAGGCCGTCGTCCACGATCCCGTCGTCGCCATCGACATCACCTGGCCCGTACCCCTGGCCATCGAGTGGCTTTTCGACCCCGCCGCGGCCACCGCCATCGCCACCCTGCCCACCCAGCAGGTCCTCGCCTTCCCGGCGCCCGGCACCTTCACCATCGGCCTGCGCGCCGACCTGGGCGGCTGCTTCAGCTACCTCCAAAAAGACATCCGCATCTACGGCTCCCGCGACAGCCTCGCCCAGCAGCAGCTTCCCGCACCGCCCACGCCGGAGATCACCTCCTTCGAGCTCTTCCCCAACCCCAACCAGGGCGAGTTCCAGCTGCGCCTCTTCCTCCGCGCCGTCCAGCCCGCCGACGTCTGGATCTTTGCTCAAAACGCCGACCTCCTCACCTACCAGGCGCTGGCCGGCAGCAACTACTACGCCATCCCCTTCCGCGGGCCACCGCTGGCCGCAGGCACCTACACCGCCATCGCCCGGGCCGGCGAAACCTGGCGCTACCTGAATTTTGTCGTCCTCTGAAAACTGTTTGCGCACTCAATGAAAAAGATGAAAACACACCACCACCCTGTCACCACCCTGTGGGCGCCCCCCCGCGCCGGGCGACCGGCGCGGCGTCGGGCTGTCCAGCGCTCGCTCTTCGCTCGGCCCTGCGGGCTGCGGCCGTGGGCCGCCCACTTCCCATCCCTGGCGCGGGCGCTGGCCCTGAGCGCCCTGTGGCTGTTGCTCGGCGCTGGCGGGCAGGCGCAGTTGCGGGCCCAGGCCTTTCCCGTCACGGCCCTCGTGCAGGTCGGCCAGTTTTCGCCCTACCTCGAAGCCTACGACGACCCCGGCCGCGTAGTCGTCACCCTCATCAGCACCGACGCGCGGCCCACCTACGAGGTCATCCTGCGCTTCACCCTCTCGGGGCCGGGCTTCAGCATCCGCTCCCGCCCCGACTTCCTGCCCTTCCCCGTCGTGCTGCGGCGCAACCAGCCGCTGGTCCTCACCGGTAGCCAGCTGCGCGACTACTTCGACCCCGCCCACCTCACCTTCGCCGGGGCCTCGCTCGACAATATCCTCGCCGGCGGCGGCCTGCTCGCCGAGGGGCCCGTTTCCCTCTGCGTCGAGGTGTTCGACTACCAGCGCTTCTTCGATCCTCCGGTCTCCAACACCGGCTGCGCCAACGGCCTGCTCCAGCTCCAGCGGCCACCCCTGCTCGTGGCGCCGGGGCCGGTGGTCACCGCCTCCTTCCCCCAAAACCTGCGCTTCCAGTGGCAGCCCCAGCACGCGGGCGTCGCCGTGCGCTACACCCTCGAGGTCTACGAAGACCTCCTGCCCGGCCTCGGCGACAACCTCGTCATCGAAAACACCCAACCCCTGGTCATCGCCCGCACCGTCGCTCCCTTCTACCTGCTCACCCCGCTCGACCCCTTGCTGCAGGCCGGCAGCCGCTACCTGGTGCGCGTGCGCGCCGTCGACCTCGCCGGCCAGGCCGCCTTCCTCAACGACGGTTGGGGCAACATCTCCAGCTTCGTCTACCAACCCGCCGCGCCGCCGCCCGTAGCCTGCCCGGCACCCCGTGGCCTGCGGGGCCTGGCCCTGTCACCCACCAGCCTCCAGCTCGCCTGGGCCCCCGACCCGGCAGTCACCGCCTGGCTCCTCCTCAGCCCCACCAACGACAGCCTCACCCTGCCCGCCAGTGCCCGCCAGTTCCAGGCCGACACCCTGGCGCCCGGCCAGGAATACCTGTACCAACTCTGCGCCGTCTGCCCCGACGGCAGCCTACGCTGCGAAAAGGTGGCCGTCCTGCTGCCCGCCGCTCCCGTATCCACCGATACCGTAACCACGGATTGCAGCGCCGCCGTCATTGCCCAAAGCCTGCCCCTGGACGCCACCCGCCTGCAGGTCAGCTGGTCGGCCGTGCCCCCGGCTACGGGCTTCACCCTGCGCTGGGGTCGGGGGCCCGACCCCGCTCCAGCCGGGGTGGCAGCTCCCACTGCGGGTGGCCCACCCCGCACCACCCCGCTGCCCGGCTTCACCGACAGCCTCCAACTGCCCGCGGGCAGCACCCGTGCGACGGTGACCAACCTGCAGGCGGGCACCAGCTACCAGTGGGAGCTCTGTGCCACCTGCCCGGACGGTCGCCAGACCTGTACCACCTGGGCGGAACCTTTCGCCGGCCCGCCCGCCGACTGCCTGCTCGCCCTCGACCTCAGCCGCACCGACAGCACCGCCACGAGCCTCACCTTCACCTGGGCTTTCAATCCGGAGCACCTCAGCGCAGATGCCACCTTCACCCTCGTCTGGCAGCTCGCCGACGCGACCGCCCCCGCCGACTCGGTCCGGCTCCGGGTCACCGACGGCGGCTTCACCATCCACGACCTGCAACCCTTCCGCACCTACCAGTTGCAACTGTGTGCGGCCTGTACCGCCGCCGGGCCACCCGCCTGCCGGTCGCTGGGTACCTTCGGGGGCTGCCGGGCCGCCTACGCGCCCTACCTCGCCGATCTGGTGGACGCCGAGGCCCTCCTCGCCTGGCAACCCGCTGCGGGAGCGCCCCTGCTGCCCACTCAGGCCCGCTACAAGCCGCGGGTTGCCACCCGTTGGGACAGCCTGGTGGTGGGCCAAAACCGCTACTTCGACCTCGCCGCCCTCGACTTGGATACCGCGCAGGTAGCCGTAGCACCGGCGCTGCGGTCGGGCCTCACCTACGCCGCCCAGGTGCAAACCCAGTGTGCCGACAGCACCTGGTCCGACTGGTCGGCCCCCGTCCTCTTCAACCGCGACTGCGCGGTAGCGGACGACCTCTGGCTGACGGGCCTCACCGACACCTCCGCCCGGATTGCCGGGCTGGCCCAGGTCAACGCCGTCTCCTACGCCTTCGCCTACCGCCGCGCCGGCCAGCAGGCATGGACCACGGTGGCCGACCTCGCCGCGCCCCTGCTGGCGCTGCCCAACCTGCAGCCCGCCACCACCTACGAAGTCCGCCTTCGCTACTGGTGCAACCAGGGCGTCTGGTCAGACTATACCCCGCCTTTCGCCTTCACCACCCTGCCGCCCTGCGCAGCGCCGGTCGCCGTCGTGGTTGATCCCCTCTCCACCACGGCGGCGCAGTTGCAGTGGACGCCGTACCCCCGTGCCCGGCAGACGGAGCTGCGCTACCGGCCCCAGTCGGGCGGCTACTTCTACCCGTCGGTCTACCCCGCACCGTGGCAGTCGGCGAGCGTACCCGACAGCCTCCTCCGGCTCGATCACCTGCAAGGTGGCGCAGCTTACGACTACCAGCTGCGCTCGGACTGTGCGGTGAACCAGAGCGCCTGGACCGACGTTGACGTCTTCACCCTCCCTTGCGCACCGCCGCAAACCATCACCGTCAGCGACACCACCTACGACTCGGCGCTGGTGCAACTCGGTGGCCTGCCGCCCGCCGCCCTGGGCAGCCACCTCCACTACCAGCGCCTCGGCGACAGCACCTGGCAGACCACGGCTACGGCGTATGGCCTGGCCCGCCTGGCCGCCCTGGACGATTACACCTACTACGCCTTGCGGGCCACCGCCACCTGCGCCGGGGGGCAAACGTCACCTTATTCCGATACCATCCATTTTCGGACGCCGGTACGCTGTCTGGTACCCGATCAGCTGCGGGCCACCGACCTGCAACCCTTCGCCGCCCGCCTGGACTGGGCCGTCACGGGCACCATCAACGAGTGGGAAGTGCTGCTGCGGGGGCCCTGGCCCATCCTTCCGGGGGTAGCCGCAGCGCTGGCACCGGAGCAGGCGTTGCCCACCCAGGCCCTGCCAGCACAAACCCCACCAGTGCCGGAATCCCCCGGCCGGTCACCGGAGGATGCTGCGCCCGGCCTACCAGATGAACCAGGCAGTCTGCCACCGGGTAACCCTACCAGCGGCTTGCCGGGCGACCCCGCCAGTCTGCCTCCAGGTGAACCTGCCAATCTGCCACCGGGAAATCCTGCCACTGTACTGCCCGGAGCGGTCGCCCCCGCCGCCAGCCCCCCGCCGCCCGCCACGACAGCAGACACTGACGCCGCGGTGGCCCCGGCAACGACCACCAGCCGGCTCGCACCGCCGCTGGCGCCCTATAGCGATTGGCACCGCTTCACCGTCACCGACCCTGCGAAGCTGTTGGAAGACCTGCGCTCGAACACCGACTACCAGGTCGTCGTCCGGGCCCGCTGTCCGGAATTCGGGTGGACGGATTACAGCGATACGCTCACCTTCCGCACCCTAACCGATTGCCGCCCGCCGCAGGAATTGGCGGCCACGGAGATCTACGAAACCTCCACCCGCACCCAGTGGACACCCGTCAACGGCCACGCCGTCGACTACCAGGTGGCGCTCGAAAGCGTCCTGCCCCTGCCCGCGCTGGCCCCCGAGTCGGCCGCCGCTCCTGGCGGGCCCGCCCGTATCCGCACCGGCGGTGGCGACGCCCTGATCAACCTTTCCGCCCTGCCGATCCCCGGCACGACGGCGCCCGTCGCCATCTACCGCGACTCGCTCCTTACACCCACTCCGGCGGGGGTATTCACCGGCCTGCGGCCCCGCACCAGCTACCGTTTCCGCGTGCGCAGCCGCTGCGACAACTTCGGCTGGACGGACTACAGCGACTGGTTCGTCTTCACCACCGACGAGTGCGCCCGCCCCCGCGACATCGTAGAAGAAGCCATCGACCGCTCGACGATGCAGATTTCCTGGATGGCGTCTTACGGCGTCAACGACTACGAATTCACCTACCAGCTGGCCGACACCCCCGGCGCCGACTGGCTGACGATCCACACGCCCGATACGGTGGTCCTGCTCACCGACCTGCTCACCAACCAGGTTTACGACTACCGCGTAGCCGAAAGGTGCCAGGGCAGCACCAGCCTGCGCGCGGCCCCCCAGGACAGCTTCCTGATGCGGCGCCCAAGCCTCCACAACGGCTTCTACGCCTGCGGCCTGGATACCGAAGTGGATCTGTCGAACCAGGTGCCGCTGGCCAGCCTCCTGGCGGGCGACACCATCATCGCCTTCGACTTTCCGGTCGTCATCACCCGGGCCAGTGGGGGAGGGGGGACCTTCACGGGGCGGGGCGAGGTGCGGCTGCCCTACTTCAACCAGGCCAAGTTTACCTTCGTCTTCGACCGCATCTTCGTCAACGACGATTACCGCCTGGTGGGCGGCTGCCTGCAGGCCACCGGCTTCGGGGTAGAGGTACTGCCGCCGTGGGCCGATTCGCTGCTGGCGGATGTACTGGAATTGCTGGAGCTGGCGGATGGAATACTGGCGGCGGCGGAGGAGGAAACCCTGACCGAGCTGCTCGCCCTCGGTGAATCGGCCCTCGTGCCGGAGGCCGTACTGGCCACGATCCAGCAGGTGCAGGATTGCTTCGCCCAGGCCGCGACGCCCGCCGCCGTAGAATTGTGCAACGAACAACTGGACCTCCTCCTGGTGGCCATCGACAGTTTCCTGCAGGAACGCAAAAATGGCGATTTCCAGGTGGTCTTCACCGCGGCTGCCGATCAGCGCTTCGGCTTCGACGCCCAGGGCGCGCAGGAGCCGGCAGACTGGTACCAACAGGAAACCCTGGCTGGCGCCAGCTATCCGATCGCCTACAAGTCGGCGTTGGCCAATGTGCCGGAAACGGTACAGGCAACCGTCCTCGCGCCGGGGACGCTGGACGCGGTCAAGTTTACCCAGCTGACGAGCACGCCTCTGCCCATCGTCGCCAACGGGCAGACCGCCGAGATCACCTTCGTCGGTCAGGAGCGGCCGGCCTACTTCCTGGCGGCTGAGCAGCTCACGGCGGATTCCGTACCCAACTACCTGGCGGGGCTGCTGCAGGTGGTCACCTACGAAGCGTTGCCGCTGCACGTGGTGCTCGTGCCACTGAGCGCCAGTGCCGCTGCCGGCATCGACCCCGCCGCCGTGGAAGCCGACCTGCTCAGGATCTACCAGCAGGCCATCGTCGATCCCCAGGTGACGCTGGCTCCCGTCTTCACGCCCGCCGATTACGTGCCGCCCCTCCAGGCGGTGGCCAGCGGCCTGCTGTCCAACTACACCCTCCAGATGCGGCGCGTGCAGGGCGCCTACGCTGCCGCTGGCCTGGTAGCCGAAGACACCTACTACCTCTTCCTGACCGACGATTACGAACCCACCGACCGGGCGGGCTTCATGCCCCGGGGGCGCCCCTTTGGCTACATCTACCGCGGCAACGCCGGGGCTGGCTCCGACCTGAACCGAACCATCGCCCACGAACTCGGGCACGGGGCTTTCGTCCTCGAGCACACCTTCGAGGCCTACCCCGACGACCTACCCTCCGGCAGCACCGACAACCTGATGGATTACGGTACCGGTACCCACCTCTACAAGTGGCAGTGGGATTTGATCCACAACCCCGTGCCGCGCCCCCTTTTGGAAGGGGATGACGAGGGGGAAATGCTGGCGGGCCTGCTCTTCGACGACTTTTCCGAC
>Ga0208544_10000679_pt1 | contig 25338 bp, 25 predicted proteins | sample DEB08_DNA_9_FD_184526 | JGI IMG/M metagenome (GOLD analysis project Ga0208544, IMG submission 184526) | Aqueous microbial communities from the Delaware River and Bay under freshwater to marine salinity gradient to study organic matter... | ecosystem: Environmental > Aquatic > Marine > Coastal ... | reverse complement strand
AAAACCGGTTTCCCTACCAGAATCGTTTGACTGATCGGTCAGTCAGTATGTAGCGTTGCGCAATGACATCTGTGCCATCACCCCAGATCGAAAACCTTGCACCTGCACAAAGCGGTATTTTGGCAGCGGCAGAGATTGAGTTCGCCGAAGCCGGTTTTGAAGGTGCCGGCATGAGAAGCATCGCGACCCGTGCGCGGGTCAGCCAGGGGTTGTTGCACTATCACTATGGCAACAAAGAGCGGCTCTATGCCGAGGTGATCCGCCATCGGTCCAGAGAAATCAACATCGGCAGGCGTGCGTTGCTGGATCAGATTGATTTGTCGGCTGCCGACGCGCTTGCGCGGATACTCGATGCCCTGTTCCGCCCCACATTGGGCCCCGATGGTGGGGGCAAGGCCTATGCGCGGATCTTTGCGGGGCTGATCGTCGGGCGAGAACGGGATCAGGAATTGGTGCGCGAATGCTATGACCCAACGGCGCATCTGTTCCTGGATGCGATGGCGCGGGCAGGGATGGACCGTGCCCTTGCGGGTGTGACCTATCAAGTGGCCCTTGGCGTTCTGGCGTCGGTCATTTCGCGGGACGGGCGGATGGAACGGTTGATGGATGTCGAAACGCAGCTGGACACCGATACCCTGATTGACACGCTTGTGCGTTTTGTCATCGGCGGCGCGCAGGCGCTGAGCAAGACGTAAAGAAATCATAATTTAACTGGGAGGAACGAAGATGAATTGGAAGAAATGGACGACAGCGGCAACGCTGGCATGTGTCGCAGGCATGGCTACGGCGGAAGATTTCACTGCGACAGTCGTTGCGGGGCACCCCGGCGTGTTTCGCTGGGTCAAAATGGTCGACGAATCCTTTGCGCCGCAGGTGCAGGCCGCGCTCGAAGGGTCCGGCCACACGATCACTTTTGATGGACAATACGGCGGCTCCATTGCCAAGGTGGGGGACGAGTTGGAAACCGTGGAGGCAGGTTTGGCAGAGATCGGCATCTGCCAGTCGCTGTTTGATCCATCCAAGCTTGGCGTGCAGAACGTCACCTATTACACACCTTTCGTCAGTGATGATCCGCGGCAGGTGTCCGAACTGATGGACAGGCTGCACCGCGAAGATGCGCGCATGACGGCATCATATTACGATAATGGAGTTGTCTATCTGGGGGCGCCCATCGGGATCGACGACTACTTGCTGATGACCAATTTTGAAGTGAACAGCCTAGCTGATCTCGAAGGCCGCAAGATTGCCGCACCGGGTGCCGCACTGAACTGGCTGACCGGGACAGGTGCTGTGGGTGTGTCGGGCAATCTGACAACGTATTACAACGAATTGAAGACGGGTGTGTATGACGGGGTGATCGTGTTCGCATCCGCCGCGCTTCCCGGCAAGCTCTACGAGGTGGCACCCTATGTGACCCGCGCGGGGCTTGGTGCGCAGTTTGCGGGTGGGCTTTGTGCCAACGCGGATTGGCATAACGCTCTGCCTGAGGAGGTGAAGGCGGCGCTGACCGTTGGTGCAGACGCTGCGCGTGAATGGTATCTGGCCTCGCTTGAAGAAGGTGTCGCCACTTCGATCAAGATGATGGGCGAAAATGGTGCCACAATCACCGATGCGTCTGACGAGATGCGCAAAGCGTGGGCTGCGGGAATGGCCAATGCCGCGCAGGAATGGGCCGCAGGTCTGGACGCAGAAAGCAAGCCGGGCACTGAAATTCTCCAGCTCTACATGCAGTCGATGCGGGACGCCGGAGCCACACCGCTGCGCGATTGGGATAAAGAGTGATAGCGACAGACCAAGCAGGCGGGGCACCACAGTCCCGCCTTTTGACCGCTCTCGACTGGCTGACACAGATCAGCAACTTGGTCGGATCGTTGCTGATCCTTGGATTGGTGGCACTGATTGCGTCAGACGTGCTGGGGCGCAACCTTTTCGGCGCACCGATATCCGGCGTACCTGAAATGGTCTCCCTTTCCATCGTGGCGATTGTTTTTCTACAGGCACCGCAGGCGCTCAAAGCCGGGCGCATGACGCGTAGCGACGGGGTGATTGATATCCTGCATGCGCGGTTTCCGTCACTGGCCAAGGGTCTGGAAACGTTGTTCGATCTGACCGGAATGGCCGTGATGGCTGTCATTCTATACGCGCACTGGCCGATGATGACACGGTCCTGGACACGCGGTGATTTCGTCGGTGCGGTCGGAGATTTCACCGCACCGACATGGCCGATCAAGGCGATGCTGGCACTGGGATGTATTTTGCTGGCACTACAATTCGGGGCGCGCATTTTACGCAGGTTCCTTAGATGACGCCGTTCGACATCGGGCTGATCGCATTGGCGGTGATGTCATTGCTGGTGCTCCTGGGCATGTATGTGCCCGTTGCATTGATCGCCTCCTCCTTTGTCGGGGTGTGGGCGATCAAGGGATCGCCGCTGCTGGCGTCCAAGATGCTGGGGCTGGCGGCGAATGACGCGATTTCCTCCTACTTTTTCGGCGTGGTGCCGTTGTTTGTGCTGATGGGTTTCGTGGTCAGCGAAAGCGGCATGGGGCGCGACGCGTTTGACGTGGCCAACGCCGCGTTCCGACGGGTCAAGGGCGGCCTCGGCCTTGGCACTATCGCCGCCAACACGATCTTCGCGGCGATCACCGGTATTTCCATCGCGTCAGCGGCTGTCTTTACCAAGATCGCAGTGCCGGAGTTGCGCCGCCACGGTTACACCGCGCGGTTTTCCGTGGGGCTGGTCGCAGGCTCGTCCGTATTGGGTATGTTGATCCCGCCCAGCCTGCTGCTCATCCTATATGGTTTGCTGACCGAACAAAGCATCGGCGATCTGTTCGTTGCTGGCGTCGGGCCGGGGTTGCTGCTGGCGGTGCTATTCGGGGTCGGCACCATCGCTCTGGCCACCTTCGCGCCGCGTTTTGTAGGTGAAAACCTAAGTCAGAACGACGAAGCCCTGACCGGTACGGAACTGCTGGCCAAGGGTCTGCCGATCACTTTGCTGATCGCGCTGGTGCTGGGCGGTATTTATGCAGGGCTGTTCACGCCGGTCGAGGCGGGGGCCATCGGGACGGTTGGTGCCTTGTTGATTGGGTTCATCAAACGCACGCTATCGCTGCGCAGCCTGTGGCGGATACTGGTGGAAACTGGGCTGGTCACGGCATCGGTCTGTTTCTTGATCATCGCCGCCCAGATGTATAGCCGGATGCTGGCGTTTTCCGGTCTGCCGGGAAGTTTCGGTGCCTTGGTGACGGACGCTGAACTGGGGCTGATTGCGCTGATAAGTCTTTATTGTCTGGTGGTGATCCTGTTCGGGATGATCCTTGATTCATCCTCCATCATGCTGATCCTTGTACCTTTGATGCTCCCGGTTCTGCAGCCGATGGGCGTAGACTTGATCTGGTTTGGGATCGTGACGGTTATTGCAATTGAGATAGGGTTGTTGACGCCGCCCTTCGGCATCTCGGTTTTTGTCATTAAATCGACGCTGGACGATACTTCCATCAAGCTGGCCGATATCTTTATCGGCGCGGCTCCTTTTGTGGTGACGATGCTGATCTGTCTTGCGATCGTGATCGCGTTTCCCGCCATTACCACCTTCATGCTTTAAAAGGACGTGCCTATGCCCAGACGTTTTATTGATCTTTCCGTCGCGCTTGAGGCGGATATCCAGTCGGACCCCGACATGATGCTGCCGCAGATCGAATATTTAGCCCATGACCAGACGGCGGGGCAGGTGGCCAGCTTCTTTGAAGGTCTGCAAAAGGACGAATTGCCCGGCGGCGAAGGCTGGGCAATCGAGCGGCTCAACATCGCCACGCACAACGGCACCCATCTGGATGCGCCCTATCACCACCATTCCACGATGAACAACGGAGAGCGGGCGATCACCATCGACGAAGTGCCGCTGGAATGGTGTTTCGGCAATGGCGTGAAACTGGATTTCCGCAGCTTTGACGACGGCTATATCGTACAGCCAGAGGACGTCGAAGCGGAGTTGAAGCGAATTGATCACGACCTCAAGCCGCTGGATATCGTGTTGGTGAACACATCCGCTGGCGCGCGGTATGGCCACCCTGATTACCTTGGGCGTGGCTGCGGCATGGGGCGCGATGCGACCATGTATTTGCTGGAACGCGGCGTGCGTTTGACGGGCACCGACGCGTGGAGCTGGGACGCCCCGTTCAGCATCACGGCCGAGCGGTATGCCCGCGACAAGGACGCGTCGATCATCTGGGAAGGGCACCGCGCCAGCATGGAAATCGGTTATTGCCACATCGAAAAGCTGGCACAGCTGGACCAGCTTCCGGGGCACGGATTTCTGGTGTCATGCTTCCCGTTTAAAATCAAGGCGGCCTCGGCGGGCTTTACCCGCGCCGTCGCAATCTTTGAGGAGTAGAGCATGGCCAAGACCATCATTACCTGCGCCATAACGGGTGCCATTCACACGCCGACCATGTCTGACGCACTACCGATCAACGCCGGAATGATCGCGGAACAGGCCATCGCGGCGGCCAAGGCCGGGGCGGCGATCCTTCACCTGCACGCGCGTCATCCCGACACAGGTGCGCCCACGGTAGACCCGGAACATTTTGCAGAATTTCTGCCTCGCATCAAGGCGGAGACGGACGCGATCATCAACATTTCAACCGGCGGCCACCCGACCATGACCGTGGAGGAGCGCATCCCCGCCGCACGTGCGTACAGCCCAGAAATGTGCAGCCTCAACATGGGGTCACTGAATTTCGCGCTGCACCCAATGGCGGATAGATACGACAATTGGAAGAACGACTGGGAGGAGGGGTACATTCGCGGCTCCGAAAACAACATCTTCCGAAACACATTTCAAGACATTCGCATGGTGGCGGATGCCCTTGGTGGGCCTGAGCATCGTGTGAAGTTTGAGCATGAATGTTACGATGTCGGGCATCTGTATAATCTGAAATTCTGTCTTGATCGGGGCATGTTCAAAGCGCCGATATTCCTGCAATTCGTCATGGGTATCCTTGGCGGGATCGCGGCGGACATCGACAATCTGGTGTTCATGAAGCGCACCGCCGACAAGCTCTTTGGCGATGCCTACCAGTGGTCCGTCATCGGTGCCGGTGCACAACAGATGAAGCTGGCCGCAGTCGGTGCGCAGATGGGCGGGCACGTCCGCGTCGGTCTGGAAGATTCACTGTTCATCGCGCGCGGGGAGTTGGCGACCTCGAACGCCCAGCAGGTCGAAAAGATCAGGGGGATTCTCGAGACCCAAGGCAACCAGATCGCTACGCCGGATGAAGCCCGTGCGATGCTGGGCCTCAAGGGCTTGAGCAAGGTGAATTTCTGATGGTCGATCAGCCAAAATTCCCGCTGACCGTGACTTTCACCTGTGAGGGTCGCGCCGTTGGCAAGATGCGCAACGAGTTGGATGTGACCATGACGGAACCGATGGTGGAACGGTTCAGCATGGCCACCGATGAAGGACCGTTTCACGGAGGCGACGCAACTGCCCCGCCGCCACTAGCGCTTTTTATTGCCGGACTGACGGGCTGCATCATGACGCAAATCCGCGCCTTTGCGAAGCGGATGGACGTGGTGGTGGACGATCTGACAGTCAATGCCGAGGTATGCTGGCAATGGACGCCCAAAGGCCGGATTTATGAAACCGCGCCCAAGTCATTCCACATCGACGTATTGCTCGACAGTCCCGCGCCGCTGGAGGATCAGATGGCACTTGTTCAGGCGGCCAGGAAGGGGTGTTTCGTTGAGCAGACCTTGGGTGTCGCCAATACGATAACCCACAGGATCAAGTCGGGTGACGGTTATGTCACGGTCGATTAGCGGGCAGAAGTTGGCCGTATCTCGACTCAGTTTCCGGTAAAAACTGGCTTTCTGCCCTCGCGGAAAGCGCTTACGGCCTCCTGGTGATCTGCGCTGTCGTTCGAGACCGTCTCCATCGCAAGACAGGCATCCATGATGCTGCCCGCAAGGGTTTTGAGGCCGATGTTGACCGACATTTTCGTTGTGCGGATCGCCACGCCCGCACCTGCGGCAAGTCTGTCGGCAAAGGCATCCACCCGGCTGTCCAGATCTTCCGCCAGGACCGCGTGATTGATAAGGCCGATCTTGGCCGCCTCGGCTGCGGGGATGAGGTCTCCGGTCATCAGGTATTCCTTGGCGCGCGCATAGCCAATCAGCTGAGGCCAGATCACCGCGCCGCCATCGCCTGCGGTCAGGCCGATACTGACGTGCGGATCGCCGATGCGGGCTTCTTCGGTGGCAAAGATCACGTCGCAGAAGAGCGCCATCGTTGCACCGAAACCTGTGGCATGGCCGTTCAGGCGCGCGATAATTGGTTTTTCGCAGTCCAGCAGTGAAAAGATGATCCGCTTGGCTTCGCGGGCGGTCTGGCCAAAGCCCTCGTCGATCATTTCCTGCATCCAGTCGATATCGCCGCCCGAGGAAAAGGCGCGGCCCGCGCCTGTCAGGACAATGACGTCCGATCCGGGATCATCATCGGCATCCGCGAAAATGCGGGTCAACTCGCCGTGCATCTCCTTGTCCACAGCGTTCAGCTTGTCGGGACGGTTCAGCGTCAGTGTCAGGATGCGGTTTCGGCGGGTGACGTCGATGGTCTTGTAGTGCGAAAAATCGGTCATAGGTTCTGTTGTCCAGTGTTTGCGAAGAGGTGGGTGCGCATGTCTTCGGCCATCTCGCGGATCGCCACTTCGGCTGCGGGAGTGACATGCGGCAGTGACACGAAGGCATGGATCTGGCCGGGATAGACGCGGAGACTTACTGGATTTCCGGCGGCTTCGAGCCGTTCGGCAAGGACCACGCCTTCGTCATGCAGGATGTCGCATTCGGCCAGGCCGATGCTGACGGGGGGCAGACCGGAAAGGTCTCTCTGCATCAGCGCGGCCGACGGCGGCGGCTTGTCGTAGGAGTCGCCCAGATATTGTTGCCAGAACCATCGCATGCCTTCACGGGACAGAAGGTGATCCGTGGCGTAGCTGGTCTGTGATGCGCTTGCGCACGTCGGATCCAGAGGGGGGTAGAACAGCCCAAGCGCACGGAGCGGGGCTGTCGCACTAAGCGCTGTGGCAAGGGCCAGGTTGCCCCCCGAACTGTCGCCGCATAGTGCGACACAGTTGGGGTCCAGACCATGCGCCGCGCCCTCTTTTGCGATCCAGTCAAGCGCGCCGCTGGCATCTTGCAGGGCTGCCGGAAAAGGCGCTTCCGGAGAGAGCCGGTACTCGACCGCCAAAACGGCACAGCCGCTGTCCAGCAAAAGCGACCTGCAGAGGCTGTCGTGGCTTTCCAGACTGCCCCAAACCCATCCACCACCGTGCAAAAACAGAATGACCGGCAAGTCGGCTGCGCTGCTGGGTCGGTAAAGGCGGGCAGCGACGCTCCAGCCGTCGTTCTGCAATGTGATGTCATCACTTGAATGGACGTCCCGCTTTGGGGCGAGAGCGAGCCTTTCGTCCGCAGCCTGCCTGAGCGTGGACAGCGGAATGCTTGTCGGTGGCGGTCGCACCTCGTTTCGCGGGTCGGCCAGAAGGTCGTCGAAAACCGGGTCTGGCTTTGCGACCCCCACTCGCTGAGCTTGTGTGATACGCATCAGTATTTTTTCCTTGCTTTGAGTAAATGTAGCTGGCAGTTTGTGTTCTGTAAAGTGATTGCCCAGCCGAAAAGTTGACGAAGCAGGACCCGACACACGATGAAGAGAACCGTAGAAGACCGCCGCAAAGCCTTGCTCGAACGCTATCCCGAATGGCGTCCTATGTGTCTGCACCAGCTCCTTGATGAGGCGGCAGGTGCCTTTCCGGCCAGCGATTATGTCGTCACGGATCAGAGAAGCTGGAGCTATGCGGAAATCGCGGCGCGGTCCAAGGCGATCGCCGGGGGTCTGCTGAAAATCGGTGTGTCGCCGGGCGATCACGTCGCCGTCATCATGGCGAACTACGTTGAATTCGTGGCCCTGAAATATGCGATTTCCCGTCTGGGCGCAGTCTGTGTTCCGATCAATTTTCTGAACCGCGGGGATGAAATCGGATATGTCCTGACGCAGTCGGACGCGGCCTACCTCATTACGATGGACCGGTTTCGCGGTCTGGATTACCTCGCCGCCCTGAACGATCTCGCGCCGGGTTGGGCGCGCCAAGGGGGAGGGGATGCCTTTGCCGAGCTCAGGCAGGTCGTCGTTTTTCCAGCGTCGGGCGACCCGCTGCCGGATCAGGTGATGCTCTTTGCCGCCCTTGAGGATGAGCAGGCTCCCTTTGACGGGATTGACAGCCCGGATGCCCATGCGGTCAGCGACATCATCTATACCTCCGGGACGACCGGCACGCCGAAGGGTGTCCTGATGACACATGAGATGGTGTTGCGCGCCGCCTTTGGCAGCGTCTATGCGCGGGCGTTCGATGGGGGGTGGCGCGTCACCTTTTCGCTGCCGATGTATCACGTTTATGGCTATATTGAGGGGATGCTGACCGTACCTTTTGTGGGCGGCGCGATCATTCCCCAGCGGGCCTACGACCCAGAAGCGACCATCGCGGCTATCGCAGATCATGAGGTGGACGATGTGCTGCTGGTGCCAACAATGACGGTGCCGATCCTCGATGCGCTTGAACAGAAACCGCGTGACTTGCCCAGCCTGCGGGCGGTGATTTCGTCGGGTCAGCGGTCGCCTGCGGGGATTTGGGACAGGATTGATGCTCTGCTTGGCCCGGATGAGGTGACAACCGGTTACGGGATGTCGGAAATGACCGCCACCATGTGCATGACGCGGCCAGACGACCCCGCCGATAAGCTGTCGACCAATGGCCGGATGCGCGATGCGGGGCCTGCGGGCGATCCGGCGGCACAGAACCGTCTGGCGGAGATTTTCATCGTGGACCCCGCCACGGATCAGAAATTGCCCGCGGGACAGCAGGGCGAAATTCGCGCACGCGGCCACTGCGTGACGGCAGGCTACTACAACAAGCCTGAGGAAACCGAAGCGGCATTCGATAAGAACGGGCTGTTCCGCTCAGGTGATCTGGGATGGTTTGACGAAGATGGATATCTGCATCTTTCGGGCAGGTTGAAAGAGACCTATCGCTGCGGCGGAGAGCAGGTCATGCCGACCGAAATCGAAGACCTGCTGGTGCGCCATCCGGCTGTCTTGCAGGCGCATGTGGTCCCGGTGCCCGACACTCGTATGGGCGAAGCCGGGGCTGCCTTTGTCGTATTGCGCGATGCGCCGAAAGTCACCCCGGACGCGCTCATGGCGCTTTGCGCCGAGAACCTCGCGCGCTTCAAAGTGCCGAAATATGTCCTCCCCATTGCGCTGGAGGACTTGCCGGTCACGCCCTCAGGTCGAGCCCGCAAATTCCTGCTGTCCGAACGCGCAGTTCAAGAGCTGGGGTTGGCGGATCAATGAATGTTTCCAACACAAAGGGCAAACCAGTGCCACATGACGACTATCGCATCACCAAGGACACACCCGTCGGTTTCGAGCTGATCGGGGTAAAGAAGAAGGCGGCGATCCAGCTGATGGGGTCGCGGCTTTGGGGTCGCTTCAACCCCAATCATTGGGACCCGCTTTACGCGGATGAAACCGGGCTGGATGCGCCGATCCAGACCGGCGAAATGTCATCGGCCTATATCGCCGAGATGTGCGTAAACTACCTTGGCGCATCGGTTTTCACCGGCGCGCGGATCCAGTGCAAATACGTCGCCTCCACATACGCGAACGAAATCATCACGACCTACGGCAAGGTGCGCGACAAGACGCCCAAAGGTGACGGATACCGCTTTACCGTCGATCTCTGGGCAGAAAACGAGGACGGCGAGCGCAAGACCGTCGGCTTCATCGAGGCCGATGTTGATGTCTGAAGGAACCAAGCAAATGACCACGAAACCCGCCACCGACAGCCTGCGCCCCATGACGGAAGTGCAGATCAAGCAGACCCGCGACTTCATCAAGAGCCTAGAGGAAGACTGCGAAACCTATTGGGACATGGTCAGTGTCGGCGACGTCCTGTCGCGCGATCTGGAAATCACGCCGGAGCTTGTCATTCTTTACGCCGACGCGGTCGAGGACTACACCCCCTGGTACGAAGGCTGGCGGATGAACGAGTGGCGCATCGACGGGCAATCGCCCTTCGGCAACGCGATCGTGCCACCCCTTATGATGTCGCATTTCGTGCTGTCGGTTCAGTTCGACCACACCAAGCCCTTTGCCATCGGGTCGATTCATACCTTTCATGACACCGAATTGCTGGCACCTATCTTTGTCGGGGCGACCGTACGCATCAAGACAACAGCCATCGACAAATTCGTCAAGCGCGAGCGCCGCTATGTGCGGCACGAGGTCGAGGTCAGCGATGTGGAAAGCGGCAAGATATACATGCGCGAAACCCGCGATATTCTTTCGCGCTAGGCTTTCGGCCGTTTTCTGTGGCAGGAGAAGCGAAACAGTTGTGATCGGAACGGATATGCCCACTCAGGCCTCACCAAAACTCAAGATCCGCGAAGAAGTGGCCGCATTCAAGCGCGAGCGCACCATCGGCGTGGCCTGCGATCTTTTCTACGAAAAAGGCTATGTGAACGCGACGCTTGACGATGTGGCTGACAGGCTCAGCGTGACCAAACCCTTCATCTACGCCAACTTCGGGTCCAAGAACGAACTGCTGGCCGAGATTTGCCATCGGGGCGTTCTGGCCGCCAAGCTGTCGCTGGATGAAGTGGTCGATTTTCAGCTGGGGCCCCGTGATACCTTGCGGCTGTTTCTTGACCGTTACGTCAAATCCATCCTGAAACATCAAAAAAACATCGCGGTCTACACGCGCGAGGAAAAGAACCTCGCGCCCGAGGATTCCCGCGCGCTGGCAGAATTGCGCAAGGGGTTCGTCGCGCAATTGACCGAAGTGCTGGCCGAAGGCGAGAAGCGCGGTGAGTTCAAGATCGTGGACCCCGGAATGACCGCGCTTGCGATTGTCGGTTCGGTCAGCTGGTCGACCTTCTGGTATCATCCCGGCGGACGTCTGGAGATTGATGATATCGGGAAAAGCATGACCGAAATGTTGATGGGCATGGCCGGCGCTCAGACAGGTTAAAGCAAAGATCTGATGCGACCCGGGGAAGAATCATGTTGAAAAATACTGACGAGTATGTAAAAAGTATTGTTAGGATGTTTGATAGCCTGAAGATGCAGGCGCGGATGTCCGGGGAGGAAGCCGAGATATGAAACGTTTAGATGCCTTGATTGTGGGCGCCGGATTTGCCGGACTTCGTGCACTTTATCGACTGAGGGGTATGGGCCTTGACGTCCGCGTCATCGAGGTGTCTGACGGGATCGGCGGGGTCTGGTATCACAACGGCTATCCCGGCGCGCGCTGCGACGTCGAAAGCTTCGACTATTCATACAGTTTCTCATCAGAGCTTGAGCAGGAATGGCGCTGGAGCGAGCGCTACGCGACCCAGCCGGAAATACTGCGTTACATCAACCATGTCGCGGACCGGTTCGATCTGCGCCGGGACATCTTTCTCAACACGCGCATGGAAAGCGCTGATTACGATGAGGCCGCTGCTGAGTGGGAAGTTCGCACAGCCGATGGTGACGTCTTCCGCGTGCGGTATCTGCTCTTGTGCATGGGTCAGCTTTCTGCGCCCAAGGCACCGAATTTTGACGGGCAGGATGATTTCGAGGGAGAGATCATTCATAGCGCCGTCTGGCCCAAGCACGACGTGACGTTCGAGGGCAAACGGGTAGGTATCATCGGCACCGGAAGCTCTGGCATGCAGATGACCCCGGTGATCGCCAAGGCAGCAAAACACCTGACGGTTTTCCAGCGCACGCCAAACTTCTCGGTCCCCGCCGCCAACGCGCCGGTCAGCGATGAGGAAGACGCGAAGGTCAAGGCGACCTATGCCGCTCGCCGCCAGCAGGCGCTCAATTCGCCGACCGGCCTAGGCTTCAAGCCGAACCGCCAATCGGCGCTGGATGTCGATGATGCGGAGCGTGAAAAGGTCTATGAAGCCGCCTATCATCGCTTGGGCTTTGGTTTCGCGCTCAGCTATCATGACATTCTCTTGTCAAAGCCCGCGAATGATACGGCAGCGGAATTCCTGCGCCGCAAGATCGTTGAGCGGATCGAGGATCCGAAAGTCCGCGCAAAGCTGGTCCCTTCCGATCATGCGTTCGCCGCCCGACGTCCCTCCGTGGACAGCGGCTATTTCGAGGCTTTCAATCGCGACAATGTCACGCTGGCCGACATCCGCGAGCATCCGATTGAGGCTTTCGAGCCGGCCGGGCTGCGCACGTCGGAAAAATTGCACGAACTGGATATGGTCATATTCGCCACCGGTTTCGACGCCTTCACCGGTGCGCTTCTGAAACCGGACATCCGGGGTCGCGACGGGCAGCTTTTGCGCGACAAATGGGCCGCCGGTCCGATCACCCACCTGGGTGTCGGCACACAGGGATTCCCCAACCTGATGATTGTTGTCGGTCCGGGCAGCCCGTCCTTGCTCAGCAATGTGATGGTGTCGATTGAAGAACAGACCGACTGGTTTGCCGATCTGATCGAAAAGGCCAACGCGGACGGTATCGTCGAGATCGAGGTGGACGCTAAGGCCGAGCAGGCCTGGGTCGCCCATGTGAACGAGCGTGCGCAAGAGACGCTCTATATGACAGCCGCGTCCTATTACAACGGGGCCGAGGTTGCGGGTAAACCACGGGTCTTCATGCCGTATTCCGGCGGCATCCGTAACTATCGCCGCATTCTCGAAAGCTGCGCCAAGGAAGGCTATTCCGGTTTCACGCTGCGCCGCGCGCCTGCCGCTGCAAAGGATCGTGTTGAGACATGACCTGGGATTTCTCAAACCAGACGGCGATTGTCACCGGGGCTGCGGGCGGTATCGGACGTGCCGTCAGCCTTGGACTGGCGCATGCGGGAGCGTTCGTTGTCGTCGCCGATATGGACCGCGACGGCGGAGAAACAACTGTCCGCCAGATCACCGATGCAGGCGGGGCCGCCACCTTTGTCGAAACCGATGTGACTGACCCTGCCGCCCACGAAGCCTATCTGAGTGCGGCGCGCGCGCAGGGCGGGGGTGTCGACATCTTCATGAACAACGCAGGCTGGCAGGGCGACGTCGCACCGATTGCCGACTATCCGCTGGATGTTTTTGACAAGGTCATGGCCGTGAACGTGCGCGGTGTCTTTCTGGGTCTCAGGGCCGTCTTGCCGGTCATGACCGCGCAGGGCAGGGGTGCCGTGGTCAATACCGCATCGCTCGGCTCTTATGTCGGCACGCGCAATCTGGCCCCCTATATCGCCAGCAAACATGCGGTGATGGGTCTCACCAAGACCGCAGCACTCGAAGTCGCCCGCAAGGGTGTGCGCGTCAACGCCGTTTGCCCCGGTCCGGTCGATACGGAAATGCTGCGCGACATCGAAGCGGGCCAGTCGCCCGAAGATGCCGAGGCGCTGCGCAAGAAACGCGCGTCGTCGATCCCGGACGGGCGCTATGCCGATGCGCAGGAGGTCGCGGACCTGATGCTCTATCTCGTGTCAGACAAGTCGCGCCACATCACTGGCCAAGGCATCCATATCAACGGAGGATCCTATGCGATCTGAGGCAAGCGGATCGGTTGCCATCGTCGGTGGCGGCACCATGGGGACCGGCATGGTCTATGTCTTTGCCGCAGCGGGGTTCGATACGATCCTTGTGGAGCCGGACAGCGCCCGGCAGGACGCCGTATCCCATCAACTGGAAAAGGCGACCGAGAATGGCGTCGCGCGCGGCAAGCTCAGCGCGGAACAGCAGCGTGCCGTCACGTCTGGTGTCGAGACACTGGAAAATGCAGGGCAAATGCCCAAGGATCTTGGGTTGGTGATCGAGACCGTGCCAGAGCGGCTGGAGGTCAAAGAGAGCGTCCTGCGCGCGATTTCGCGAAGAACACCGAAACTGATCGCGTCCAACACCAGCGCAATGTCGATTGACCAACTTTCAAGGTTCGTAGCCGAGCCAGAGAACTTCTTTGGCATGCATTTCTTCAACCCAGTCTGGTCCCTTCCCTTGGTCGAGATCATTCGCGGCACCGCCACCGGTGACGCTGCCCTCACATCGGCGCGGGCCTATGCCGAGGCGATCGGCAAGACCTCGATCACCGTGTCCGACACCCCGGGCTTTGCCACCAGCCGCCTTGACCTGATTGCCGCGATGGAGGCGATCCGCATGGTCGAGGACGGTGTGGCGTCGCCCGAAGACATCGACCGGGCCATGGTCGTGGCCTACCGCCACCCCATCGGACCGCTGCGGCTGAGCGACATCGTGGGGCTGGACGTGCGGCTCGATATCGCGCGCGGGCTGAGTGAAACGCTTGGGCCGCGCTACGCGCCGCCACGGATTCTCGAAGACATGGTCGCACGCGGCGACCTCGGCCAGAAGACGGGCCGTGGATTTTACGACTGGACGGAGGCGGCTTGATATGGACGGCGGACTGGGCGGTAGCATGACACTTTTTCAGGGCAACTTGGTCGATACGCAGGAACATCACGGGATGTTGCGCGACAACGTCGGCAAGCTCGCCGGTGGCTTCGGACGATCCTATTTCCAGAATTGCGTCAAGGAAGGCCGCAAGCCGGTCGAACTTTGGGATGCCTTGGGGCAGGGCGGGTTTCTGGGAGTGCATGTGGACGAAGAGTACGGCGGTGGCGGCGGCGGATTGGCCGATTACAACGTCATCGTCGAGGAAGTGGCCGCCCAAGGCTGCCCGATCCTGTCGCTCGTCATCGGCTCCATCTGCGCGCCGATCATCCAGGCCAATGCCAGCGAAGCACTCAAAAAGGAATGGCTGCCGGGGCTGGCGAATGGCACCAAGCGATTGGCCTTTGCCATCACGGAGCCTGACGCTGGGACCAACACGCACAGGATTTCTACGACGGCCCGCAAGGACGGCGACGGCTGGACATTGTCGGGCACCAAATACTGGACCTCGGCGGTGGACGAATCCGAGGCCATCATGGTCGTGGCCCGCACCGGTGAGCCCGACGCGCGGGGGCGCGGAAAGCTTTCGCTGTTCATCCTGCCGTCGGATGCGCCGGGGCTGACGCGCACCCCGATCGAGACGGCGCTTGCCGTGCCCGAAACCCAGTTCACGCTGTTTTTCGACAACGTGAAAGTGCCTGCCGATGCACTGATCGGCACCGAAGGCGAGGGCATGCGCAACCTCTTTGCCGGCCTGAACCCCGAACGAGTCTGCGCCGCCGCGATCAACAACGGCATCGCACGCTATGCACTCGAAAAAGCGTCGCAATATGCGAAGGACCGAAAGGTCTGGTCGCAGCCCATCGGCGCGCATCAGGGGGTCTCGCATCCCTTGGCCAAAGCCTATGTCGCGGTCCAGCAAGCCCGCCTGATGACGGCGCGGGCGGCTGAACTTTACGACGCGGGCGATCCGGCAGCGGGCGAGGCCGCGAACATGGCCAAGTTCGCCGCCGCAGATGCCTCGCTCGAGGCGCTGGATCAGGCGATTCAGACCCACGGCGGCAACGGTATGGCCCTCGAATACGGGTTGGCCGATCTTTGGTTCATCGCGCGTCTGCACAAGACAGCGCCGGTCAGCCGCGAGATGATCCTGAATTTCATCGCCCAGCACAGCCTGGGCCTGCCCAAGAGCTACTGATGTCGCAGCCGCAGGCACATACGCCCGCCGATATGGCGACCTTCGCGCAGGTGATCCGCACCCACGCGGATCAGCGACCCGGTGCGCCTGCGCTTACCTTCGAAGGCACGACGCAGAGCTTTGCCGAGTTGCATGCGGCCAGCTCTCGGGCCGCCAATCTCCTGCTGGACCTCGGCGTCGGGCGGGGCGACCGCATCGCGATTCTCTGCCGCAACCGGCCTGAATACATCGAACTGCTATTGGGCTGTTCCAAGATCGGCGCGACGCTGGTCGGGCTGAACTGGCGGCTGGCCCCTGCGGAAATCGACCAGATCCTCAAGGTCAGTCAACCCTCGGTCATCTTTGTCGGCGCTGGTGAAGAGGCGCTTTTGACCGCCACCGCCCGCACGCGATACGACCATGTGATCTCGCTCGACGACAGCTATCCGACCATGCGCGATGCGGCAGCGGCCAAAGATCCGGGGCACATGGGAACGCCAGACGAGCCCATCCTGCTGCTCTATACCTCCGGCACCACGGGACTGCCCAAGGGCGTTACGCTGACCAACCGCAACATGTCCTATACCTACCGTCTCGCGACCGAAAGTTGGGGGATGTCCGGGGCCAGCGTGAACCTTGTGGCGATGCCGCTCTTTCACATCGGGGGCTGCGGCTATGGCAGCAGCACGATGATGGCGGGTGGGCATACCATCCTGATGCGCGATGTGGACTGTGACCTGGCCATCGACCTGATGCAGCGCCATCGCGTGACACATGCCTTTTTCGTACCGACTGTGGTGCAGGGACTGCTGAGGGTGGATGGCGTGGAAACTGCCGACCTGTCCGCGATGGAACTCTTGATGTACGGGGCCGCGCCGATTGGCGATGTGCTGCTGTCCAAGGCGATGAAGGTCTTTGACTGCAATTTCATGCACGCCTACGGCATGACCGAGGCGGCGGGCACCGTGGTGACACTGCGCCCCGAGGATCACGCGTTGGAAGGCGACAAGGCCAAGCTCTTGAAATCCTGTGGCCGCCCGCTGCCTTGGGTGGACCTGCGGGTCATCGACCCCGAAACAGAGAAAGACGCCGCCCCCGGCAAGCCCGGAGAGATCTGGCTGCGCTCCGAGATGATCACGCCCGGCTACTGGCAGAACCCAAGCGCGACGCAGGAGGCGATCACGCAGGACAGGTGGTTCCGCACCGGGGACGCCGCCTATTGTGATGCGGATGGCTATGTTTTTCTCTTCGACCGCTTCAAGGACATGATCATTTCCGGGGGCGAAAACATCTATCCCGCCGAGATCGAAAATGCGCTGAACGCCCATGACGGCATCGCTGAATGCGGCGTGATCGGCGTGCCGCACGAAAAATGGGGCGAAACGCCGCTGGCTGTGATCGTGCCCAAACCCGCTACAGATCTGACCGAGGCCGAGATTATCGAATTCTGCCGAAACCGCATCGCGCGTTACAAGTGCCCCACGCGGGTGGCCTTCGTCAGCAGCCTGCCGCGCAATGCCTCCGGCAAGCTACAAAAGCACATCCTGAGAGAGCAATTTTGGGAGCCTGCGGATGCGTGATCAATCCCCCAAGACCGATGCGCGGCACCTTTTGCGCCGCTGGGTGGTGGATTATTTCAACCGCCACGACGCTGCCGCCTGCGCCGATTTCATCGCGCCGGATTACGCGCTGCGCATCGGGGATACGGTATTTGCCGGGCGTGACACAGAGTGGCTTCCGGCAGTGGATCAGCAGATGCAGGCCTTTCCCGGCCTTGCCATGACAGTGCATCACGTTGTGTCCGGTGACGGGTGGGCCGCGGCCTATTTCAGCGAACATGGTGCCAGCAAGGGTCGGGCGGCCTGCTGGTCCGGGATCGGGATCTATTTCAGTGATGGGGCGGTCCTGACCTTCTGTGTCGCGCAGGAAGACTATATGACCCGCGCACGCCAGTTGAAGGCGGGCAAAAGCGATCCCGTCGAAGCCCCCGCCGTCGCCCCTTGGGACGATACAGCTGCCCCCGCCAATCCGGAAGCCGAGCGCATTGTGCGTGCCTGGCTCTGCACCGGTTGGCCGCTCGATACCGATGCCATTCGTGTCGACGACGAACACATCACAGGCAACCCTTTGAAGTTTACGACACAGGAGGTCGAGATCGACTGCCTGCTGTCTTCGGGCGACGAAGTTGTTTTCCACGCGGTTCAGACCGGCCAATACGAAAGCGGTCTGCCAAAGGTCGAAACTCCCGCCCCCGCGCATCTGCATGTGAATGGTATCCTCAAGGTGCAGGACGGCAAGGTCGTCTCGGGGCGTGTGATCCGCGACCGGATGGCTTTGCGTGCGGTGTTGCAGGAGGCGTCATCATGACCGCCCCGGTCCTCTCCGATGTGACGGACGGCCTTCTGATCATCACCATCAACCGGCCCGACCGGCGCAATGCGATTGACCGGGATACGTCACAGGCGATTGCAGACCAGATCGACCGGCTGGAGAGCGATGACAGCCTGCGTGCGGCCATCCTGACAGGCGCAGGGGATCATTTCTGCGCGGGTATGGACCTCAAGGCGTTTCTGAACGGCGAACGGGTGGAACTGGAGGGCAGGGGTCTTGCCGGTCTGACCGAGGCACCGCCGCAAAAAACCCTGATCGCCGCGGTTGAGGGATACGCGCTGGCGGGTGGGTTTGAAATCGCACTTGCCTGCGACCTGATCGTGGCCTCTGAAACGGCCCGGTTCGGCATCCCCGAAGTCAAGCGCGGCCTGATCGCGGGCTCCGGTGGGCTGATCCGGCTACCCGAACGCATGCCGCGTCAGGTCGCGCTCGAATTCGCATTGACCGGGCGCATGATGGAAGCGGAAGAGGCGGCGCGCTGGGGGCTGGTCAGCCGCTTGACCGCATCCGGCAGCGCGTTGGATGGAGCGCGCACCTTGGCGCAGGAAATCATCGCCAATGCGCCGCTCGCGGTCGCGGCGACCAAGGAAATCGTGAACGAGGCGCGGCATTGGCCCAGAGGCGACATCTGGACCCGGCAGAACGCCATACTTGAACGGGTCATCGCCAGCGATGACGCCAAAGAGGGGGCGCGGGCATTTGCCGAAAAACGCGCACCGGAATGGAGGGGCGCATGATCGCTCGCACACTTTCGCTTATCGCGTCATCTCTGGCGGCAGCGGTCCTTGTCGGCATGGCGCTGCTGACGCTCGCCGATGTGCTGGGCCGGAACCTGATGCGCGCCCCGGTGCCGGGGGCGACGGAACTGACCGAGATCGGCCTCGTTATCGTGACCTTCCTGCTCTACCCGATGATCGCCTTCCGCCAGCGCCATATCACCGTTGATCTGTTCGATCACATCATGGGCACGCTGGTCCGTCGCATTCTTGATATTGCGGCAAACCTCTTGGGGGCGGCTGTCTTTGCCGGGATCGGTTGGCAGCTTTGGAAGCAGGCGGCGCGGGTGACGCAATACGGCGATGTCACGGCATATCTACGCATCCCGCTCGGGCCGGTTGTCACCTTCATGGCTGTGCTCTCGGCGCTGACCGCGATCGGCTTTGTGCTCGCCGCACTCGGGCATCTGATCGGCCGCAGCACGGCCACCCACGCGGCCCAGGATATAGGTCATGAATAATGTTTGAAGCTTCCGTCGGATTTGCCGTCGTTCTGGGCCTGATCTTCATGCGGGTTCCTATCGCCATCGCCCTCGCGGTTGTCGGCTTCGTGGGCTACTCGATGCTCAATGGCACGCGGCCCGCCTTCAGCGTCATGGGTCTGAGCGCGGTCGGATCGACCATGTCCTACAATCTGGCGGTGGTGCCGCTCTTTATCCTGATGGGCAACCTTGTTGCCGGGGCAGGGATCTCGCGCGAACTTTATCGCGCGGCACAGGTGTTCGTGGGCCACCGTCGCGGTGGCCTCGGGATCGCCACGATCCTGTCATGTGGCGGTTTTGCCGCGGTCTGCGGATCAAGCGTGGCAACCGCCGTCACCATGGGCCGCGTGGCCATCCCGTCGATGCGGTCTTATGGCTATGCCGACAGCCTGTCGACAGCAACTGTCGCGGCAGGCGGGACGCTGGGCATCCTCATTCCGCCCAGCATAATCATGGTGATCTACGGCATCACCACCGAAACACACATCGGCAAGCTTTTCGCGGCGGGCATCATTCCCGGTCTGATCGGCGTGGCGGGCTACGGGCTGGCCGTGAACTGGGTGGCGCGTCGCCACCCTGACCGCGCGCCGCGCGCCGAACGGGCGGACCGGGCGGAAAAGACCGAAGCGCTCTCCAATGTTTGGGCGGTTTGCGTGCTCTTTATCATCGTACTGGGCGGCATCTACGGCGGGTTCTTCACCGCCACCGAAGCCTCCGGCATCGGGGCCTGCGGTGCGCTTGCCTTTGCCCTGCTGCGCCGCACGCCGTGGCGCGAACTGGTGGAGATCACCCGCGTTTCGGCGGAGACGACAGCGGTTCTTTTCGCGCTTATCATCGGCGCCTCGATCTTTGCCGAATTCGTCAATTTGACCGGCGCGCATGACGGCGTGCTTAGCGTGGTGCGTGACAGCAATCTGTCCCCGGCCATGGTCATGGTCGTGATCTGCCTGATCTACATTCTGCTGGGCTGCGTTCTGGACAGTCTTGCGATGATGCTGCTGACGCTGCCGATGTTCTTTCCCATCGTGGTGGGCCTCGGCTTCGATCCGATCTGGTTCGGGATCCTTGTCGTGATGCTGGTGGAAATAGGCCTGATCACCCCACCAATCGGAATGAACCTGTTCGTGCTGAAATCCATTCTGCCCGATGTCCGGCTTGGGACCATCATCAGCGGCATCGTGCCCTTTGTCGTGGTCGACCTCATGCGCATCCTGCTGATCGCCATGATACCGGCCATCACCCTCTTCCTGCCGGGGCTCTTTTTCGGCCCCGGATGAAGCTCACCCAAACGACCGGGCCTGCCCAGGATCGGGCCCGGTACGGACAATCAAGATCCTGTTTTTATTGGGAGGACACCAAATGTTCATGCAAACCAGAAAAGCCCTGAAATCGGCGCTGTTGTCGGCGCTTCTTGTGACCGGTGCGAATGTGGCATTCGCGGAGCCAGAGACGGTACTCAAGTATTCGTCATGGTTCCCGGAGAGCCACTCGACCAACACCGTGCTGCGCGACTGGATCAAACAGGTCGAAGAGGCGACCGACGGTCGGGTGACGGTCGAGTATCTGCCCAAAACCGTTCAGGGGCCGCGCGAACAATTCGACGTGGTTGTCGATGGGCTGGCCGATATCGTGATCGTGTTGCCTGGCTACACGCCGGGCCGTTTCCCGGTTCTGGAACTCGGCGAATTGCCTCTGCTTGTGGCCACGGACGAGGCGACGCTGGCACCGGCATTCTACAAGGTTTACCAGGAAGACATCGCGGCGTCCGAGCCCTTCAAAGGCGCGCATGTCCTGACCACTTGGGCCTCCGCGCCCACGCATATCGCGACAAAGCCCGGCCCGATCACGGAGATGTCCCAGATGCAGGGTCTGAAAATCCGCGCGCCCAGCGCGACCGCAGGTCTGGTCGTTGACGCGATGGGTGCCGTCACCGTGCAAAAGCCTGTGACCGAAATCTACGAACTCGCCTCGACAGGTATCGTGGACGGCACATTCTTCAGCTACGGCCCGATGATCTCCTGGAAGACCAAGGACATCTTTCAGAACGTCACCATCGTGCCCGGCGGCATGGGCCAGTCGGTCATCGCGGTGCTGATGAATCAGGACAAATTCGACAGCCTGTCCGAGGCAGATCGCGAGGCAATCATGAGCGTGTCCGGCGAAAAGCTGGCGCAAGCCTTTGGCGCGGCATGGCAGAACGACGAGGATGTGGCGCTTGAAGGACTGGGCAACCTGAATGTCGTCGACGCACCTGAAGCATTTGTCGAAGAATTCACCAAAGCCATCCAACCGGTCGAGGCCGCTTGGGTCGAGAAAGCGAAGGCCGCAGGTCTCGCTGACCCTCAAGCGACCCTTGCCAAACTACGGTCTTTGCTGGAGCAACCCGCGACGAACTGAGGTCAGTCTACAGACATGACATCGCATGCGAATTCGGAATGGCGGCGAGCGACACCTCGTCGCCATTCCTGTTTCGGCGATTTGAGAATGAAGTTGTGACGCTGTATTTCGCAGCCGACCAGAGAATTCGCATCTGCCTTTCCGACGCAGAGCATGGGCATGCTTCGCTTCCAGCGCATGCAAAGTTTGCAGAAGTTCGCCGCTGGTCAGGCTTCAGTATATAGCCACTTTAATCATGAACGTAGCCTCACAACGCGATCCAATTTCGAGCTTAATCTCGCCGCGGCTATTGCCTGTGGCGCGATCCCGGCACAGCATAGAGGCGTTCATGTTGTCCTTTCAGAGACCAGTTCGAATTAGTCTGGCAGCACCGCCACAGACCCCTGTCTCTGTGACCACACCCCCATTTCACGGTAATTTCCTGCGCCTTTCCGGGGGTTAGCGAGCATTTCTCGGACGAGAGACGCACGCGCAGCCCCGTATCTGCGCCACTTCTGCCTATCGTCTCTGTAGGGTGATGTGCGGGGTTCGGTTTTTGCGGGAATTGCCTGCGGCTCAATAGCATCGACAGTGCGTTTGGTCAGTTTTGGCATGAGTGGTCCTGCGCAATGATGATGGCTGGCCCTTACAGTGGTCATCATTTGCGCATAGTCAATGAACACATTGAAATTGCGTAATAAAAGGAAAATCTGCGTAGCCGTTAAAGCAGCAAAACGGGACTCTGTCGGAATTCAAACCGATATTAGCACCGAATCAGTATCGGCGTTTCGTTCGACGCATACTGCTGTTAGTGTGGATCTAAATTGATACGGGTTTCCAATGGCATCGAAGACTACCCTGAACGCAAAGAACCTCGAGACGCTGGGGGCCGCGCGTCTGGCGGAACTGTTGATCGAAATCAGTACCGGCTCTGCCGTGGCCAAGCGGCGGTTGCGCCTGGAACTGGCGGGGGCGCAGAGCCCAAAAGAGGCGGGGCGCGAGGTGGCCAAGCGCCTGACCAGCATTGCGCGGGCGCGCAGCTTTGTGAACTGGAAGAACCGCAAGCCCCTCGTCACCGATCTGGAGAGCCAGCTTCGGGCGATCAAGGAGCAGATCGCTCCTGACGACCCGGCCGAGGGGTTGGCGCTGCTGTGGCGATTCATGCAGGTCGCAACGCCGCTGTTCGAGCGCTGCGATGACAGCAGCGGCATCGTCATCGGCGTTTTTCACGATGCATGCGCGCTGCTGGGCGAAATCGCGCTCGCTGCCGGGACGTCGCCGGAAGATCTGGCCGATGCGGCTGTCGAGGCCCTATGTGACAATGGCTATGGTCAGTATGATGGGTTGATCGCCATTCTGAAACCGGCGTTGGGAGCGGAAGGCCTCGGCCATCTCAAGCAGCGCATAGAGGCGTTGGCGGCGGAGCCTGTCCCGGTGCCACCGAAAGGGGAATGGGAGCCGGTTGGCTATGGCAGTGGCGGCACCACTTATGCACATCAGATGCAAGAGCGCGCCCGACAAAGCACGGTAAGGATGGCGCTGAAGGACATTGCCGATGCGATGGGCGACGTGGACGCCTTCATCGCTCAATATGATCCGGCCACACGCAAAGTGCCAAAGATCGCTGCTGACATCGCGGCGCGTTTGATGGCGGCAGGCAGGGCAGCGGATGCGTTGGGGTTTGTCGAGCGGGCGGAGATCACGGAAGATCGCTGGATCCCCCGTGAATGGCAGGATGCCCGCATGGCCGCGCTGGAGGGTCTGGGACGTGATGACGAGGCACAGGCCTTTCGTTGGGAATGCTTTGAGCGGGACCTCTCGGTTGATCGTCTGCGCGTCTATCTGAAACGGTTACCCGATTTCGAGGATATCGAGGCAGAAGAGCGCGCGATGGATCATGCAATGAAACACGCGAGCCTGCTCACGGCACTTCAGTTTTTTCTTGCGTGGCCGTCGATCTCGCACGCGGCAGACCTTCTCATCCAGCGCCACCTTGAAATCGATGGAGACCGCTATGAATACTTGGCACCTGCGGCTGAAACGCTATTGGAGCGTCACCCGCTGGCGGCCACGCTGGCCCTGCGCGCGATGATCGATTTCACGCTGACCAAGGCCAGATCGAAGCGCTACGGCTATGCTGCCGAGCATCTGGCCACGTGTGCCGAGCTTGCCGGGAGGATCGAGGATTTCGGCGAACTCGAAACACACGACGCCTATCTTGCGCAGTTGAAGAGTCAGCATGGCCGGAAATATGGGTTCTGGTCTCTGACCGAGGCCTGATGACAATGTTTCTGGATTATCACGCTGCGGTTCTGCCGCAGCGTGATGCCTCGCCAAAGGCAAATTGTGAATGACAAATGTTCACTTTATGTTCTATTGTGGTGTAATTCTGGATTCCGAACGAGTGCGTCATGGCCGATCAGATCGTCATCACCGAGAAGACCAGCCAGGCGAAAGACGTCCGCGCCGCCATTGGATCCCGCTACGGCATGGTTCTGCCCGCCGAGGGACACTTGTTTGACTTGCTCGAACCAGAGGATGTTGTGCCGGAATGGAAGCGTTGGTCCCCGGTTCTGCTGCGCCCCGAGGGACTTTACGGCACATGTCCGGCAAAAGGCGGCAACAAGGCGGCAAAGCTGAAAGCCATTCGTGAGGCGCTTCGCTCGGCCAAACAGGTCTGGCTTGCCACCGATTGCGACCGGGAGGGGCAGCTCATCGGCCAGGAGATCCTCGAACATTACAAGTATCAAGGGCAGGTCATGCGGGTTCTGTTTACCGCTCAGGACGCCCAGACCATACGCCAGTCATTCGAACGGGCAAAACCCAATTCAGAATATGCCCGACTCTACGCCGCCGCTGTTGCACGCCGCCAGGCCGATCAGATCTACAATCTGTCACTGACCCGCACCGCGACCGTCATCCTTGGCAAGGGCGCGCGGGGCGTCATCGGTGTCGGGCGTGTAAAAACCCCGACCCTGGCGATCGTCTGCAAACGCGAACTGGAAATCCGCAATTTTGTTCCTGTGACCTATTTCGAGATCGTCGCCACAGCCATGGTTGAGGGTGGTGAGTTCAAGATGCGACATGCCCCACAGAATCGAATTCTGAAACGTGAAACGGCTGAAGCCGTGGTCTCGGCCGCCCGCAACATCGAAGGGCCGCTCAGCGTGCGTGTCGAGGAGAAGCGGCAACGACCGCCTAAACTGCACGATCTGCCGTCCCTCCAGAAGCTCTGCGCTTCGCGCTTCGGCTGGGCCGCTGCAAAGACCCTGGAAATCGCTCAGGAGCTCTATGATGGTCAGGGCAAGAAGATCGTCACCTATCCGCGTGCCGAAATGCGCTACCTGCCGGAAAACCTGATCGGGGACGTGCCGCAGATCGTCGCCGGACTGCAGGTGGGCAAATCGTTCAGCACGATTCCCATGCCAGCGGTGCCGGTCATCCGAAAGGGCAAGAGCGGCAGTTTCTATGACAAGGGACTGGAGGGGGCCAGCCACCATGCGGTAATCCCAAACGTCAACACGATCGACACCTTGCGGGACATCTGGCCGCGCCTTTCGACAGACGAGAAAAAACTGTTTGATGTGATCGCGCGGGCGTATCTGGCCACGGTGATGCCAGACTTTCGGTATCGCCAGACAACCGCGACGCTCGACGTGGGCGGCTTTCC
>Ga0208544_10000678_pt1 | contig 25357 bp, 22 predicted proteins | sample DEB08_DNA_9_FD_184526 | JGI IMG/M metagenome (GOLD analysis project Ga0208544, IMG submission 184526) | Aqueous microbial communities from the Delaware River and Bay under freshwater to marine salinity gradient to study organic matter... | ecosystem: Environmental > Aquatic > Marine > Coastal ... | reverse complement strand
GCTATACCAATGAAAGTCAGGTCAAAAGAATATTTTCGATGTGCGGTTTTGACCTTCAACAAGCAAAAATTAAAATCCTCTGGGAAAAGATCAATAACTTTGGCAAAAGAGCTGCTTAAACCGTAGCGTACCATTGATAATAGACATCTTCTCGGTATAAATTTTCAGGCGCTATTGCTTTCACATAAAACTGTCTCGTTAAAATGTCCCCCTCTTCGTTCAAATATAATATCCTGTCGATCTCGACCCTCCTCTTATCATCTGCGGAGTAGGTGTAGTTTGTTTTCTGCTGAATCCGTTCTTTGCCCTTAAAGGTGTATTCTGCCAGGAACAACCGTACAAATTCAGCCTTGCCGGGATCATAATTGAACCTTACCACAGATTGGATTTTTCCATTGTCATAAGATTGGACCAGCTTATACCTTGGCACTTTTTCTTCATCCACTATGTTATATTCTATTTTTTCAATTAATTCATTTTTATCATTGTATACATATTCAAACTCATTATGAGTTGTATGCGCTATCTCCCCTTCCCTTATTCGCTGGATCAACTCATTTGTTTTTCTATTCGTTTGATCCAAATCTATATATTTTTCAACTTGATACAAGCTCATTTTTTGATCTCCTTCAAGTTCACTTACATATTTTAATTTTTCAATATTTATTTGACCTGAATTGTATCTGTACACCGTCGAATCTATTCTTGAGCTGGAATAATCAACCGTCCTGAATATTTCAAAATACCTGGTTTGAGGAAGGTATTTAATTTGTTGGTCATTTATGTGAATAAATTTTGCTTCCTCCGCATTGTAGATGTAATAACTGGAATTCATTTCATTTAACGCCGCATCGAACCGCCAATATGATTTTGCACCTACCCTTCTTTGGCCATTGTCAGCAAACGTGTAGGTTATCAGTGAGTCTAACTGTTGAGCCTGAATGAGATTAGGGTAGAAAAAAATGAACGACCATATTAATTTCTGAAAAATTTTCATCGCTTTATTTGTTTGTATTTTGGCAACGCTGGAGGGAGCTACCTGTCGACAACAACCAATGCATAAGCCATCAACCACCGAATTGGCTTTTATGCTCCGGTGTTTGGTCGGCGTGCGTATTCCTGTTTTTTTTTAGGTTTATACTTTGGGTGGCTATGCTCGCTACTGCTGCTGATAAGGTGAACTTAGCTTGACTAAAGCCAGACTGATTCTGACAAAAGCTTTTTGTCGTTTTAAACATAAGCTTTTTTGGTGAAAGCAGGGGCTGTTTCCCGCAAAAAGTGACACTCTTGAACTGGATTTAAAGGATTACGCCGCGGTGGGCATCCCCACCAGCCCACCCCCATTTCAGCCCCCCTTTCAATCTCACCAATACCTCCTATCTTTGCCCCGGCAAAAGTTTTGTTTATCCCCCCAATGTTCCAAGCCGTATGCGCATTAGAAATTCCGTAAAAGCCATCGTCCTGCAAGACGGACGCCTGCTGTGCAACCAGAACCAGGATCAGCGCGGCATCTTCTACTGCCTGCCGGGTGGCGGGCAGGAATACCAGGAAAACCTGCGCGAAGCCGTGGTGCGGGAATGCCTCGAGGAGGTCAGCGCCCGCGTCGAGGTTGGCGAACTGCTCTTTGTCCGCGACTACATCGGGCGCAACCACGCCGGGCAGGAGCGCCTGCAGCGGGTGCACCAGGTCGAGTTTTTCTTCCGCTGCCAACTGGCGCCCGAGGCGGTGCCGGCCCTGGGCACCGGCGCCGACCGGTACCAGACCGGCGTGAGTTGGTTGCCTTTGACCGAGCTCGAAGCCGCCGGCTTTTACCCCAAAGACCTCATCCCCTGGTTGTTTGACCTGGCGCACCCCGAGCGCCCGGTTTATCTGGGCGACATGGATTAAATGCAGGAGACGCATTTTAGCAAACTATTGTCTTACCTTTGTTTGTTCAACCGAAAGAAATGAAAGATCGTCGTTCCAAATCGTCCAAGTCCAGCAGGCTGGCCAAACCCAGCAAGCCAACCAAACCGGCCGACGCCAGCCAGCCAGCCGATGCCCCCCGGGGGGCGTCCAAGCCGTCGCGCCTGCTCAAGCAGAGCCGGGCGTCCAATGCGGGCAACACCCCCAAGGGCATTATGCGCGACCCCGACGCCATCGAAGGGATGCGCCTGAACAAGTACGTGGCGCACAGTGGCATCTGCAGCCGCCGCCAGGCGGGCGACTTCGTCAAGGAGGGCATCGTGACGGTCAACGGAGCGGTACAGCTCGACCCCAGCTACCAGGTCAAAAAGGGCGACGTGATTACCTTCCGCGGAAAAACCATCGTCCCCGAAGTAGAGCTCGTCTACATTTTGCTCAACAAGCCCAAGGGCGTCATCACCACCGTGAACGATGAACGCGGCCGCCAGACGGTGATGGACATCCTCGGAGATACCGTCAAGCAACGCGTCTTTCCGGTAGGCCGCCTCGACCGCGAAACCACCGGGCTACTCCTGCTCACCAACGACGGCGAACTGGCCAAAAAACTGACCCACCCCACCCACCGGGTACCCAAAGTGTACCACGTGGCCCTGGACAACGCCCTGTCAAAAGCCGACCTGAAAAAAATTACCGACGGCCTCACCCTCGAAGACGGGCCCGTGCACGTCGACTGGATCAACTACCCCGACGAGAGCAAGAAAAAAGAAGTAGCCCTGGAGATTCACCACGGCCGCAACCGCATTGTCCGCCGCATCTTCGAGCACCTCGGCTACGTGGTGGAACGACTCGACCGCAGCTACCTCGCCGGACTGACCAAAAAAGACCTCCCCCGTGGCTATTTTCGCTACCTGCAGGAGAAAGAGATCGTCATGCTGAAGCATTTTACCCGGTAAACCATTTTTTTAAAAAAAACTACCTTTGTGGCAGTTTCCAGCGTAGCGATTATCCATTTGCCCAAAAAAGAACCCGGCAACTTCCTACCGTTGCTAAAAACAGGCCGTTAACAATGTGTTTTCTGCAAAGAAAATACGACAGCTAAAATAATGTTGAAACCAACCAAAAATCACGAGCCTCAAATCAATACGATGGTCGACGTAAAAATTCTGAGCACAACGCAGTCGCGATATCTGGCAGAAAAAATTGCCGATTACTACGGCCAGCCCCTGGGCGATCTAACCGTTAAGCGTTTCAGCGATGGTGAAATGCAACCCGTCATCAACGAATCGGTGCGCGGTGGATTCATCTTTTTTATTGCCTCCACCTACCAGCCGCACGACAACCTGATGGAGCTGTTGCTGGCCATCGATGCGGCCAAGCGGGCTTCCGCAGGTTACATCACGGCGGTGATTCCCTACTTTGGGTACGCCCGCCAGGACCGCAAGGACAAGCCCCGGGTGCCGATTTCGGCCAAGCTGATCGCCAACCTGCTGCAGGCCGCCGGCGCCGACCGGATCATGACCATGGACCTGCACGCCGACCAGATTCAGGGCTTTTTTGATATCCCCGTCGACCACCTCAAGAGCGAGGCCATCTACCTGCCCTACCTGCAGGAAAACCTCGACTTGTCCAACGTCACCTTTGCCTCGCCGGATGTAGGAGGGGTCAAGCGGGCTCGCTCCTACGCCAAGCATTTCCGGCGCCCCCTGGTGATCTGCGACAAGTACCGCATCCAGGCCAACGAAATTGCCGAGATGACCGTCATCGGAGAAGTCAAAGATGCCGATGTAATCCTGGTAGACGACCTCGTGGATACCGCTGGCACCCTCTGCCGGGCCGCCGACATCATTATGGAAAAAGGGGCCCGGAGTGTCCGCGCACTGTGTACCCACCCCGTACTGAGTGGCAAAGCCTACGAAAATATCGAAAAATCCGTTTTGGTAGAGCTCGTGGTGTGCGACACCATTCCGCTCAAGCAACATTCCGACCGGATCAGGGTGCTGTCTACCGCCAAACTCTTTGCCCGGGCGATCCGCAATACCCACGAACACCGGTCTATTTCGGCCCTCTTTGTGGAGCAATAAATATTTTTTACAAAATAAAAAGGCTTAACTACCGCATTTTCTAGCAATTACCTATCTTTGCGTGCCTTTTTAAGCCCTTCTATTGGGAGGCAATGATTGAGAAAAGAAAAACTATCATGGAAGCAGTAGCTGTTTCAGGACAAATAAGAACCGATCTCGGTAAGAAAGCCACCAAGGCTATCCGCAACGCCAAGCGTATTCCTGCTGTATTGTACAGCAAAGACGAGGTCATCCACTTCTCTACGACCCACAATGCGGTAAAATCATTGGTATTTACCCCTGATTTTAAAGTAACGGACGTAGAGGTAGAGGGAAAGACATACCGCTGTATCGTTAAAGATATCCAGTGGCATCCGGTAACGGATGAAATCGTTCACCTTGATTTCCTGCACCTGTCTGATGGCCATACGGTCAAACTGCAGGTTCCTGTTCGTTTCACGGGCGTAGCGCCGGGTATTCGTGCGGGTGGTAAGTTGCAACAAGCGGTTCGCCGGGTAACGATCAAGACCATCCCCGAAAACATGGTGACCGAACTGACCCTGGACATTTCCAAGTTGGAACTGGGCCAGTCGATCCGGGTTCGCGACATTGCCCCCATCGAAGGTATTGAGATCTTGAACCCTCCCGGCACCCCCGTTGGTACCATCGAGATCCCACGTGCCCTGCGTTCTGCGGCTGCGGCTGAAAAGAAAGGCGTGGCTACCAAGAAGTAATCGAGTTGGCAGGATTGCCAGCAAAAGCATACCTTTGAAGGGCGAAAATGGCAACATTTTCGCCCTTCAATTTTTTACCTATGGATCAACTCAATATCAGCCTGGTGCAGGCTGACCTGGTGTGGGAAGACCCCGTCCGGAACCGGGAAAAGCTGGATCACCTGATCGACCAGCTGACGTTGCCCACCGACATTGTCGTCTTGCCCGAGCTGTTTACTTCCGGGTTCAGCATGAACGCAGCCCCCCTCGCCGAACCACCAGGCGGAACCACCAGCCTTTGGCTAAAAGCCAAAGCCCGGCAACTGGACGCAGCCGTTGTGGGCAGTATCATCACCGAAGAAGATGGCAAATTTTACAACCGGCTGTGGTGGGTCTTGCCCGACGGCCAGGTCCATACCTACGACAAACGCCACCTGTTTACCCTGGCTAGCGAAGACCAGGTGTATACCGCCGGGCAGCAGCGCCTGGTCGTCGATTTCCGGGGTTGGCGCATCTTGCCGCTGATTTGTTACGACCTGCGCTTCCCCGTGTGGAGCCGCAATGACCTGGCCTACGACCTCCTGCTGTACGTCGCCAATTTCCCCGACCGCCGTGGCCACGCCTGGCGGTCGTTGCTGCTGGCCCGGGCCATCGAAAACCAGGCCTACACCGTGGGGCTCAACCGGGTGGGCACCGACGGCAACGGCGCCTCCTACGCCGGAGATTCTGCCGTAATCGATTACGCAGGCCACTATTGTACCCACCTGCCCGCTCGCGAAATGGTGGCACAGGTGGTGCTCAGCAAAGCCAGTCAGGACCAGTTCCGCGCGAAGTTTGCCTTTTTGGCCGACCAGGACCGTTTCATCATCGACGGATCCACCACCCCCCGGAAACGTTAAAATTAGCGGCCCAACAACTTACCCTAAAATTAAAATTTTACAAAAATCGGCGCTTTTACCGGATGCGTCAGGCAGCACCAAATATTTACCTGAAACCGGCGTTTACCCAAAGCAAATAACTTGTTTCTGCTATGAACCTCAACCTTCGCATTTTTGCAGGATGTATTTTTCTTTTCCTGGTATTGAGCCAGTGTTCCGAACTGAATACCCTGGTCAAGAACACGCCAGCCAACAGCACCACCCGCTCGGATAACCAACTGCGGAACAACATCGTGGAATTTGCCCTCAACCAGAAGGGCGCCAGATACAAGTACGCAGGCCGTAATCCGAAGACCGGGTTCGACTGTTCGGGCTTCACCCATTATGTTTTTGCCGAATTCAATGTGAATCTGACGCCCGTATCGCGGGCCCAGGAGGCAGAATGCCGGAAGATTCCCCTCAAAAATGCGCAGACCGGTGATCTCGTCTTTTTTCGCAAGAGCAAAGCGGGATCGGTTTTTCACGTGGCGTTGGTGGTGAGCAATGATGCGAGCGGCATCACCGTTGTCCACAGCACCTCCTCGCGCGGGGTCATTAGTGAAAACATTACCACCAGTTCTTACTGGCGTTCCAAAGTCACCACCGCCTGCGATGTCCTCAACAAATAGGTTGCGCTGTCAAATGACACCTCTTTTCCGTTGCTCAGGTCGTAATTTTCAAAAAAAAAATCCTACATTTAACGGTACTGTAAATTTGTTCGTTCAACTATTGGTGGCCGGGCAGTTTGCTTGCAATCCATAACAGGAAACCCAAACAACGAACCACACAGTGCCAACATCCAATCCTCTTACATTTGGTTTGCTACAGGATATGTACGAATCGGTACATTTGCTAACCCAAACCACCAATTACCGGGAAACCCTGCCGGAGGTCTTGCGACTCCTTTGTGAGCGGCTGAACGCCGGACGCGCTATCCTTTTGGAGACAACCCCGACGAAAGCAACCAACACCCAATTGTACTTCCAGCGTATGCTCGAAGTACCGGTGCAAGGTGAGCCGGTGGAGCACAATATTCCGCGCCTGCTGCTGCGGAAAAAGTTCCCGCAAAGCGACCTGAAAAAATGGCTGAATGACCTGGTGACGGTTTCGAAAAAGATCGCGGCTTCCCCTACTGCTCCCGAAACAGATCAGGGCATCTGGGCGATTGCCGGCGAAGCAGACGCTGCCCGGAAATTGAAATCAGACCGGGTTAGCAGTACCATTATCAAATTGTTGGGGGTATCCTTTTCTTCTTTTGTCTTTTTTCCGCTGGTCCAGAAGGAAACCCTGTGGGGCATGTTGTTTTTTTCTTCTCAACAAACCAAACCCTGGGATCCGCAGGCCGTGATGTTGGCCCGTACCAATGCGCTGGTGATCACCAACTTTTTTGCCCGACAGTACCAGAGCAACCAGGAATTACTGCACCGCGAATTCCTGATTCATGGACAGAAGCCAGCGGAAAAAACCAACCCGCCAACGACCCTACCCAGCCAGGACAACGAGGCCGTTGGTCCGCCCGCTAATGTAGTGACCGAGCAGCCGCTCAATCATTTGATCACCAGCACGATTCCCGATTTTATCTTTTTGGTGGACATCGAACTCGGGAAGGCGATCTATTCCAATACGGACATTTTCCTCGGCTACAATATTGCCGAAGCTGACGACCCCCTGGATATTTTCACGGGAAAAATCCACCCCGATGACCAGGCAGAAGCCATCGGCGAATTTTTATTTAAACTGCGCGATGCCCAGGACGGGGAAGTGGTACAGAGTGATTACCGGATGCGCCACCAGGACGGGCACTGGGTATGGATCAGCGAACGCGTCAAAGTTTTTCAACGCTTCCCCGACGGGATGGTCCGGCAGTACCTGTCGACGATGCAGGATGTGACGGAAAAGAAAATGACCTCGTTGAAAATTATCGAAAGCGAACAGCGTTACCGCAATTTTCTTTCCTACAGTTCCGAAGGCATTTATTACATCAACTGTGGCGAAGCCATCCCGATCAAACTACCCGCAGCACAACAAGTGGCTTTGTATGTCCGCAATGCCTTCTTCCAGGAATGCAATTGGGCGCTGGCCCAGATGTACGACTTCGCTAGCGCAGCCGATATCCTGGGTGTAAAGGTCAGCCAATTGGAGAAACGCCCCTATTATGCCACCAGTCCGGCTGCTTTTCAAGACCTGATCAACCAGCAATACAAGGTGGAAGGGATCGAAACCCAGGTGCAGGCAGCCGATGGCAGCACCCGCTATTTCCTCAACCAGGCGGTGGGCATTATCGAGGGCAACCACCTGGTGGGGGTGTGGGGCGTTCAACGCGACATCACCCCCAAGCGCAAGGCCCAGCAAGCCCTTTACGAAAGCGAACTGCGGCTTTCAGCGATTATCCAGGATACCCAATTGGGCATCTGGGAATGGCTGCCCGCGACCAAAAAGATCCAGGTCAACGACATCTGCCTCGCACTCCTTGGCCTAAAAGGCCAGGACTTGGTTTTGGACGAGACGCAGTTTATTGAACTGGTCGATCCGGAAGACCTCCCGATACTCAGAGAAGCCATAGATTTCCACCTCAACCAGGCCACCGAAAACTACCAGGTTGATATTCGCATGGGAATCGCTGAGGGAGAACGTATTTGGGTTCAATTACACGGCCGGTTGGTAGAAAAAGATGACCAGGGTGAGCCCAAACGCTTCTCCGGTACCCTGCTGGATATCCACCAACTCAAGATCGCCGAACTGTTGTTGGCCGAAGGGGAAGCCCTGCTCAAAGCCGTGCTCAACGGGATGCCCGATACCAAATTGCGGATCAATTCCACGGGGACCATTTTAGCCGTTTACGCAGCCAGCTACCAGGATACCGGTTTGCCATTCTCGCTTCCGGAAGTGTTGGGCAAAAAGCTGGCGGAGGTGCTGCCGGTGTTTGTCGCCAAAGGGCTGCTTTTTAATGCCCAAAAGGCGTTGAGCACACAAACCCTCCAAACTTTTGAATTCCTGAACACCCACAACGATAAGCTCCATTTTTTTGAAGCGCGCGTGTCAACCGTAAATGAAGCGGAGACCCTGATCATTCTGCGTGACATTACCCCCTTGAAAATGGCCGAAAAAGCCCTCACGGAACAAGTTTATAAATACGACCAAAAAAACCGGCAGTTGGAAAAGTACATCGAATCCAATTTGCAACTGGAAAACTTTGCCTATATCGCTTCTCACGACTTGCGGGAGCCCATCCGTACGATGCGTACCTTCGGCCAGTTTCTCAAAAAACGAATTGGTAGCCAACTGGATAAAGACAGCAGCAGCCACCTGGAATTTATTATCTCCAGTGCCAATCGGATGAACCAGCTCATCGAAGACTTGCTGACGTACTCCCGGGTCAATACCGATCCGATGATTCGCGAAGCGATCAACACCGTCAGCTTTTTGGACAACATTGTGGCCAACCTGCAATCGACCAAAGCAGAAGCCAACGCCAGGATTATTATAAAAAATATGCCCTCGTCCATTTACGGAAGTGTCGTCAGGATCCAACAAGTTTTCCAGAACTTAATTATCAATGCCATTAAGTTTCGGCGGCCAGGCGTACCCCCCGAGATCATTATCGAAAGCAAGGAAACAGCTTCGCACTGGCAATTTTCAATAGCCGATAATGGCATCGGGATCGAGGAAGAATTCCACGAGCAGATCTTCGTTATTTTCAAAAAGTTACACAACCACGAAGTCTATCAGGGTACCGGCATTGGCCTGGCGCTGGTGAAGCGCATCATCGCGCAACACGGCGGAGAAATCTGGCTGGAATCCTCGCTGAACAAAGGCACCACTTTTCACTTTACTTTATTGAAATAAAGCGGCCGGTCGACAGCATTGGGCAGACCGACCCGTTCTTCACAGTTTCACCTGCATACGCAATGCGCGCAAGCCGAGTACGCCTTGCAACGGCGCCAACTCAAAATCCTCGGGCGGATCGGTAATAAAGCCCTGGTGCAGCAGGTAACTGGCGTAGTGTTCGTATTCCTGGCGGTCTTTTTCCTGTAGGTACACCATGGCTACGTGGCCCGGCTGGGTAATGCGTTCGCCCGTAGTGGCAATCACTGCTTTATCAATCCGCTTTTTCAGAATTTCGTACCGCACGTTGTAGGCCCCGTCTACATCGAAGCGTTTCTCATCCATCCGAAAACGGATGGACAGCGGCGAAGTATAGGCAAAAACCAATTGGGCGGTAGTGAGAGGTTCGGGCCACTCGTGTCGTTTTTCTTCTACCCGACGGGTAATTTCGCACATCTGAATCAATTGCGACAACCGGAAATTTCGCAGGTGAATATCGCTGAATACTCCTTTTTTTCGCAGCAGCGACTCGCCCAGGTACAAGTTGTATTCTACGCCGTCCGTCTTGTACCGTTCGAAGTAGTGGGGCAGGATTTTTTGCAGCGCTTCATCTTTACTATCGAGGTAACACCCAATCAGGTCATTGACCGCTTCGACGCTCTTTTCGTAGCGCTGGCGCTTATCGTACACGATGCCCAGGTCTTTGTCCAGCAGTTGAAAGTATTGGTTGCCCGCCGGTACCAGGCTCCGGTATTCCCGCATGAGCTGCCGCAGCAGCGGGTGGATCTCCTGGTGCATGAATTCGACAATCCGGGTTTCATCGCTGGAATTGTAGGCATCCTGCAGGTGGGGCAGTTCGCTGTTCAATTGAAAAAGCGCCTGGTTCACCAGGGGAAAATTCACGACCTCCTGGCTTTGTGACAACACCGCCCGGGCAGCTTTGATATCGGTGATCAGGTCGGCCCGGATCGCTTCGTTGCGCTTCAGGGAGGAACCGACAATGTCGGCCTGTCCGTACAAGGGGTAGACATCCTTGAAAACAATGGCGTTTCCCCGGGCGTTGGTATTGCCCTGGGAGCGGGCCTCCAGGATGTTAAAAGATTCCTCAATGAATCGCCATTCCACGCTTTCGTGCAGGGCCGTATACTGTTCCCGGATGATGGCTTCAATGGCGTTGTCGACCTCCTCGCGGCTGCGTTGCACTGCCGTGCGGAACAGCCCGACAATTTCCTTGAATTTGAGCTCGGTGAAACTGTGCAATCCGTAGGCGTGCCGGGAACCCAACTCGACGATACCGATCACGTTGTCTTCGTTATCCAGGAGGGTGGTCACGATCAGCGCCCGTAAGCCCTGTGCCAGCAAGCGCTCCTCGAGCTCGGTCTTGTGCTTGAGCTGTGCTACATCCTCCACCAGCAAAGTTTCCCGAAACTGACAGGCCTTTTCGTAAATACTGCCCTGGTAACGCTCGTGGAGCAGATCAGGAATTTCTTGGCTCAAGAAATCAAAACGTATTTTATACTGGTGGGCGACGGCGCGTTCCCGGGGGTAATCAATGGCGGTAATGCCCAGCCGCAGATCCGGAATACCCAGATAAATCTGCATCAGCGTCTCCAACTCCTGGACATTGGCCTGATCCAGCACGGCTTCACGACTCAGCAGGTGATGTTTGATCTGCGACAGCGCCTCTTCCGTGGTAATATCCAGCATATTCACCATAATGAAACCCTGAAACTCGAAACTTTCAATGGGCAAGGCCTTCAGCCAGCGCTCCGTATCGTAGATATTGGACAACAGTTCGTTAATTTCCTGCTGGCTAAGCTCCGGGCGTTCGCCGGTCAGCTTAACGTCCACGTAGGAGGTGTCCATATGGGCTTTGTAAAACCGGGGCAACAACTCGTCTTTCTCCTTAATCGTGATTTGTATGGGTGGATCAATGGCCAACTTTTGCCCGTAGAACTTATTCAGAATCATGCTCCCCGCCTTAACCAGGGTAGCGCAGAAGAGAATATTATCCGTCCGGTTGAGCTCGTACTCGACATCACGCTGATGCAACAATTGCACCAGCCGGGGGCTGATATAGATGTCGTCCATCGAAAATGGTCGGGAAATTTTGGTCAGGTACTGGTCAGAGGCATAGGTAGGCACCACAAAACTGAGAATCAAATCGACCAGCTCGCGGTGCTCTTCTAGCAGGTCGAGTTGGTCGATGGGCTCGTACAACGCGGGCACTTCCTGCAACCGCTGCAGGAGCTCGCGGGCAAAAACCGCTGTTCCCCCTTGTTCCTTTGCGATCCGTTCTATTGCCACCAGCAAAGGGGCGAGCGACAAGCGACTGGGGAAAGGTAACGTGAAGGGAGAAGCTGCCTTCTCCGTAAACATTTTTCCTTCCATCAATGGTGCAGAGCGATTGGCAATAGGTGACGGCATAATAAAGGTTTTTCTGATGTAACAACACCAATTTTCAATAAGTTACAAAAAATCCTTCATTGCCCATTGGGTGGGCAGGCTAAAGCGACTGACAGGGAACGTCATTTTTTTTCCTGCCATCACAAAATTTGTCCCCGAGTCGGAAAAAGGCCCGGTGGATGCAACGTTTCCAAAGTGCGCCTCGTCATTAAACGAAATTGTATCCAAAACCACAGCGCATTTTTCAGTCGCTGACAAAACCCGATTAAATGAAAAATTTAGTGCAAATGCTGGTGCTCGCCAGTGTACTTTTTTGCAGTAGCTACGTCCAGGCAGCACCCCTACCGACCTCCCCCGGCGACCTCCTGGTCAAGTTGGTCCCACAAGCCGACAACCTGCTTTTGCTGCGTTTGTCCAACCTGCAACAAGCCAATACAACGGTCACTTTAATGAACCTGGACGGGGAAACTTATTTCAACCGCCAGATCCACAAGCACAATGGCTATCTCCTGAAAATCAACCTGGAAAATGCCCCTGAAGGGCGTTATGTCCTGCGCGTCAGCCAAAAAGGCGAGGTAGCCACCCGGGTCATCTACAAAGGCTCGGACCAGGTGCTGGTGAGCTACAACAACGATTAGCACAGCGCCAGCACGTAAAAAAGCCGCAGCGAAGAAATTCGCTGCGGCTTTTTTTGTTTCCGTTGTTTAGGGGTCGGCAAAAACTACGGGCGTTGGAACACCAACTCACCGGCCAGGTTGAAGCCCAGGACGAGGCGACGGTCATTGTTAATTAAAAACACCAGCGTACCCCGCTCGGTGCCGCAAGCGGCGCGGAAGGTGCTCGCCGGGAAATTGGCCGCCAGGTGAGCCGCTACCTCCGCTGAAAGTTCGTCGCGGGTGAGGCTGTTACAACGGCGGGTACAGTGTTCCAGTGGATTGACTTCGGCCAGGATGTTGCCTTCGGCGTCGAAGGCCAGCACCAGGTTGCGGTTGAGCAGGAGGAGGAAGCGATCGTCGCGAAACGCTGCCCGGCGGATGGTCTGATCCGGGTATTCGGCTGCTACGTAGGCCGTAATTGCAGCGGGCAGCTCGGCGATATCAAACGCGAACGGGCCATCGGGTACCCCGTCGCCATCACAGTCGTGCTGGCCACCGTGGCCACGCATCCAGCGCGCCAACCGCCGACAGGGACCCTGGGGGTGATTGCCGCCAAACGGACCGTTGAGCCGCAACTCGCCTTCGAACTCAATATCCCGGCCGCGGATCGTAAAGAACAGGTTTTCGCCGTTGCCGAGCACAACGCGGTAGCCTTTGTCTGCAGCGACCTCCACAGTTTCAATATAGGTATCAAAGTAGTTGTCGGTGATGTATTTTTGGCTGGTCGCCGGCAGATTTTCCGGCGTAGTGGCCACCAGGCTGTTGGCCGTGACAATTTCCGCTACCAGGGTATTATCGTCGGCGGTTTCTTCTTTTTCACAGGCCATGATCGCGAAAACCAGGAGGACCAGGGGGAGCAACATTTTCATCTGCTTGAACATAAGGTTATTATTTTTAGGAATTAAATAATGCTTTGCCCTATTGGTAAGCATCCCGCCAAAAGGTTGCCTGTGAGGTGAACATTTATTTCCCCACAAAACGCAAAGCACCCGAAACCAGGGTAATCACCACCGGGCTTTCGCCCAAAAATTCCCCGTCGGCTTCAACGGCGATCTTATCCTCGCCTTGCGGCAGGACCTCGACCCTGGTGGTGTGCGCCAGGACCGCCGGCTGGTAGCTGGCGATGCGGCCCCCGTAGAAGCGAAAAGAATTGACGATCACGGCCAGGCGGCTCACCTGCTCCACAAAGGTAAGGGCCAGATCAGGGCCGTCGGGCTGGGCGTGGGGGACGAATTGCATACCGCCACCCGAAAAGCGGCCGATACCCACGTTGATGGTGTAAAAGGCCCGTGTTACGGTTTTGCCGTTGTACACCAGGCTGCCCCAGGGCGGGGTGTACTGGAACAGGCACCGGAAAGTGGCCCAAAAGTAGAAGAGGCGGGCGGGCAGGGCGGAATGCCGGTTCTGCAGGTAGCGAACAACATAGGCATCGTATGCCAGGCCTGCCACATTCAGAAAATAAACGGTTCGCGGTGCTTGCCGGTTGGTAAATTCGATCTGGCCGAGGTTTTGCTGGTGAATGTTGCCGTTTAGAAAAGCGGCCCGCCAGGCTGGCCAGGCCCGGGGAATGCCGTGCGATTTGATCCAGTCGTTGCCCGTGCCGCAGGGGAGCAGCGCAAAGGTAATCGCGGTGGACGGTACCGTGGATTGCTGCATAATGGCATTAACAACCTGATGGGCCATCCCGTCGCCACCCACCGCCATAATGTGCCGAATCCCCTGGCTCACCGCCGCCGCTACCAGGGCCGTGGCCGCGCCCCTGGCCGTACTGACCTGGAACTCCGCCAGGGGTAACAGTTCAGCAATGCGGCTCTTCAGCAACGGCCAGTGTTCCTGGATATTTCCACTGCCCGCCCGTGGATTTACGATCACTAACCACCGAACTTGCAGGTGAGATGCGCTAGTATTTTGTATCATTGTGTGAAAATTATCCGGTATCCCCTAAAAATACACCCTTATCGTGACAAATATTCTGGAAATTAAGAACGTGACCAAACGCTACGGCAACAAAATTGCTGTTGACCACGTGAGTTTGTCGGTACCACAAGGTTGTATATTTGGGCTATTGGGGCCGAATGGGGCCGGAAAAACATCGCTGATCAGGATGATCACAACCATCACCCGCCCCGATACCGGGCAGATCCTGCTGGGCGGCGAAGCCCTCCACGGCAATCATCCCCGCCAAATAGGTTACCTGCCCGAGGAACGGGGCCTGTACAAAAAAATGAAAGTCGGTGAACACCTCATGTACCTGGGGCAATTGAAGGGGCTGAGCCGAAAAACCGCCGACGCCGCCGCGCGCCGGTGGTTGGAAAAACTGGATTTGCTCGACCGCTGGGACCACGCCGTGGAGACCCTCTCCAAAGGGCTGCAACAGCAGATACAGTTCATTGCTACCGTCATCCACGAACCCCGCCTGCTCATCCTCGACGAACCGTTCTCGGGGCTGGACCCCGTCAACACCAATCGCCTGAAGGCCGAAATCCGCCTGCTGCACGAACAAGGTGTGAGCATTATTTTTTCTACCCACCGCATGGAACAGGTCGAGGAAATTTGCGAATACATCGCCCTCATCAACGTGGGTAAGAATGTGCTGCAAGGCGAGGTCAACGAAGTGCGCGAGCGCTACAAACAACACCACTTCCAACTCAGCTACCGGGGCGATTTACCCGACAGTTTTGCCGATCAGTTTCAAATTGTTGCCAACGGCCGGCAGACGGTCACCCTGGCAGGTAAAGCAGGTGACAACGCCAACGTGTTATTGCCCCAGATTCTCGGCACCGGCGTCCAGATTCAAGCTTTTGCAGAAGTGTTGCCGAGCTTGAACGATATTTTCATTCAGGTAGTGAGAACACCCCAGGAGGCAGCCCTCGAAAAAATATAAACCCCATGCAACAGTTAAAACTCATTATTTCCCGAGAATACTGGACGCGGGTTCGGCGAAAATCCTTTCTGGTCGCCACCCTGGTCACGCCCCTGGCTTTCGGTATTTTCGTCGTCGTTGTTAATTATATCCTCCAGTATAAAAGTGCGGAAACCGTCCGCATTGCGGTGATTGACGAAGGGGGTATTTTTGCCGGCGGTATTGCCGACGAAGACAATATCTACTTCAAACTGATTACGACCGACCTGGACAGCCTAAAGACCAACTTTGCTGATTTTGACTACGACGGCATCCTCGTCACCCCGGCGCTCGGCGACCTCAACCAGGTGCGCTACAACGCCAAATACTACACCAACGAGAAACTGACGCTCGCCCTGGAACCCATCCTGGCCGACCGCCTGCGCACCGCGCTGCGCAAGCAAAAAATTGCCCAGCTCAACCTGGATGAACGCAGCCTGAAGGCCCTCGATAGCCAGATCGACATCGAGCCGGCCCCCATCTCGCCCGAGTCGATGGTGGGTACCCCGCTGGCTGGCCGTATCGCGGCGGTCATCGGCATGGTCATGGCCTTTTTCATGTACACCACCGTTTTCATCTACGGCATGATGGTGATGCGCAGCGTCATGGAAGAAAAAACCAGCCGAATCGTCGAGGTGATGATCTCATCGGTTCGGCCATTCCCCCTGATGCTCGGCAAGATTATCGGGGTAGGGCTGGTGGGCCTGACCCAGGTGTTGGCCTGGGCCATCCTGGTTCCGCTTATGCTCATTGGGGTCAACCTGCTGTTCGGCTTCCAGATGGACAGCAGCAGCCTGGCCGACGCCCCGCCGGAACTGGCGGGCATGGACACCGAACTCCTGGTGGCCCAGGTGATGACCGAATTGGGCTCCTTCAACTGGTGGCTGATCCTGCCGCTCTTTCTGCTCTACTTCCTGGGTGGCTACTTCATGTACGCTGCCCTTTTCGCCGCCGTTGGTTCGGCCATGGGCGATGACCTCGGGGAAGGACAATCCCTCACCATTCCGATTACCATCCCCGTTATTCTCGCTTTTTACATCACCATCGCCGCCATTCAGTCCCCCAATTCCGGGCTGGCGGTCTGGGCTTCTTTTTTTCCGTTGTTTTCCCCGATCGTGATGCCTTCCCGCTTGCCTTTCGATCCGCCGTGGTGGCAGATCACGATCTCGCTACTGCTGCTGCTCGGCACCTGCGTGGGCCTGATCTGGCTCTCGGGGCGCATCTACCGGGTAGGTATCCTGCTCTACGGCAAAAAAGTGACGCTCTGGGAAATGGGAAAATGGATTTTCAGAAAATAAGGGGCGAAAAAACACCTTAATCGCTTTATGGCCAGCTCCCTACATCGTTAAATAATTATGCCTCATCTTGTTGTAGCTTCTCAGAACCCGGTTAAAATGGAAGCCGCCCTGCGGGGATTCCAGGAAATGTTCCCCACGCAGCAATTTACGGTTACTGGCGTGGGGGTACCCTCCGGCGTGAGCGACCAACCGCTGGGCAGTGAAGAAACCTACCAGGGCGCCTGGAACCGGCTGCAGGCGGCCCGCCAGCAACACCCCTCTGCCGACTACTGGGTAGGCATCGAAGGTGGAAACATCATCACGGGTTCCGAAATGGAAGTTATGGCCTGGGTACTGGTACAGTCGGCCACCCAGTTTGGCAAGGCGCGGACGGCGGGCTTCTTTCTGCCGCCGAAAATCGTCGACCTCATCCAGGAAGGTCACGAGCTGGGGCACGCCGACGACCTGGTTTTTGGCGTACAAAATTCCAAACAGACGGGAGGTTCTTCGGGCTTGCTCACCGACGGTGCCGTAGACCGCCTGCGCTTTTACGTACCGGCGGTTATCTTAGCGTTAATTCCATTTTTAAAACCCACGCTCTACCCGCCGACCTCCGCGTAGCGGGATGCCGGCTACAGCCTATTTGGCTTAGACTATACTTAGCCCTTGTTGGCTAACTGCCCGCAGGCAGCGTCAATATCTTTGCCCCGGCTGCGGCGCACGGTAACCATGACGCCGCGTTCCCGCAGGTAGCGGGCAAAGTCGTCGATCCGATGTTCGGAGGCTTTCTGGAAGTCGGCGCCATCGATGGGGTTGTATTCAATAATATTCAACCGGACGGGGAAGCGCTGGCAGAGTTTGAGCAGGTTGCGCGCATCGTCGAGGCTGTCGTTAAAATCCTGGAAGGCAATGTATTCGTAGCTGATGCGGTTGCCCGTCTGCTGGTAGAAATAGGAGAGGGAGTCCATCAGCACAGCCAGGTTGTTTTGCTCATTGATGGGCATGATCTCGTTGCGTTTGTCGTCGTCGGCAGCGTGCAGGCTCAGGGCCAGGTTCACTTTGGTGGCGTCGTTGGCCAGGCGTTCAATCATCTTGGCAATGCCCGCCGTGCTCACCGTGATCCGGCGGGGCGCCATATTCAAGCCCTCGGGGGAAGTAATTCTTTCGATACTCTCCAGCATTGGCCGGTAAGCCAGCAAGGGTTCGCCCATGCCCATGTAGACAATATTGGTGAGGGGGTGGCCAAATTTTTCCAGGGCCTGGGCATTGACCAGCACCACCTGGTCGTAGATTTCAGCGGCTTCCAGGTTGCGGTGGCGTTTCATCTGGCCGGTTGCGCAAAACTTACACGTCAGGCTGCAGCCTACCTGGCTGGACACACAAACGGTGAAGCGGTTGTCTTCGGGTACAGGGATGAGCACCGATTCGATCAGGTGGCCATCATGCAGGCGAAAACGGGACTTAATGGTGCCGTCGGCGCTGTGCTGGACCTTGTCTTCGGTGATGGTATTGATAACGTAGGATTGCTCCAGTTGGTCGCGGAGTGCTTTGGAGAGGTTGGTCATCTCCGCAAATGACCGCACACTTCTTTTCCACAACCACTCGTCGATTTGTTTGGCCCGAAAAGAGGGTTCCCCCATCCCCTCGACAATGGCCAGGAGGTCGGTGGGGGTGAGTTGCCGGATATCTAATTTGATTGAAGCAGTGCTTTCCATGGGGCAAAGTTACGGGAATAAAGTAGTTGGACGGAAATAAAGCACCCAACTTTCGCCAGGAGCTATTACTTCTAACATAAAAAATGCCCGATTCCTGAGAAAGAATCGGGCATTCGGGTTACCGGCCAGCGCTGGCCGGCAGTATGCATTTAAAAAAGGTGTTTTATTCCTTGTCTAAACGAAACTCCTGAATAATCGTTTTTCCGGCCGTGGTCGTCAGGTAAAGGTACACCCGGTAGGTGCCACCCGAGGTAACCAGGTTGCCGATGACATACTGCGAATCGCTGCTCCGGGAAGCTCCCTGGTGCATTTCCGTAAAAGAGTTGACCTTGTTCTGGGTGAGGAAGCGGCGTACCTTCTGTACCGCTTGCGCTTTATTGTAGATACCTTCTTCCTCGAGAATAGATAACTCAATGGATTCATCGAAATAATTGCTCAACGTTTCCACATCACCACTGTTCAACGCTTTGGTGATCAGTGGCATACCGGCTTGCGCCAGGGCGAAGAGCGGGGAAAATGCGAGCAAAAACAATAACTGTTTCATAACCATGTTTTTGAGCCAACAACCTTGCGGTTATCAACGATGCTTACTAATTAGACGAAATGGAACCCTAAAAGTCACACATCGCCACTATCCGAGGCAGTTTGAATGGTTGCTGTAAACCTGGCAAGGGTGATTAAGCCAATAAATTCGTGAGCTAAAACGCAGCGGAAATGTATTTAATTGCCTTAACTAAAAACAAAGATAGTGCGTTTGGGGGGGATAGTTACAACTTTAACTTTGTGTTAAACATCCACTAAGGTTGTATCTTTGGCGTTCTTTGCATCCATAATACCGGAAAAAATGAGCACAAAAAAAGCAATGCTAGTGATTCTCGATGGTTGGGGACTGGGTCCGGTACCCGCTGCCGATGCCATCGCCCAGGCCAATACCCCCGTTTTTGACCACTTGTGGAAGCATTTTCCACACAGTACCCTGGTCACCTATGGCGAAGCCGTAGGGTTGCCCGAAGGACAGATGGGCAATTCGGAAGTGGGCCACCTCAACATCGGTGCCGGTCGCGTCGTTTACCAGGAATTGGCGCGGATCAACAAAGCCGTCCGTACCGGAGAGTTGGCGCGCAACGAAAAGCTCCAGGCGGCCATCAAATACGCCAAAGCGGAAGGCAAAGCCATTCACCTCATGGGCCTGGTCTCGGACGGTGGGGTGCATTCGCACCTCCAGCACCTGCTGGCGCTCGTAGACATCATTGCTGCTGCCGGGCACGAGCAAACCTATATCCACGCGTTCACCGATGGCCGCGATACCGATCCGCAAAGTGGCAAAGGTTTTCTGCAAACCCTGCTCCAGCACCTGCCGGGCAAGCATGCCCACCTGGCGACGGTCATTGGCCGCTATTTCGCCATGGACCGCGACCAGCGCTGGGAACGCATCAAGTTGGCTTACGACCTCATCGTCAAAGGCGAAGGCGAACCCGTGACCGATGCGCTGGCCGCACTCCAGGCCCGCTATGACCAGGGCGAAACCGATGAGTTCATCCAGCCCATGGTCATCCGCGATCCAGCCACCGGACTCCCTCCTCACCTCCAGGACGGTGACGTGCTGCTCTGCTTCAACTTCCGCACCGACCGCCCCCGGCAGATCTCGGAAGTGCTGACCCAGCGGGATTTTTCGGAATTCGGCATGAAAAAATTGGCGGTACACTACCTGACCATGACCCGCTACGACGAAAAATTCACCAACCTGGAAGTCCTCTTCGAAAAAAGTGACCTGACCCAGACCCTGGGGGAAGTGCTCGCCGCCAACGGCAAAACCCAGGTGCGCATCGCCGAAACCGAAAAATATGCCCACGTGACCTTCTTCTTCAACGGCGGTCGGGAGGCACCTTTCCCCAACGAACGGCGCCTCCTCATACCCTCGCCCAAAGAAGTGGCCACCTACGACCTGAAGCCCGAAATGAGTGCCGAAGGAATTACGGAAGCCATCGTGGCCGACATCAAAGCCAACCAGCCTGATTTCATCTGTCTCAACTTTGCCAATGCCGACATGGTGGGCCACACCGGGGTTTTCGCGGCCGCTATCCGTGCCGCCGAAACCGTAGATCGCTGCCTGGGGCAGCTCCTGGAAACGGGGCAGGAATTTGGCTACGAAGCCATCATCATTGCCGACCACGGCAACTCTGACTACCTGCGCAACCCCGATGGGTCGCCCAATACCGCCCACACCATGAACCCCGTGCCCTGCATTTACGTGCATAACCGGGATCAGCAGTTGACGGTGCACGATGGCAAGCTGGCCGATGTGGCGCCTACCCTCCTCTGGATGATGGGCTTGCCGGCACCAGCGGAAATGGATGGCGAAGTACTCATCCACCAGCTTTAAGCAAACTCCTGCGCTGCCTGCTTTTGTTGACCACCATCACCAAAATGGGCAGCGCACCAGCTAACAACGACCATGACCAAATTAATACCAGCAGCGGCCCTCTTAATTGGCCTGCTGGGGGCCTGTAGCAGCAATGCCCCCGAGACCACGAAAAAGAACGCCGCGACGGATACCTTCTTCTCCCTCGCCAACTTTTTTGACCAGGAGGCAACCCGCCTGGATTCCCTGCAACCGCGCCTGCGCAAGCACGTCCGCATGAACGAAGAAGAGGAGGAAAAAATATTGGAAAACGTGGACTTTGGCGCCGAACTGGCCCTCTTTCGCGGTTACGATATCAACCGCAAATCGTGGGTGGATAAATACCAGGCCGACTCGGTGTACCTGAACGGCAACCTCCAACGGATCGACTACCAGGCGCGCGAACCCGACCTGACGACCCAGGAACTGCACATCGAATTTGATCCCACGGGTAAGGTGGCCGCCATCACCATTGTGGGGCAGAGCGCTACCTTCCTGGCCAGCAACAACAACTGGTTGCACTACACCACCAACCAGGGCTACACCATCAAAACCGAACAAAAGAATCGCGCCGCCGAAACGGTCAATATCCTGATCGAAGGCGAATTCATGGCCCCTGAATAGCTGGTGGTGGAAAGCTGGTCTTCCGGATTATCACCAGGATAATCCGGAAGCCGCGTAAACGAGGATTGTTGACAATTCTTGCAAAAGTGTTCATAGTGCCAGGAACTAAAATGTTCCTTCACGTAATGAATTGCCAAATTTATAGTATCGCAAATATATTAAAATTAAATAAATTAAAAATTACTATAATGTATTATTTAATTTCTCCGCTATGAAAAATGTCACCTACTACTTGCTACTCGCCGGGGTCACAATACTTGGCCTACAAACAGGTTGCACGCCATCCGCTCCCGAAGCGACAACCTGGCACTTCACCGCGGTACCGCTTCCGGCGGCGGCCAACGGGGGAGAATCCCGCTTTTTCCAAACGGCCGGAGGCATGACCTGGCTCAGCTGGGTAAGCTACCTGGACGACAGCACCGATGTGCTCCAGTATGCGCCCTGGCAGGCCGACGGTTGGGGACCCGCCAGCACCATCAGCCAGGGCCACGATTGGTTCGTCAACTGGGCCGACTTCCCGGCGCTGAGCAGTTTTCAGGAAGAACCCGACCACCTGGTGGCCCACTGGCTCCAAAAAAGCGCAGCAGGCACCTACGACTACGACATCAAGATCAGCCTTACCGACCCTACCGGCCAGCAGTGGCTAGCGCCACAAACCCTGCACCGCGATACTTTTCCCGCCGAGCACGGCTTTCTCAGTTTCGTGTCGCAACCCGGCCACGTGCAGGCCGTCTGGCTGGACGGGCGCCAGGCCAAAACGGACGGACCGATGAGCTTGCGGACGGCCAAAATAAGCCCGGCAGGCCAGGTATACGACACCCTCGCCCTCGACCGGCGGGTGTGCGACTGCTGCCAGACGGCGGCCGTAGCTACCCGCAAGGGGTTGCTGGTGGCCTACCGCGACCGGTCGGAGACAGAAATTCGAGACATTTCGCTGGTGCGGGAAACGGCTACGGGGTGGTCTGCCCCCTACCAGGTGCATCCCGATGGTTGGAAAATTGCCGGCTGCCCGGTCAACGGCCCCAGCCTGGCCAGTTTCGGCGATACGGTGGCCCTGGCCTGGTTTACCGGCGCGGTGGATAGCGGCGCCGTGTACCTGAGTTTTTCGACGGATGGCGGCACCCATTTTGGTCCGCGCCTCCAACTCAACGAACGGGCGACCCTGGGACGGATCGCGACGGCCTTTACCCCCGCAGGCAACCTGGTGGTGGTGTGGCTGGAAAGCCAGGGTACGGCCGCCGTGCTGCGCCTACAGGAAATAACCCCCGCCGGCAAGACCTATCCCATTGTCGACGTCGCGCCCATGAGCGTGGCCCGCGCCAGTGGCTTTCCGCAGGTGGTGGCCCTGGCCGATGCGCTGCTGGTCAGTTATACCGACGTGGATGAAGACGGGAATAGTGGTGTGGTAACGTTGTGGGGGGTGCGGTGAGGGGGGACACAGTACTAAGCTAGACCCAATGGGTGGGACAGCCATTTAACCTATTTATAATTTTCTTTTTCTAATTCAACCCACTCATAAAATTCAAGTACAGTCATGCGCCCATTTTTATCCACTTTGTGAATTAAATCATGGTGAACATTGCATAATGTAACTAGATTGTCAGCACTATTTTTCCCTTTTTTCACGTGATTGACAATATGATGTAACTCTAGCCGGTTTCTGAATTTGTCGTGAACTGAGCTATTAATTGGCCAATTACAAATTACACACCTACAGTAATCTCTGTCCAGAACCTTAATCCTATCTTCATTTCGTATGTGCCTATCATGTTCCTCATCTTGTCTGTCTTCGGCTAAAACATAATAGCCGACAGGTAAATCAGGTCGGCCAGTAGATTTGGTCATAACAGGCCAACCATATTCAGTTCTCAGTTCTCTAATCCTTCTAGGCCAGTCTGAAATTTTAGACACATAGCTTAGTTCTTCACCCGTCACTTGTTTGCCAATATTTGATCTAAGAAACGTTAGAATTTTATCTCTTGCAGAAAGGCTTTCTGATTTCCGAATATCTTTCATCAAGTTATATCGATAAGCACTTTCTAAATCTTGTTCGTCTTTAAGCAGAATATAGGTGTCCGGTTTAACCGTATTTAAATCAAACCCATCCAATTCACCATCTAAAATCATTTGTTTAAGGGTTACCCCACTTATTATAGGCCAACCAAAATCGACTCTCAATTCTCTTATTCTTCTTGCATACTCCTGAGTCCCCGAAATCACTAATAACTCATCTCCATTTATTAAATGTCCCACATAGCCTTTTAGATATTTTAAAATTCTATTTCTTGCCGATAAATTTCTTTCGTTGTCAACTAGAGAAATCCCTAAATCTCTATATAAGTGAAGTATTTTCACCATTTCCAAAACCTTAGGTCGTAATTCTTTACGCTCTAAATATTCTTCAAAATTTGAGATTATTAATTTAAGGTCACGATATAATTCAACAGAATTTTTTTTCAATCTTCCAGACATAATGAATATTGCTTATTTTCTTTATACAAGCCTTTGCCGTTTGTCAGTATTAACAATACAGATAAAGCAATATTTTCTGCCAACTTTGGAGGTACGGCATTCCCAATTTGCCGGGCAATTTCAATTTTAGTTCCACAAAAATGAAAATCATCTGGAAAAGATTGTATCCTAGCTGCTTCCCGGTGCGTGATAGGACGATGTTGTTTCGGATGCAAATAGCGACCTTTCTCCGGTTTATAAAATTCTGTTCTAATTGTCACCGAAGGTCGATCCCACCATAGTCTGCCAAACAAATCAGTTCCTCCTGATTTTTTATTTATCCAGCACTTTGGAGTTATTTCAGGTGCAATTCTTTGTAAATCAAATCTATTCATTCCTTCATCGGGAATAGCTCTATATCTTTTTTTAGATACTTCGGAAGGATTTCTCCCAAAATGTAGCCTTAACGTGTCTCCATCTTCAGGTCTTAACTCAGTACCCTTCGGCTTTGGTAAATTTTCTATTGCATGTTTTACTGTCAACCAGTCGGGAAGGTCTATATCTCCTTTTTTGGGATTTTTATGTGTTTTAACCGGAGGAAACCAATTATGCGGATTTCCAATTTTAGTTCCTACAATTATTGCTCTTTTTCTTAACTGTGGTACGCCATAATCTGCTGCAACTAATGTTTGTCCGGGAGTTACAACAAAACCCATTTCTTCTGCACAGGCAACAATTTCCTGGTATTGGCCACTTTTAAGTAGTTGAGGAACATTTTCCATTACAAAAACACTTGCTTCTGATAGTTCGACAACTTTCATATATTGATACCATAGTTCCCTTCTAGGATCGCCGACCCGGTTTTTGTTTAGCAATGAAAAACCTTGACAAGGCGGCCCGCCTAAAACAACATCTGCTTTGGGGATTTCAATACTGTCGTCCTCAAGAATTTCGATAAGATCACCAAGCACACATACAGGTTCGAAATTGTGATTATATGTATCAACAGCGTCCTTATTGAAATCATTAGCCCAGACTGGCCTGAACAAATTTTCACCATTTTCGTGTTTGAGATTATGAAACCCAAGGGTAAAACCGCCTGCTCCTGAAAATAAGTCAATTGTTCGGTAGGGATTCATTTTTAACATAATTAGTTAATTATCAACTAGAAACACAAAGAGATGAGCCCAAATGACTCCTCACGCGTCAAACAACAAGGTTTGAACACAGCTAAGATAAAACACAAAAACACAAAAACAGGGATTTTGTTCCTTAATTAGAACTATCCCGCTCCTTCGTCGCCCGGCTTTCACAAGTCTTACAGAGTTCAGAAATGCCTTTTTTCTCCCACGATTCCTTCACCGTGCCGCTGGTTATACCGGTTCTGCCCTTGATGTGTTGACAGTCCTCGTAGATGTGGTACTTGTTGCCGGAGGGCGTCCAATAAATCAGGTCATTGCCCTGGTTGAGGTTTTTCAGGGTAGTGGTTTGTTCATTAATTTCTT
>Ga0208544_10000677_pt1 | contig 25401 bp, 15 predicted proteins | sample DEB08_DNA_9_FD_184526 | JGI IMG/M metagenome (GOLD analysis project Ga0208544, IMG submission 184526) | Aqueous microbial communities from the Delaware River and Bay under freshwater to marine salinity gradient to study organic matter... | ecosystem: Environmental > Aquatic > Marine > Coastal ... | reverse complement strand
TCTAGCGTATGGATATTTTAGTGATGGCTGGCCAATTGATGCTGAGCCTTTCTATTTTAATTGTTTTGCACGAAGGTGGTCACTTCTTACCCGCCCGTTTTTTCGGTACCCGGGTAGAAAAGTTCTATCTTTTCTTTGACCCGGGATTTTCCTTGTTTAAAAAGAAGATTGGAGAAACAGAATACGGCATCGGCTGGTTACCGCTGGGCGGCTACGTCAAGATCAGTGGCATGATCGACGAAAGCTTTGACAGCGAGCAAATGCAGGGCGAACCCCAGGAATGGGAGTTTCGCAGTAAACCGGCCTGGCAGCGACTCATAATCATGATGGGTGGCGTTACCGTCAATTTCTTCCTGGGCTTGCTCATTTTTGCGGGGGTGTTGTGGTATTACGGACAATCCTACCTTCCCACGGAGAACGTAAAATACGGTATCGCGGTAGATTCTATCGGTTATGAGATCGGCTTGCGGGAGGGTGACAATATCCTGGCCATCAACGGACAAGCCTTCGATAAATTTAACAGCCGCACCCTGTTGCGGGAAATTGTGATCAATAACGCCAACACCATCGAGGTTAGGCGTGCGGGCGAAAACATGGATATTCCTATTGACAACCGCTTCGTAGGGGTATTGTCCAGCTACGAAAACAAAGGTATCAGCTTGTTCATGCCGCGGGTACCTTTTGTAGCTGCCAAATTTTCGGCAGACTCCCCAGCCAAAACGGCGGGGATGGAAGTTAAGGATAGCATTATTGCGCTCAATGGGACGCCTACGCCCTTCTTTACGGATTTTGTAACAGCGATTGCCCCTTATAAAGGACAAGAAGTGACCGTGACGGTTAGCCGTAACGGCGTTGCCAGGGATTTGACCTTGACCACTACCGACGAAGCAAAAATTGGCGTTTACCCCGCTGATCCTACTTATTTTTTCCCGACTAAAAGGCAAGAATACAGCCTGGCCCAAGCCATTCCTGCTGGTGCCGCGCTGGGTTGGGGCACCCTGACCGACCAATTAAAAGCCTTCGGGCAAATGTTTCGGGGAAAGATCAAGGCTTCTGAAAGCCTGGGTGGTTTTGCTTCTATTGGTGGCATGTTTGGCAACGAATGGGTATGGGAACGATTCTGGACGATGACCGCCATCTTGTCGCTCATTCTGGCTTTCATGAATCTCTTACCGATTCCAGCGCTGGATGGTGGACACGTGATGTTTCTACTTTACGAAGCCGTCTCTGGCCGCAAACCCAGTGACAAATTCATGGAGTATGCTACCCTGGCCGGATTTGTGGTGGTCATTGGTTTGGTAATTTTCGCCAATGGTTTAGATATCAAGCGAATCTTCTTTGGCGGCTAACCCCGCCTAACAGTCACAAAACAAGCTGACCTCCTGTGCAATTGCAGGAAAAAAATGGGAAAATTCCTCGACTAACAAAGCCTGGTCTTCGTGTAAACTGACCAGCGCATCTTCCAAATATTCCGGTTTTGAAACCCTTTGCTGCAGCCGGCTAAAGGTGTAGGCAATACCTGCGGTGGTGCCGTATTGTACCAGCCAGTCATCAGCGATCATCAGTGGAACACGCTGTTGTAAACGGGCGGGCATCAAGGGAAGGTTCTGCTCCAATACCTGGTAAATACCCTGCGTGAATACCCCCAGACTTTGGGAATGGTAGTGGGCCCAATGATTGGCCAGGATATAGTCGTACAAGACGTCAATGACCACGCCAGCATACTTACCATGTCGTTTCTGCAACCGGTGAGTTCCCTGCCTGACCACCGGATGATTATCGGTATAGGTATCGATAAATCGGTGTAGTCGGATACCTTGCTGAATCCCGGGTGGGAGGCCCGGCAGGTCGCGATTCTTGATGAAATCTCCGAGGAAATTGCCAACAATCAATTCTTCATCCTGGCAGGACAATAACAAGTGGGCAAGAAAATTCATGGTAAAAGGTATAAAAAATGGCTTCCGCAAGTTACCCCGCGGAAGCCACTGTTTTATTAAAAGCTCACCAAACGAAGGTTCTTAGAACTGAACGTTTACGGAGAGATTAAAAATGGTTCCCAACTGACTGAAGTGGTAACCATCATAAGTCATTTGTGAATAACGCTGGTTAAAGGTAATCAAGTTAGATTGATTCTGCAGGAAGGCAGCATCATTCAACAGGCCCTCCGAACCGGCATCGGCTTTGAAGCTCCATTCAGGAAGTACATTCAACAGGTTGTTTACATTCAGTGCAACCGTGATCTTTTCAGATAGCAGGTAGCTCAGCCCCAGGTCGGTAACCACCTTGGGGGTAAACTCCGTATACAACCGGGCATCCAACCCTTGCTGGCGGAATTGAGTAGGGCCAAACAAGGTGTTGTTCAAGGAAGCGGTAAATTTACCGGCCTTGTAATCTACACCCAGGATCGCCTTGTATTCCGGACGAGAGGTAAAGAACAGTGCCTCTTGCGTAGGGTTAGAAACCGTTTGGCCAGCTTGCTCTACCAGGATGGGGTTTTTGACATCACCGTCTCTTTCGTTGCTCAGGGTGTAGTTGCCAGACAGGTTAAAGGCCAGGCTACCAGCGCCAACGGCTACTCCACGGTAGCTGGCTACGAGGTCAATACCGGTGGTACGGGTATCCAGGGCATTGACGAAAAAGCTCAGGTCAGACAGGTTGTTGGCGGTCAGGATGGCATCCAATGCCGTATTACCTGCATCGGTTTTGCCAATTTCCGTGCTCAGGATAATCCGGTCGGTCAAGGCAATATTGTAGTAATCCACCGTCAGGCGAAACTTGTTGTTTGGCTTGAAACCGATACCTACCGTGATGTTGGTAGATTCTTCGGGCTTCAACGCGGGCAAGCCCAACAGGCGGGCTTCGCGGGAAACGTTATTGATCAAACCACCTACCTGAATACCCTGGCCAGGAATAAAGCTGTACTGGGCTTTCTGGGTATAGATCTGGTGCAGCAAAGGCGCGCGGAAACCCGTAGAAGCAGATGCCCGCAGGGTAATCATGTCATCTGCAAACTTGTACCGCGAGCTCACTTTCCACACAAAAGCGTCACCGAAGTCGCTGTAGTTTTCAGCGCGAATGGTACCATTGATGAGGAAATCATCGGTAAGATCCAGTGCCAAATCGAAGTAACCACCAAAGTTGTAGCGGTTGAAGGAACCTGAATTACGGGGGTCGTTACCGGCAAAAGAATCCGGGCCACCATCTTCGTAAGAAGCTTCAGAGCCCTGGATCACCGTGAAAGTCTCACTGCGGAACTCCGAACCAAAGGCGATGCCTACTACGTCAGACAGTCTCCGGGTGATATCAATATTGCCCACTACGTGGGTGAATTTGGTGCCGCCCACATCAAAAAGCAAGGGGCTATTCTCGCGGTACTTGAAGGTGCCGTCGGGGTTCAGGGTTCCGTTGCGGTTGTGTGAGTTACTTACCAGGTAGGTTTGCTCATTGCCGCCCACGGTGAAGCTGGCATCAGTGATCCAGCCATTCTTATTGCCACGAATACCGATGGTACCGTTGTAGTCATTGAGGTCACCGTCAAAAGTCGGCACATAACCAATGTACTCGCCATTAGGGCCATTGGGGAAGAAATCTGCCAGGTAAGGAAAATCTGACAGGGTGCGCCAATAAGGTGTACGGTAGTTGGCGAAGCTGTTTACTTTTTTGTAAACGTAGGCTGCGTTGCCGTAAACCTCGGCATTGTCAGATACATCAACACCCGCGTTGATGGCAAATTTAGCGGCCGTTGTTTCGGGTGAACCGTTGATGTTACCGGCATCGGGGTATTTGGACAGGAAGGCATTAACATCCGCAAGGCTAGCACCAAAGTCAGCAGCTTCACCCGCGGCATCTACCGTACCTGGACGGTTAGATAATTCCCGCTTGGACAAATCGAGCGTATAATTCAAAAAGCCGTTTTTACCGAGGCCGACACCATTGTTAAGGGCCACACCATAGGTTTCACCGTCGCCTTCCGAAGTTACGCCGGCGTTAAAGGTAACGCTACCGTGGCTGGCATCTTCCTTCAGGATAATGTTCATTACCCCGGCGATGGCATCCGAACCATACTGGGCCGAAGCACCATCACGAAGGATTTCTACCCGCTCAATAGCGGCTTGCGGAATGGCAGAAATATCAGCCCCTGTTTCCCCGCGTCCCGGAGAAGTTTGGGTGTAAAGCAGGGCACTGGTGTTTTTACGCTTACCGTTGATCAGAATCAAGGTACGGCTGGGGCCCATGTTGCGAATTTCGTAGGGGTCCAGCAGAGAGGTCGCATCATTTACCGGTGTATTCACCGAGTTGAACGAAGGAATCTTGTAAGTCAGGGCCTTATCAAAGGTATTTTGACCGGTAGACATCAGGTCAGCCGCCGTCAGTACATCAATGGGCAGTGGCGTATCCGTAGAAGACCGGGGGGCCGTACGGGTACCCGTCACGACCACATCAGAAAGGCTTACCCCTTCCATCAGTTCAATGTCCATCTTCTTGGTTTCACCAGCGGCTAAGGTGACTTCGAAAGAAGTAGGGGCATAACCAATGTAGGTTACTTCTATTGTACTGGTACCTGCGCTTAATTTCAGCGAATAAGAGCCATCAATATCGGAGATGGTGCCGGTAGTGGTACCGGGTACGGATATATTGGCGCCAATAATCGGCTCCGATCCGCTGACAACCTTACCCGTGAGGGTTTGGGCCTGGAGTGAAAAAGTCATTACTACAAAAAGTAATGCCAACATGTGTTGTAATCGTTTCATAAAAAAAAGTCTAGTGAAAAAATGAATAATAAAACATCCAAAATCAACCTTATTGGCTGGTAAGTTGATTGGGAATAAAAAGCAAAGCAAACTTGCCGCAGAACCAGCCGCCTGGACAAAAAGCGCTAGCAAGGTAGAAGAATTATGACAAAACCAATATAAAGGACAAATTATTTTTTGACAACAAACCACTTTAAAGTATAATATTTCTTGTTTGTCTGATTTTTGTTGCATTACGAAATGCCAGGTCTTGTTTTTACAAAATTAAATTTCTAAAAAATAAAACCGTTCGCACCGCCTTTTCTAAATAATTCCTTGTTTCCGCTAATACTCGTATATTTGCCGCTCGAAAAAATGAACCTCATGGGACTTCAGTGCGGTATAGTTGGTTTACCCAACGTTGGAAAATCTACTTTATTCAATGCCCTTACTTCAGCTAAGGCTCTGGCGGCGAACTATCCTTTTGCTACCAAAGAGCCTAACGTAGGGGTAATTACCGTACCTGATACCCGGCTGGACAAACTGGCCGAGCTCGTCGTTCCTCAGCGCATTCTACCCACCTCGGTAGATATTGTAGACATTGCCGGCTTGATCAAAGGCGCTAGTAAAGGTGAAGGGTTAGGCAATCAGTTCCTGGGTAACATCCGGGAAGTAGACGCCATCCTGCACGTGGTACGCTGCTTTGAAGACGATAACGTGGTGCACGTAGACGGCAGTGTTAACCCCGTTCGCGACAAAGAAATCATTGATACCGAGCTCATCTTCAAAGACATTGAAACAGTAGAAAAGCGCGTTGATAAGCTGAAAAAAGCGGCGAAAAGCGGCGAAAAAGAGGCGAAGCGGGTCGTCGATTTGGGTGCTACCATTCTGGAACACCTGGAAAGTGGCAAACCTGCCCGCAGCCTGGAACTGAACGAAGAAGGCCAGGAATTGCTCAAGGAAATGATGCTGCTGACCGCCAAGCCGATCTTGTACGTTTGCAATGTTGACATCGATTCGGTTGAAACAGGCAATGCTTTTACGCAAGCTTTTCAGGCAGCTGTGGCGGATGAAAAAGCGGAAGTCCTTTTCATCTCCGCAGCGATAGAAGCTGATATTGCCGAATTGGAAACCAAAGAAGAACGCCAGGAATTTATCGAAGAAATGGGCCTGACGGAGCCTGGTGTGAATCGGGTGATTCGCAGCGCTTACCGCCTGTTGAACCTGATTACCTATTTTACGGCTGGTGTCAAGGAAGTACGTGCCTGGACCATCATCGAAGGTACCAAAGCGCCTGGTGCTGCTGGTGTTATTCACAGCGACTTTGAGAAAGGTTTTATCCGCGCCGAAGTAATTGCCTATAACGATTTTGTGACCCTGGGTTCGGAGCAAGCCGTGAAGGAAGCCGGCAAACTAAAAGTTGAAGGCAAAGAATACGTCGTAGCCGACGGCGACGTGATGCACTTCCGGTTTAACGTATAATAAGAAGTTTCTAAAGTCGTACCAGCCACCGGCCATCAATAGCGCCATACATCCAGGTATTGCCGGAACAAGGCTGCCAGATTGCTGGCATCCGGCAGGGCGCGGTGGTGATCGCCCGTCCATTCCAATCCTTCCATTTCCACACTTTTTTTGAGGCCGCGCGGACGGCTAAGCTTCTTGATGTCGGCGTATTGCTTCTTCAGGTTGATGAAGGCGTCCGTCCAGTCATCTTCCAGGCGGTGCAGCCTGCAATCCTGGCGAAAGATCTTCTGGTCGAAAGCCCCCCAGGAGCAAAGCAGGTAATCTTCTTCCCAGATGTCAATCCATTCCTGAAATTCTTCAATCACACGGGGAAAAAGAGCAGCCCGGTTGATGTCGGCCTGGTCAATATTGGTCAATTGCCGGCAAAAATGGGACAATTGCGGGTGCAAAACCGGTTTGATAAACCGCTGAAAGGAGCCCAGCACATCGCCGTAAGCATCCATTTTAACGGCGCCAATTTCGATTGTCTCGGGGGTCATGGAAGGTGGTCGGCCTTCCCAACAGGTCGCTTCAATGTCAAAGATGATAAAGTTCAAGGGCTTTGTGCTTTCTACTTGCTCAGCAAGCGTTTCAGTTCCTGAATGTCGGCTTTCAGTTCATCAACTTTACGCTCCAGCGTATCGTTGTTGTCCATGGTCATTTGGTTTTGAGACCACTAGCCATTCAAAGCGTCTTCCGGCAGTACTTCGGAACCGGTATTTTTCCGGAATTCTACTTTCAGTTCGAATTTGTTGTTGATGCTTTTGACCAACGGACCGAACATCGTATTCATCAGCTCCACGGCCTGCTGTTCCGAACGATCCAGGATATTGCTCTCCAGGGCTTCCCGGCGGAATTCCTTGCGCAGGGCATTGAAACTTTCGTTGAAATTAACCGACCCCACTTCGCGCATCCAGCCGATGTCCAGTTTTTCGATCTTCGGGTAGACCTCGTGGCTTAAAATGACGGGTTCGGGTAAGGTAACGGTGACAATGCCAGCCTTGGAGTTGAGCTTCACATCAAAATAGTCGTTCAGTCGAAAACCAACTTTCAGGATGGAGATCGCGGTAATTTCGAGGTCGGAACTGGATACATTGATACCCCAAATTTTGGTTTGCATCTGTTTGTTGATGCCTTTCTTATCGCGAACCTCCATGGTCGCCAATTCAGCAATGACCTTTTCCACTTTTTCCTGCAGTAACCCGCGGGCACGGCCAAAATCATCAATCGATGCCCGTTCCTGCATCCGTGCCATCATGGGCCCGAGAACCTCGGCCATCGCAATGCCGCAGGGGGTGTCCAAGTCTTTGCCTTTGGCGTAGATTGCCCCCTCCTTGGTCTGGATGACGGTAGCCATCACCTGGTTGATCAGGTAGCAGGTATATTTGGAGGTGATTTCGTCCAGGGCCTTGGTGGCGCTTCCTCCTTCGTTGTCATACCAGGTTTCGTAGAGGTTGGCGGTGGTATCGCGCAGGCGAATGAAGTCGTTGTAATACAAGGTTCGCAGATAGGGATGGTGGTTGGCCTCGTACTCTTTAATCACGGCTTGCTGAAGGCTATCCGACAGCCCCATCCGCTTACCGACGTGCCGCAACACACTGGTGTTGATGTCGTAAACCAACTGGTTGAATTCTCGCCGGTACCGTTCCGGATTACTGATGATGGCCAGGGCATCTTCCATGTCGATGTTCATGTCGTAATCGGCAGGCATATAATTCAGTTGGTACTCCGCAGGAGCACCCAGGAAACTACCCGGTTTATTTTGGTAATATTTGTAAATCACAATTCCTGCCACGACCAGTAACAAAACCAGTACCAGCATTTTTCCGAATTGATTCGCCTTTTTCACATTGATGGTCATACGCTTTCACAAAATCTTTATGAGCAAATTTAATAACTTTAGCCCGCACAAAAAGGCGGAACATGATTTTTACCCAGCAAACACTGAATTGTGACGGTCAATTACTGGATTTGGGTACACCTCTTATCATGGGTGTCATAAATGTAACACCTGATTCGTTTTTTTCGGCTAGCCGCAAGGAACATTTAGCAGATATTTTACGCACTGCCGGAGAAATGTTGGCAGCCGGCGCCGATATCCTGGACATTGGCGGGATGTCTTCCCGCCCGGGTGCTGCTATTATTCCGCCTGCCCAGGAAATTCAGCGGGTGGTCCCGGCTATTGCCGCCATCAAGAATCGCTTTCCGGACGCCATTGTTTCGGTAGATACTGTTCATGCAGAAGTGGCTCGCCAGGCGGCCGCGGCGGGGGCAGGCATCGTTAATGATATTTCTGCAGGCCGGATCGATGCTGAAATGTACGATGCCGTAGCCGAACTGGGCCTACCCTACGTACTGATGCATATGCGCGGTACCCCCGGCAACATGCAGACCAGGCTGGACTACGAAAACGTGGTACGGGACATCCTGGACTTTTTCATCCAGGAAGTCCAGCGCTTACGCGAAAAAGGCGTCAAGGACGTCATCATTGACCCTGGTTTCGGCTTTGGCAAATCGATCGCCCAGAATTACCAGTTGTTGAAAGGTTTGGATCTTTTACAGATCCTGGAAGTTCCGGTATTGGTAGGTGTTTCGCGAAAATCAATGATCTATAAATTGCTGGGCAACACGCCTGAAGCGGCACTCAACGGTACGTCGGTGGTACATTTGCTGGCGCTCCAGCACGGGGCCAGGTTGCTGCGGGTACACGATGTAGCACCAGCCCGGGAGGTCGTCACTATTTGGCAAATGATGGAACAAACAACCGTAACCTAGATGTCTTCTCTCTCAGAAAATACCATCAAACAGATAGCTTTGGGGTACCTCAAGAGCTACTATCGACTCCGGCCCCGAGCGGAAGGTACGCTCACGATCACGGGTACCGATATGCGGGGCGCAGGAAATATCATTGCCGATGGATTTTTGCGGTTTATCCAGGAAGATAATAAATTGTTTTCGGCCACCTTCGAGGCGACTTCCTACGAGACCCGCGCGGAGGTACTCTACCGGCCCCGGCCCAGCCACGTCCTGTGGGATGGCCTGGCTTTTGCCAGTCTTTTACTACCTACCCTGCTGGCCATCGTTCATATTTTTGGGTGGTTCCCCCTGGTGAAGTACGATTTTTATTACGGGGTTCTTTTTTTACTGGTGCTGATTCCTTTTTTTTTGGGACTGTATTTTCTGATTTTCCGCCGCCTACCGCGCTATCGATACATTTTTGCCGTTGAACAATTCAAGCAATACCAGGCTGACGACCAGTGGATTGCGTACGGTTATGATGTATTTACCGATCTGCCCAAAAAATACCGCAACCAACTCATCTGGCAATGTACCCGCTACGGATTTGGTCTGATCGAAATAACGGCCCAGCGCCAACCCAAGCTCATCCTTGCACCCAGCCGAGCCCAGAATTTTGTGCCCCGGCATCAATTTCTTCGCTTACTAACCCAGGGTCAGTGGCAAAATCGCCTGCGTGGAATGGTAAAAAGCCCCTGGGAACAGCTCAAGACGGTGCTTAAAAATCGCTTGCTGCCTTTCCAAAACCGGTATTTTCGGTGGTTTCCCCGCAGCTACTACAACCAGTGGTTCCTGATTTTCATGGGCCTGACAGCAACTTTTTTCTTAGTCCGCACGGAATACCTGCTGCTTCCCATTCGCTTTGTCAACGAAAAGCGCTACCAGAAACAACTGCTGGAGCAGGGCAAGCACCTGCGGCCTGAAACCACCTACTTCCTGGTTGATGCGCCATTAGCAGGCTTTTTTGATACCGCCTATTCGCCTTACCAAATGCTGGTCAACGAAGAACAATTCCAGGACCTTATTCAAACCGTGGGTAGCCCCGATACCGCGGATAAGATCATGCCTCCTGTGCGGATTATTTCAGCAGCCCCCGGTGAACCGCTGGGATTGTATTATGGTTGTGAACGCTTTAACAACCTCGACCAGGCTTTTTTTCTCGTAGCGGACTCCATTTACAGCCGGCAAACCGGTGCCCAAAGCCGGCTGGCCGATTTAAACGACCGCGGCATTTCAGCAACGGCAGTCTGGCCACCTTGTCTGGGAGGAACCGGGCAAGGCTTTTTGGTTTACCTCGATGAATTATTTTTTGACAGCCTGACTGCTCAGACCATGCGCGACAGCCTACAGCTAGGGCTGGATACGTTTGATCGCCCCTTGCGGGTCATGAAGTTTTCTCCAATTACCAATTAAGTAAGACCCCTAAAAACGGTTGAAAATTCAAGCCCAAACTGACATGCCGCTTATTTCCGATTCATCCTATCGCGCACCCTGGCTTTTTCGGCAGGCTCACCTGAATACCATTTTTCCGGCGCTGTTCAGGCGGGTACAGGCCCTACCCTATCAACGGGAGACCATCCCAACGCCCGATGGGGACTTCCTGGATATTGATTGGATCAAAACCGGCAATTCTCGCCTCCTTATTGGACTGCACGGCCTGGAAGGTGACACGAACAGCTCCTATTTGCAAGGAATCCTGGGCTATTTCAGCAACCGCGGCTGGGATGCCCTCGGCATGAATTTTCGTTCTTGTGGTGGTCGGATGAATACCCGTTTACGCACCTACAACATGGGGGAATCGAACGACCTGCACCACGTCGTAGCGTACGCACTTACCCAAGGTTACCAGGAAATAGTGCTGACGGGCTTCAGCTTAGGAGGGAATGTTTTACTCAAATACCTGGGCGAAAGCGCCAGCTTACTATCCAGCGCCATCAAAGGGGCGGTGGCTTTTTCTGTTCCCTGTCATATTCCTTCGGCCAATGTGGCCATCGCGCACTGGGAAAACAAACTTTACCTGATGCGTTTTCTTCGGACGCTCAACGCTAAGATGCGTACCAAGGTGAAACAATTCCCCGACTACCTCCAACTTCCTGATCGGATGCCACGCAGTTTTCAGGAATTCGACGGTCAGTTTACCGCCCCTATTCATGGTTATCGCAACGCCGCTGATTATTGGGAATCCTGTTCCAGTATTCATTTCCTGCCGAACATCAACCTTCCCGTCCTCCTGATCAACGCCGAAGACGATACTTTTCTGGCACCGCCCTGCTACCCCCGGGAATTGGCGAAAACGCATCCTTTTCTGCACCTCGAAACGCCTCAATACGGCGGACATTGTGGCTTTTACAGCCCCCAGGCAGATGGCTCCTACTGGACCGAGCGACGGGCTTTTGCTTTTATTCAGGCGATCATGGCTTAGCTGGTTTGAGCTGTCTTCAGCAGCGTCAGACCAGTGTTCGTTAAATTCCTGTTATTTTAGACTGAATTTAACACCGCAATGCTGCAACATCTGTTCTATCTTTACTCTTTAACTCATAAGTAGCGGTTTTACGATTGATTACCCAACGATGGGAACATTGCGTTTAAATAAATAATGAGCGAAAACACGACGCCACCAAATGATAACAGCAGCAAATCCAAGCGGCCCAAATGGTCGTTATGGGCTTTACCTGGTATCTTATTGCGTTGGTTGAGCATTGCGGTGGTTGCTGTTTTTCTAATCCTTCAACTACCTTTTGTTCAACAGTACCTGGCTGACCAGGTGGTGATCAGGATGGAAAAGGTCTTGGGGACCACCGTCACCTTGGAAAGCGTACGTGTACGGTGGCTGGACGAACTGGACTTGCGCAACCTTTATATTGAAGATGTCTATGGTGACACCTTGCTGGCCAGTGGGCAACTGATCGCTAATTTTAATCTCAATCCACTGGCTATCTACCAGCGGGGAATTGAGGTGGAGGCGCTCAGCATCAATGGTGCCCGTTTCAATATCCGGCGGTCACCAGGAGATTCACTCACCAATTTACAAGTAGCCCTGGCGAAATTGCTCCCCGCGAGATCTCCAGACACGGCGCGCAATACTATCGCCTTCAACCTCAAGGAATTGAACCTGGATGACGTCCAGTTTACCCAACAAGACAGCATCAACGGCAGCTATTTAGGGGTTTATTTGCCTGCCGCTCAAATATACGTGAATGGCCTTGATTTGCCGAACAAGCACATCGACATCAACTCCATCAATATCCAGCGGCCAGTTATCCAAATGAGCAATTGGCAGGGTACCCCCCTACCCGACCACCTGCAACAACTGGACTCCCTGGTGCAAGCCGCCGTAGACTCCAGCACTTTCTATTTAGCAATCGGCGAATTCCGATTGGAATCTGGCAGTTTCCAACTCGATAATTATCGCAAAGCACCGGTAAAAACAACACCAGCTAATCAGCTCGATCTCAAACACCTGGACTTGTACGATATTCACGTTGAGGTCGATAGCTTTTTGCTTCAGGACGACACCTACCGCGGCCGCATCAACTGGATTGTGGCAAAAGATCGCAGTGGATTCAAACTTGACCGGCTGTCTTCCAAAGAAGTCATCGTTTCTCCGCGGGAAGTGGTTTTCAATGGGCTGGCCATCATTACCCCGACGAGTAGTTTAGGAGATACCCTGGCTTTTCGTTACCGCTCCTATGCGGATTGGTCCGCATTTGAAGACCGGGTAAAAATAGACGCTCGCTTTCATGATGCCGATGTCACCCTCAAGGATATCATGGCCTTTGTGCCTAAACTCAACGACAATCCTTTTTTTGCGGCCAACCGCAATACCAACCTAAAACTGGATGGCCAGCTATCAGGAGGGGTTAACAACCTGAGGGGCAAAGATGTCAGGGTAAGCCTCGCCGATGGTACGCGTTTGGAAGGTAAATTCTCCTCTCAAAACCTGGCTGTTCCCCACGAAGAATTTCTCATTTTGGAACTCAATGACCTCACTACCCGGGTGAGTACCCTGCGCCAGCTGATTCCAAATTTCAATCCCCCGCCAGCTTTTGATCGCCTGGGGCGCTTGAGGTTTAGTGGGAAATTTATTGGATTCTTTATTGATTTTGTCGCTAATGGCGAACTCTATACCGATCTGGGTCGCGCAGGGATGGATATGCAAATGGTCCTCCTGGAAGGAGCCAACCGGGCACATTACTCCGGAAACCTCCGGCTGATGGATTTTGACCTGGGCGCCTGGACCACGAACCCCGATTTTGGTATTGTCAATTTCTCCTCTAAAGTAATCGACGGCTTTGGCTTAACAACCGATTTGGCGACGGCAGATTTGGAAGCAGAAATCAAAAGTTTTGCCTTCAAAGGATACAACTATGAAAATGCGACTCTCACCGGGCGTCTGAACAAAAACTTCTTCAATGGCGCATTGGCTATTAACGATGACAACATCAAGCTGCGCTTTACCGGAGAACTGGATTTTCGGGATACGATCCCCACGTTTGATTTCAAAGCCGATGTAGATCGACTGGCCTTGCAGGCCTTAAACTTAACGAAGCAAGAGCTTGTCCTGGCCGGTAAAGTAGATATCAACCTCAAAAATTCCGTTTTCTCAAAAATGGAAGGCGAAATCAAGATGAGTTCCATTCACCTCGAAAAAGGTACCACGGAAGCCTATGATATTGATTATATCAATGCTTTCTCTTTCTTCGACAGCAATGGAGAAAAGGTCTTTCGCCTCAATTCCGACATTGCCAAAGGTGAGATTCGCGGCGCATTCGACATCAACGAGTTGCCCGCCTCACTCACGCTTTTCATGTTGCGAAACTATCCGGGGTTCGCGGATCGCCTCGGATTCAAGCCACCGAAGCGGATACCCGATGTGAATCAGTTCTCCTTTGACCTGCACCTGGCCGATTCCAAAGGACTCAATTACCTGGTCAGCCCTAATTTGGGGCCTTTGAAAGAAGTAGACCTCAACGGCCGGTACAATGGTCTCAACGACTCCTTGCTGTTGTTTCTGGAGATTCCAAGATTGGAAATTGGTCAAATCCGACTGGCGGATGTATACCTCCATATTGACGCACTGGAGCGGGAAGGCGATCTGGATATAGTGGTAGATTCCACCTTTATCAACGGAAAGCCCCTGCTCAACACCTTTACACTGCTCAGTATCCTGCAGGGCGATACCATTGACTTCGCCATTAATCTCAGCACAGACACCCCCAATATTTTTGACGAAGTGAATCTGAACGGGTTGTTTTATTTGCCTGATTCTACCGACTATATCCTCAAATTGCGCCAGTCCAATTTGAGTCTACTGAAATTCCCCTGGACCATCGAGGAGGACAACAGCATTCGGTTTGGACAAGGGCGCGTACAGGCAGAAAATTTCGCGCTTAGCAATAAAGATCGAAAAATTCGGATTCTCAACAATGGAGACAAAGGGTTGCGTTTTCTTTTTACCAACTTCAACTTCAACTTTATTGACCAACTCTGGGATTACGACCCCCTTAATTTCTCGGGCAACTTTGACATGGTGCTACAACTTGATGACGTCTTCAAACTCAAGGGAATCAATGCCGCCATTACTGGAGAAAATCTCTACATCAATAAAGATGATTATGGTCAGTTTCGGCTGGATGCCAACGTCGCCGATTTACAGTCGCAGGTGACGACGCAGCTCTACATTGCCAAAGACACGACTGTCCTGGAAGTATCCGGGCTGTTTAACCTGGCAGATATAGGCACCAAAACCCCCTTAAAGAGAAACCTGCCACCCCGGCAACAAAAAAATTATTTAGACCTGAAAATGAACTTCACGGGTTTCCCAATGGCCATAGCTGAATACTGGCTGGGGGGCGGATTAACCGACACCCACGGCTATTTTGGCGCTGATTTACGGGTTGCCGGCGTGCCGGAAGACCTCAATATCTCTGGCTTTATTGATGCCCGGGATGGCGGTTTTACCCTGGCCTCTTTGCACACCCACTATACCTTTAAAAAGGGCTTACTCAAGGCCAGCAACAATCTTTTTGATGCCACGGGGATAGTCATTTACGACAAATACGGCAATAGCGCCGAAATGGAAGGAGGGATTACCCACGACCGCCTGCGCGACCTGGGATTGAATGCCAGCCTGAAAACCAGGCGGTTTCTGGGATTGGATTTGCCTAAAAACGAAGACAATGTGTTCTACGGCAGGGCCTTAGGTTCTGGTGAAGTCTTCTTCTCCGGCGACTTTCTGCGGCCGAATATATACGTAAACGCAACGGTTGCTGATAGTACCTACATCATTATCCCCATCAACGACCAGGCTGAAAGCCGGGATTTAAATTTTGTGCGTTTTATCAATCGTCATCAAGGTACCAACCAAACGGTAAGCACCGTGGATACCAAAATCAAGGGACTCAACCTGGAAATGGATCTGCAGATAACGGAAAAAGCAGATTTGGAACTGATCTTTGACGAACAAGCTGGCGACATACTGAAGGGGCAAGGTCGGGGCAACCTCCGGATATTATTGCCACGTGCGGAATCTTTTCAGATGTACGGAGACATAACGGTCACCCAGGGTAGCTATTTGTTTACCTTATTTGAAGTGATCAATAAAGATTTTCGAATCTCTCCTGGCGGAAAAATCATCTGGACCGGAAATCCCTACCAGGCTCAAATCAATATCCAGGCAGAATACAAGAATTTGAAATCGTCGTTGAGCAATTTTATTCCGGAGTTCCTGGCCAACGAAAGCGATAATCTAAAAAGAGAAGCCCAACAAACAACAGATGTGGACTTGCTGCTGCAGCTCAAAGGAGATTTGTTTGCACCAGAGATATCTTTCGACATCAATTTCCCCAACTTACAGGGCGTACTGGAAAACTACACGGACAGCAAATTGACCTTGCTTCGCCGGGATCAAAATGAGATGAATAAACAAGCCTTTGGCCTGATCGTCCTGGGGCAATTCCTGCCTTCTGACCTTTCGTTCAATAGCAATGAAACGATATTCAACACCCTGAGTAGCTACCTGACCAATCAGTTCAGCATGTTGGTGAAGGATATTTTCAGCAAATATTACGGGGAAGGGAAGACCCTCTCCAGCTTTGACGTTAAGCTCAATTACAACCGGGTTTCCGTAACAGATCTTACCGGAAACCAAGGTTTTACCACCGGCGATGCGGTGGAATTTTCCCTCCGCTCCGGTTTCTTAAACGACCGCATTTCATTTGATGTGGGCGGAAATTTTGCCTTTGGGCAAAGTAGTCAGAATGGTACTTTCTTCGGCGAGGACCTTGCTTTAGAATATGCGATCAGCGCCAACCGAGATTTGAAATTGCGTATTTACGAACGCCGCGACCAGGATATTGGCGGTGATCGTCGCATCCAGGTTGGAACGGGGCTGAGTTGGCGCAAGGAATTCAATTCCTTTAGTGAGTTCTGGCAAAGTATGCGCAAGCAATAGCCCCCGCTGGTCATTCGCTTCCTATCCGAACTACGTCGAAGTAGACCGGAAAATGATCACTGTATCCGCCATAATACTTAGTGCCGCCATAAGTTCGGTTGGGTGTAGGGCCTCGATCTGAGGTATAACTTAACCACGCTGGTTTAAAAATAGCAAATCCACCGGGTCGCCAATGATTAGGCGCCTCTAAACCGGCGTAAATTACCTGGTCCAGCATATTCCATTCGTTGCGGTAGTTGTAGGAACCTTCCTTTTGGGTGTCAATTTCCAGGCCAGGATTGTAGAGCAACCCCGGTAAATGAGCAGCCTTGGCGGGGTTTAAAGTTCCGAGGGCATTGGCCAGGCTGCGGTTGTTGGGTTCGTCATTAAAATCCCCCATAATGATCACTTTTGCCAGTGGGTCGGTCAGCAGCACCTCATCTACGGCCCGTCGCAGGTGGCTGGCGGCCCACAACCTGCGGTGTTCACTAGCTTCAGCTCCGCCCCGTCGCGAAGGCCAGTGGTTAACGAAAAAATGGAAAACCGCCCCGTCTGGCGCTTGCAGGCGGGCGTACAAAATATCGCGGGAAGTGTAGCCTTCAGGTTCCAGCCAGGTTGGGAATTCCACTAGCACAGCGTGGGCTGCCAATACGGTGAATCTTACTTTATCATAAAGGAGCGCCACGTCAATACCCCGGGTGTCCGGACTCTCGAAATGTACGATACCGTAGTGATGACCTTGCAGCCGCTGCTGTTGCACCAGAGCGGCCAGGACGACTTCGTTCTCTATTTCTGCCAGTCCCATGACGCTCGGAAAATCCAGGCCAACCATAACTTCCGCCACGTGATCCAGTTTGGTGGCGTAGCGCTCCGCAGACCAGGCCTGTTTTCCTGCTGGTGTGAAATCATCATCCTCTTTTAAAGGGTCATTTTCGATATCGAACAGGTTCTCTACGTTGTAGAAGCCTACGCGGAAATTAGCGGCATCTTGTCCCTCCTGAGCAGTTATTGGGTTGACAAGAACAACAAAAAGCAGGATTATTCCAAAAAAACGAAGCCAGCGCATAGATTTATAGTTTTAACAGCCACAAATGTAGACTATACTTTGAGGTAATGCGGCATCTATTCTATCTTTGCAGTTCCAAAAAAAGCATCCATGCCAATAGTACAACCAGCAGTAAGCTTAGAAGTAGCTCAGAACCTGGGCTTAAATGCCGCGGAATTCGATCGGATCTGTGAAATTATGGGCCGGGTGCCCAATTTTACCGAACTGAGCATCTTTTCCGTCATGTGGTCCGAGCACTGCTCCTATAAAAACTCCATCACCTGGCTGAAAACCCTCCCGCGCGATGGCGAGCGGTTACTCGTTGGTGCCGGCGAGGAAAATGCCGGGTTAGTAGATATTGGTGACGGCTTGGGTTGTGCCTTCAAGATTGAATCGCACAACCACCCTTCAGCTATCGAACCTTACCAGGGAGCTGCTACCGGAGTAGGTGGTATACACCGCGATATCTTCACCATGGGTGCCCGCCCTATTGCGGCGCTCAATTCGCTCCGCTTCGGAGATCCCAACTTGCCTCATACCCGTCATCTGGTGAAGGGAGTCGTGAGTGGTATTGGCAATTACGGCAACTGCTTTGGTGTGCCGACGGTTGGTGGCGAGGTCTATTTCAATAGCAGCTACAACCAAAACATCCTGGTCAACGCCATGTCAGTGGGGATCGTCAAAAATGGCGAAACCGTTTCCGCTACGGCCGGCGAAGCAGGGAATCCTGTATTTATCGTAGGCTCGGCGACGGGCAAGGATGGTATTCACGGTGCAACCTTCGCTTCCGCTGATCTCACCGAAGATTCCGCAGAAGACCTCCCTGCCGTTCAGGTAGGTGATCCTTTTCAGGAGAAACTACTGCTGGAAGCCAGTCTGGAGGTCATCAAGACCGGAGCCGTTGTTGGTATGCAAGATATGGGTGCCGCTGGCATTACTTGTTCGACCAGTGAAATGAGTGCTAAAAGTGGTGCCGGGATGCGTATTGATCTCAGCAAAGTACCTACCCGGCAATCCAACATGGTCCCTTTCGAGATTTTGTTGAGTGAAAGCCAGGAGCGTATGCTCATTGTGGTTAAGAAAGGAGAAGAACAAAAAGTCCTGGACGTTTTCGAGCGCTGGGACCTGGAATGCGAAGAGATTGGGGAAGTGACGGATACGGGTCGACTGGAATTCTTCTTCGAAGGCGAAAAAGTAGCCGACGTGCCCGCCGAACCCCTGGTATTGGGAGGCGGAGCTCCCGTCTATGAACGCGAATACCGACGCCCTGCTTACCTGGACAAAATTGCGGCCTTCCGTATTGAGCAGGTTCCTCAACCTGCCGATCTGCTGGCTGCTGCACGTCAGCTCTTTGCTTCTCCCAACATCGTCTCCAAACGGTGGATTTACGAGCAGTACGACAGCATGGTTCGCACCAATTCCATGGGCACTAACCGGCCTAGTGATGCGGCGCTGGTACGGGTAAAGGGAACCAACAAGGCGCTGGCCATCACCACCGACTGTAATTCTACCTACGTATATGCCGATCCCTATCAGGGGGCGATGATTGCCGTGGCGGAAGCTGCCCGCAATATTGTTTGCGCAGGTGGCGAACCCGTAGCCATTACCAACTGCCTTAATTTTGGCAATCCCTACAATCCGGAAGTGTATTACCAGTTTGTTCATGCCATTAAAGGAATGGGCGATGCTTGCCGGCGATTCAATACCCCGGTAACCGGTGGCAACGTAAGTTTTTACAACCAATCGGTTTTCAAGAATGGGACGGAACCTGTCTACCCCACTCCTACCATTGGCATGTTGGGCATCCTGGATCATTTTGACCAGCAAATGACCCTGCACTACCAAGGCGCTGATGAGCGCATCTACCTGCTGGGAGCCAGCAAGGAAGACCTGGGCAGTTCTGAGTACTTGCGCGTCGTCCACCAGATTCAGCAATCACCGGCACCCGTTTTCGACCTGGAAGAAGAAGTAGCTCTCCAGGAGTTGGTAAAAGAAATTATCCGCAAAAAGCTGGTCACTTCGGCCCACGATGTATCCGAAGGCGGTCTTTTCGTCACCTTACTGGAAAGTGCGATGCCGCTTTCGCTGGGCTTTTCTATCGCTACGGCTGCCGCTATCCGTAAAGATGCTTTCCTTTTTGGCGAAAGCCAAAGCAGGGTGGTCGTTTCTGTAACCGCCGACCAGGAAGCTGCGCTCCTCAACCATTTGCGTAGCCAAAGCATTATCTATACTCACCTGGGACATACAACCACCGGACATGTGGTGATTGACGACCAGGATTTTGGACCCACCCGAAGTTGGGCATCTACTTATGATCATACCCTGGGTGAGTTGCTGGAACAGTAATTATTTATTTTTGATAAATCATGATTAAAATGAAACCATTACTACGTTTTGCCGGATACTTTATGTTGCTATCGCTACTGACAGCTTGTAATCCCAAAGGATTAGTGATAGAGGGTGAAATTGCGAATGCCGCCAACTTGCAGGTGTTCGTGGATGAAGTTCGCCTGGGCAAGGCTAGCAACGTGCTTAACAAAGCAGACCTCGGCGCAGATGGAAGTTTTAAACTATCCTTTGAGGACGGCCTGCCTGCTGGTATTTATAACCTGAGAATTGGCGCCAAGCGGGTCAATCTCGTTTTTGATGGAAGTGAAAAACAGGTCAAACTGACCGGTAATTTAGAGAACTTGCAAAATTATGAGCTTACCGTTAATGGTTCTGGTGATTCCCATACCTTGGTGAAGGTCATGCAAGGCCTTTTTCGCCGCGAATACAAGCCGGAAGACATCATGGCCTTTGTGGATACGGTAAAAAACCCCCACCTGGGCGTTTTTGTGGCCTACACCGCCCTGGGACAAAATGCCCAGTTCATCAATATTCAGCAAAAAGCAGCCGAAAAACTAAATAGCGCTTATCCAGATTCAGAGGCGGCAACGGCTTACATGACCTACCTGGCCAACCTGCAACAACAGGCGCAGGCACAGGCCGCTCAGGCCGGAGGTGGTTTGATCCAAGTGGGTATGCCCGCTCCTGATATTCGCATGAAAAGCCCCAATGGCAAGGAATATGCCCTTTCTGAGTTGCGTGGAAAGGTCGTTCTGCTCGATTTCTGGGCCAGTTGGTGTGGACCATGCCGGCGGGAAAACCCCAGTGTGGTAGAGGTTTACAACCGTTACAAGAGCCAGGGTTTTACGGTATTTAGTGTGTCCCTCGATGGCCTGGATTCCCGCAGTATGGCGCGTTATCAACCCGGTGATGTGGATCGGGCACTCGAAGGACAAAAACAGCGGTGGGTGGAAGCCATCAACCAAGATGGCCTGGCCTGGGAATACCACGTCAGTGATCTCAAAAAATGGGAAAGCACTGCCGGGCAGTCTTACGGGGTATCCAGTATTCCCCGCACTTTTCTTATTGACCGCGAAGGCAACATCGCAGCCGTTAACCTACGCGGAGCTGCAGCTATTGAGCAGGCTCTCAAACAGGCCCTTTAAACAGGTTTGGAGTTAGCTGGCAATGCGCCCCGCTTAGTTGAATAAAAAAGCCATCTCCTTGCCGGGATGGCTTTTTTTATTTGTCTTCCTGGTTTTTTGCCTTTCGCAGCACTACGCCAACCGGTAATCCGCAGAAAGTACGTCACGCGAGTTGGTCCCCACCATGATGGTAAAAGCACCTGGTTCGACAACAAACATACCTTCGTTGTTGAAGAAGCCGAGCTCTTTTTCGGTGAGTATAAAAACGACGACTTTCATTTCGCCCGGGGCCAGTTCCACCTTTTCGAAACCTTTCAATTCCTTTACCGGGCGGGCAACGGTTGCTACCTGATCGCAGATGTAGAGCTGAACGACTTCCTCGCCAGAACGGTTTCCCTGGTTCGCTACTTCAATACTGACTTTGATCGACCTGCCCGCAATTCCTTCAACGCTAAGATTGGCGTAAGCAAAGGTGGTATAACTCAGTCCGTACCCAAAGGGATACAGCGGGGTATTGGCTTCATCGATGTAGTGGGACCAGAATACATCCTCTGCGACAGCGGGACGGCCCGTACGGAAATGATTGTAATAAATGGGTACCTGACCGACATTGCGAGGAAAAGTCATGGGTAGTTTGCCGCTGGGATTATAATCGCCAAAAAGGACTTCCGCGATAGCATGTCCACTTTGGGTCCCCAACTGCCAGGTTTCCAGAATGGCTGGCAGGTGCTCGTCAGCCCAAGGAATGGCCAACGGACGACCATTCATCAGCACCAGGACAATATTGGGATTAACCGCGTAGACCGCTTCCAACAATTCCTGTTGCAGGCCCGGCAAGTCCAATTGGGTACGACTCCGGGCCTCACCGCTCTGGAAGCCGTGTTCACCCAGTACCATGACCACTACAGCTGATTCTTGGGCCAGCTTTATTGCCTCCGCGAATCCGCTGCGATCGGTTTCATTCACGGTAATTTCTTCCCGGAAGTCCGTCGTTCCCACGAAGACATCACCGCCCTGGGCATAACGGATATTTTGGCTGTAGGCCAATAACCCCTCCAGTACGGAGACCGCTGACTCGTCATCAGAACCAATCCGCCAACTGCCCAGCGGGCTGGTTTTATCGACTGCCAGGGCACCAATAACCGCAATTTTTTCCTGCTTTCGGGACAAGGGCAACAGGTTGTCCTGGTTTTTCAACAATACGATCGACTTCCTGGCCATGTCGAGCGCTGCCGCCAGGTGATCAGGATGGTAGATCATTGTCCTTTCCCGTTCCACATCGCAGTAGCGATAGGGATCGTCGAAAAGGCCCAACTCGAATTTTAGCCGGACAATCCGCCTGACCGCATCGTCAACTACAGCGATCGGAACTGCGCCTGAGACTACCGCGGCTTCCAAATGATGGATGTAGGCATAAGACTCCATATCCATATCTGAACCGGCATTGGCAGCTATTATGGCTGCCTCCTGCAAGTCGGCAGCAAAGCCATGGGTGACGATCTCGACCACCGACCGCCAGTCAGAAACGATGAATCCGTCAAATCCCCAGGCGCCTTTGAGGAGATCTCGCTGTAGCTGGGAATTGGCGGTAGCCGGCACACCATTCAGTATATTAAAAGCATTCATCACGGTCCGTACGCCCGCATCGACAACGGCCCGGAATGGGGGGAAAACAACATTGTACAACGTAGAAGTACCTATGTCTACCGTGTTGTATTCTCTTCCGGCTTCCGGAAAACCGTAGGCAGCAAAGTGCTTGGCACATGCGGCAATCGTATTGTTAGCGGCGAGGTCTTCGCCCTGAAAACCTTTAACCCGGGCAACCCCTACCTGGGCACCTAAGTAAGGATCTTCGCCAGCGCCTTCCATGACTCTTCCCCAGCGGGCATCCCGCGAAATATCGACCATCGGGGCAAAAGTCCAATTTAATCCGACGGCTGCGGCTTCCGTGGCCGCTACCCTGGCCGCTTGCTCAATGGCGACCAAGTCCCAACTGGCTGCTTCGGCCAGGGGAATGGGACCCAAGGTTTTGTGACCGTGAATAACGTCAAAACCAAAAATAAGCGGTATTCCTAACCGCGACTCTTCCACGGCTAGCTTTTGCAGTTTGTAAATATGTTCAACACCGCGCACATTAAGCATCGATCCAACCCGCCCCTGGACCAGGTGATCGAGTTTCATTTCGGCATCACCAGCCTGGGAATTGGGGCCGGTAACCTCCCAGAAATCACTGTACTGGTTCATCTGCCCGATTTTCTCGGCTAGCGTCATTTGTTGCAGCAAGGTCTCAACGCGGGCAGCTGTGTTTTGTTCTGTATTCACAAACGCTTATTAGTCAGGTTGAAGAACATGCTTATTCTATATACACATCAAATTCAACCCGGCGGTTTTTCTCCCGACCTGGTGCGTACATGTTATCGGCAATGGGTTGCGACTCGCCGTAGCCAATATAAGACATGCGGGCGGCAGCTACCCCTTTCGTCAGGAGGTAATCATAGCAGGACTTTGCTCTTTTTTCGGATAAAGATTGGTTGGCCTCGACCGAGCCGATAGAATCGGTATGGCCGCCGATGCGCAGTTTATAGCCGGGGTAGCGGGCCATGATGCCAGCCACTTTGTCAAGAATTAACAGCGAGGAAGGTCGGATGTTGGCGCTGGCCGTCTCAAACTCGATGGCTTGTACCGCTTCAATCAGCACCTGGCGATCGGTATCTTCAATCTCCGGGCATCCTTTGTTGATGGCCGGTCCTGGCTCATTCGGGCAGCTATCCATGCGGTCAACTACACCATCGCCATCGGTATCTGGGCACCCCCGGTTAACGGCTGTGCCGGGCTGGTTGGGGCAATCGTCCAAGTCATCAGCCAGGCCGTCGCCATCGCGATCGGGGCAACCAGCAGTAGCCGCACTACCGGCGGTATCGGGGCACCGATCAGCAGTGTCTGGTACGCCATCGCCATCGCGGTCGGTAATGGGGCAGCCATTGTTGCTGGCCGGGCCAGCCTGATTGGGACAGCCATCGTTTTTATCGGCAATGCCATCGCGATCGGAATCCGGACAGCCCGCCAGGGCCAGCATACCAGCTGTGTCGGGGCACGCATCGCTCTCGTCAGCAACGCCGTCGCCGTCGCGGTCAGGGCAGCCATTGAGGGCGGCAGTACCTGCCTGATCCGGACACAGGTCCTGGCCATCGGCGATGCCATCACCGTCGCGGTCGGTAACCGTTGGTTTTTTGGGAGCGGTATCATCCTGGATGATCATTCGCAAGCCCAGGCTGGCCTGCAAATGGTCCCGGAGATCGGTACCATTGAAATGGTAACCAGCCGTAGCGCTCAGGAAAGTTGACTTCCCCAGGAGGACATTCAATCCCAGGCCTACGGGGACGTCAAGCGTCAGGGTCTTCATTTGTACCAACAGCCCCCCTGCCCCGGCAAACAGGTGCGGGCGAAAAGCCTTTCCACGGTAGAGGTTCAGGTTGAGCAAGGCATTCAGGCCTGCGTTGTAGCCGCGTCTGGTAGCACCCTGGTCATCTAGGGGTAAATCAGCAACCGTCAGGCTAAGCGGAAAACTAAGGTCCAACTTATTGGAGAGAAAACGATAGTATTCAACCCCAAAACCACCGGTGAAATCGGTCGCGTTTAGCGCCGATACGCTTTCCAGTGGCCACTGATAATTAGGCGCTAAAAACCGGATGGCAAAACCATCAGGGAATTCGCGCGATTGAGCAGATAAAAAGGACCAACTGAGTAAAATTAGCAGCGTTACTAATGGAAGGATTTTCTTCATGGTTGGTTTCGTTTTGAAGGTAGAAAAGGGGGTCAAGGGGAAATTTTCAATAGCTTTGAGACTGCTGGCAAGGCTCTAAGTCACGGTTAAAGTTAATACTTTTTAGTTTTCCATATATAAAATAGCGCCAGGGGGATTAAGAAATGTACCCCACGACTCATGCTTTCGGGGAGCCACTGTTGGGTAAGCCCCTGGAAACTGTACAAAGAGAAGTAGCTCCACACCCTGGCAAAAGCCGTAAGTGCACCCCAAATAATCGTATAATAGAGGCCCCACTTGGCCCACTGGGCAAAAGGCAAAAGTAATAATCCTGCCGCCAGGAAGTCCAGCAGGCCCGCCAATTTAAGTAATTGTAAGGCCTGCTGGTTGGAAACGGAAAGCCCTGCCATCATCATTTCCTGAAAATTACCGGGGACGGGATAAAAACCAATTGCGTATAAACCATGTCCACAAAAAGTCAGGGCAATGGCCCAACGCATCAGCCAGTCCAGTGTCTTTGGTGTCACCACCGGCACGAAAGTAGCTAGCAATAAAAAGGGGCTAACCCACTGGAGGGTTTGTTCGATGAATTGCCCCACCTGACCAAAATGTGCTTTGGTGGTCAGGCAGACGTGCAGCAAGCATTGTAATCCACCAAT